>MRWG01000774.1_pt1 | contig 26742 bp, 30 predicted proteins | sample 1013341 | NCBI WGS metagenome assembly MRWG01 (sample SAMN06117577, study PRJNA244670) | biofilm metagenome | biome: Water; feature: Cathode Biofilm; material: Biofilm; isolation source: microbial consortium enriched at the cathode of a solar microbial fuel cell | place: USA: District of Columbia ... | reverse complement strand
GGCGAAGGTGGCCGGGGCGACGGCGACCGCGCCGGATCCGGCGACGGGCGCCAGGGTGCCATCGCCCGTGCCGGGCTGATGGGGGCGGACGAAGCCGCCGGCCCGCGTGCGGCCGGCAGTGGCGATCGTCTGCTCGACGCGTTCGCCTGAGCGGAACCGACGGGGCGTGCCGGCCGCCGCCGAGCCGGGTGACCCGTTTCCGGTGCCCGCAGGCGGTGAGTCTCACGTCTGACGCGAATCGGGTCGCATGGCGACGGGTTTCCGTCGCACCGTGACGGATTTCCGTCGCGCTTCCTCGCCAATCCGGATTTCTTTTCTACACTTCCTGTGAATGTCGGATTTCCGACGCCTGCCGGCGTCGGCAGCGACGGAACATTGACGGGAACGGGTGATGAACAAACGAATTCTGATCATCGGTGGGGTCGTCCTGGCGCTGCTGGTCCAGATCGGCCTGGCCTGGTTCTTCTGGAGCACTTCCGAGCCGGCCCCCGAGACCGCGGACGCCGAGGCGGGCGCGGCGGGCACCGGTTCGGAGAAGGCGATCTACCACAACCTGCGGCCACCGTTCGTGGTCACGCTGCCCTACGGCGAGCGTCAATTCATGATGCAGGCCGACCTGGCCGTGGTGGCCCATCAGCAGGCCGCCATCGAGGCGGTCATCCGCCACGGGCCGCTGATCCGCGCCCGGGTCATCACCTATCTCACGGACCTCGATCCCGAACGGGTTCAGGACAAGGACGGCAAGCAGGGCATCCTCGACGGTCTCACCGGCGTCATCAACGACGTCCTGAAGACCGAGTCGGCGGGTGTCGCCGTCGACACCGTGCTGTTCAACAACCTGGTAATGCAGTGAGCGGAGATCCCCATGAGTGACGAGACCAGCAATGCCCCGCCGACTGCGGTGGCCGAGGGTCCGGAAGGACAGTCCTTCGAAGAAGTGGCGGACGCCGAGCGCAATCTCGACGTGGTCATGGACATTCCCGTGCGTCTGTCCATGGAGGTGGGCAGCGCCAGCGTGAGCATCCGCAAGCTGTTGCAGCTCAACCGCGGCTCCGTGGTGGAGCTCGATCGGCTCGCCGGCGAGCCGCTGGACGTTCTGGTGAACGGCAAGCTGATCGCCCACGGCGAAGTCGTCGTGGTGAACGACAAGTTCGGCATCCGGCTGCACGACGTCGTCAGTGCCAAGAAGCGCATCGAGACCCTGAGCTGACCATGGACGTCACGGGCAACGTGCTGCAGGTTCTGCTCGCGCTGGGTGCCGTGATCGGCCTGGTGCTGATCTGCGCATTCGCGGCGCGACGGCTGCTCGGCGGCGCCGTTCAGGGTGGCGGTGGCGGGCAGATCAACGTGATCGCCATGCGTCCCCTCGGCACCCGCGAGCGCCTGGTCCTGGTCGAGGTGGCCGGCGAGGTGACCCTGCTCGGCGTCACGCAGAACCAGATCACGGCGCTGCGGGAAGTCCCGGCGGGCGTCGTCGAGCAGATGGCCGCGCCGCCCCGTTTCGCCGATGCCCTCAACCGGCTGATGCACAGGAATACCTGACCGTGACCCGCGTCCTGATGCTGCTGATGCTGATCGTGATGCCCGCGGCCGCCGCGGCAGCGCCCGAGCTGCCGCTGGCGACGGTGACGGGCTCCGACGGCGAGAGCCAGAGCTACAGCGTGAGCATTCAGATCCTCGCGCTGATGACCATGCTGACGCTGCTGCCGTCGCTGGTCATCATGATGACGGCGTTCACGCGGATCATCGTCGTGTTCGCCATCCTGCGCCAGGCTCTGGGGCTGCAGCAGACGCCGTCGAACCAGATCCTCATCGGCCTGGCCATGTTCCTCACGATCTTCGTGATGATGCCGGTGCTCGACCGGGTGAATAGCGAGGCCATCCAGCCCTACATGGCCGAGACCCTGTCGGCCGAGGAAGCGTTGCAGGCGGCTTCCCGACCGGTGCGCGAGTTCATGCTGGCGCAGACCCGGGAAGCGGACCTGGCCCTGTTCGTGGACCTGGCCGAGGACGAGGCTCAGGCGCCCGAGGACGTGAACTTCTTCGTGCTGGTCCCGGCCTTCATGACCAGCGAGCTGAAGACCGCCTTCCAAATGGGCTTCATGATCTTCATTCCCTTTCTCGTCATCGACCTCATCGTCGCCAGCGTGCTCATGTCCATGGGCATGATGATGCTCTCGCCACTGATCATCTCGCTGCCGTTCAAGATCATGCTGTTCGTGGTGGTGGACGGCTGGGTGATGATCATGGGCACCCTGGCCACCAGCTTCGGAGTGACCTCATGACCCAGGGTGACGTGCTGTTCCTGTTCGGCGACGCGCTGTACCTGGTGGTGCTGGCAGTGGCGGCGCTGATTCTGCCGAGCCTGCTGGTCGGCCTGGTGGTGTCGGTGTTTCAGGCCGCCACCCAGATCAACGAGCAGACCCTGAGCTTTCTGCCACGTCTGATCGCCACGCTGGTGACCATCATGGCGCTCGGTCCCTGGCTGCTGGGTGAACTGGTGGACGCCTTCCGGGAGCTGCTGCTCAACATGCCCGGGATGATCGGCTGACGTGGAAATCGCCATCGACAGCCTGATCGACTGGGCCAGCGCGGCGGTATGGGCGACCCTGCGCATCGCCGGGTTCGTCATGGTGGTGCCCATCCTCGGCAACCAGCTCGTGGCACCCCAGGTGAAGGTCGCCCTGTCGCTGGCCATCGGCATCGCCGTGGCGCCGCTGCTCACCGACATGCCGCGGATCGACGACTTCTCGCTGATGACCATCGTCACGGTCATCGAGCAGCTCCTCGCCGGCATCGGTCTGGGCTTCGCCACCAGCATCTTCTTTCAGCTGTTCGTGGTGGCGGGTCAGTTCATGGGCATGCAGATGGGCCTCGGCTTCGCGATGATGGCCGATCCCGTCAACGGCGTGCAGGTCACGGCCTGGAGCCAGTTCTACCTGCTGCTGGTATCGCTCATGTTTCTTGCGGTGAACGGGCATCTGCTGATGCTCGAGATCGTGATCCGCGGCTTCGAGCTCTATCCCACGGGGCTCGGCATTCCGGCCGGTGAGCTGGCGGAGCGCATCGTCGGGCTGGGAAGCTGGATGTTCGTCGGCGGTGTGCTGGTGGCGCTGCCGGCGGTGACGGCGCTGCTGATCGTCAACCTGGCGTTCGGCGTGATGAGCCGCAGCGCGCCCCAGCTCAACATCTTCTCCCTCGGCTTTCCGTTCTCCATCGTGTTCGGCGCCGTGATCATGTGGGTCGCCCTGCAGGGCTGGCTGCCCCAGTTCGACCGCCTGTTCTCCGAGTTCGTCATCATCGTGTCCGGCTGGATGATCTGACATGGCGGAAGAGCAGCAGGGTCAGGAACGTACAGAAGAACCGACACCGAGACGGTTGGAGAAGGCCCGGGAAGAGGGCCAGATTCCGCGGTCCCGGGAGCTGACCTCCATGGTGCTGGTCACCGTCGGCGCGGCCACGCTGCTGATGGTGTTTCCCGGCTCGACCCGGCAGATGGGCGAGCTCATGACCCGGGCGTTTCAGATGGCTGCCAGGCCCGACGCCAACATGTACACGATTCTGGAGACGGCGCTGGATACCGGCCTAACGGCCGCGCTGCCGTTTCTCGTCGCCGTGACCGTCCTCGGCGCGCTGTCGATGATCGTGCCCGGCGGTACGGTGCTGTCGGCCAAAGCCCTGGCCTTCAAGGGCAACCGGATCAGCCCGATCGCCGGCTTCAAGCGCATGTTCTCGATCAAGTCGGTGATGGAGCTGGCCAAGTCCATCGCCAAGTTCGTGCTGATCGCGGGCATGTCTACCCTGGCGCTGTCGTGGTTCCTGGACGGCATGCTGGCGCTCGGCGGGCGCACGGTGGAATCGGCCATCGCCGGCAGCGTCCAGTACGTGGGCGTCGCGCTGCTGCTGATCGGCACGTCGCTGGTGCTGGTGGCGGCCGTGGACGTGCCGTTCCAGGTGGCCCAGCACAAGAAGCAGCTCAAGATGACCAAGCAGGAGGTCAAGGACGAGCTCAAGGATTCCGAAGGGAAGCCGGAAGTGCGCTCCCGCATCCGTCAGCTCCAGCAGGAGATCTCCCGGCGGCAGATGCTCACGCAGGTGCCCGAGGCGGACGTGATCATCACCAACCCGGAACACTTTTCCGTCGCCCTCAAGTACGACGGCGAGGCCATGGGCGCGCCGCTGGTGCTGGCCAAGGGCGCGGACCACATGGCGCTGCGCATCCGCGAGATCGGTGCCGCCAACGACGTGCCGCAGATCCGCGTGCCGCCGCTCACCCGTGCCATCTACTACAGCACCGAGGTGGGTGAGGAGATTCCGGCGCCGCTCTACGTCGCCGTGGCGAAGGTGCTGGCCTATGTCTACCAGCTCGACCTGTACCGCCGTGGCCGCGTCAAGCAGGCGCCCGTGCTCGGTGCCGTCGATGTCCCTGATGAATTTGCCGTGGATGAATAGCCATGCTGGCCATGACGACTGGTAACAACACGTTCGGTCTGGGGATTCCGCTGCTGCTCCTGCTGCTGCTGGGGCTCATGACGCTGACGGTGCCGCCGTTCATCCTCGACCTGTCGTTCACCTTCAACATCGCGCTGGCGATCGTGGTGCTGCTGGTGGCCGTCTACGCCCTGCGCCCCCTCGACTTCGGTGCCTTTCCCACCGTGCTGCTGGTGGCGACGCTGCTGCGGCTGGCGCTGAACGTCGCGTCGACCCGGGTGGTGCTGCTCGAGGGACACGCCGGCGGCGATGCGGCGGGCAAGGTCATCCAGGCCTTCGGCGAGGTCGTCGTCGGCGGCAACTACGTGGTGGGCCTGGTGGTGTTCATCATTCTGGTGATCATCAACTTCGTGGTGGTCACCAAGGGTGCCGGCCGTATCTCCGAGGTGAGCGCGCGTTTCACCCTGGACGCCATGCCCGGTAAGCAGATGGCCATCGACGCGGATCTCAACGCCGGCATCATCGATCAGGACGAGGCCAAGCGGCGCCGCGAGGAGATCAGCTCGGAGGCGGACTTCTACGGCTCCATGGACGGTGCCAGCAAGTTCGTCAAGGGGGACGCCATCGCCGGCATTCTGATCCTGCTGATCAACATCATCGGCGGGCTGATCATCGGCATGGTCCAGCATGACCTGGATTTCCAGGCGGCGCTCAGGAACTACACCCTGCTGACCATCGGTGACGGACTGGTGGCGCAGATTCCGTCGCTGCTGCTGTCCACGGCGGCCGCCATCATGGTGACCCGGGTCAACGGCTCCGAGGACATGGGCGCCCAGGTCATGCGCCAGCTGTTCGACGACCCCCGTGCGCTGGCCGTGGCTGCAGGCATTCTGGCCGTGCTCGGTCTGGTGCCGGGCATGCCCCACCTGGTCTTTCTGAGCCTGGCGGCGGCGGCCGGTTTCGGTGCCTGGACCGTGTATCAGCGGCGCCAGGCCGGGCCGCTCGAGGAGGTGCGCGAGGAGCAGGTCGAGCCCGAGCGCCCGGAGAAGCTGGAGGTCGGCTGGGACGACGTGGCGCCGGTCGACGTGCTGGGCCTGGAGGTCGGCTACCGGCTGATCTCGCTGGTGGACAAGGAGCAGCAGGGCGACCTGCTCGAGCGGATCCGGGGCGTACGCAAACGGCTGTCCCAGGAGCTCGGTTTCCTGGTGCCGACCGTCCACATCCGGGACAACATCAAGCTCGTCCCGAACAGCTACGTGATCACCCTGATGGGTGTGACGGTCGGGGAGGGCGAGGTTCACCCCGGCAAGTTTCTGGCCATCGATCCCGGCGAGGTGTTCAGCGAGCTGGACGGCATCGCCACCACCGATCCGGCGTTCGGCCTGAATGCCTACTGGATCGAGGAGAGTCAGCGCGAAGAGGCCGAGACGCTCGGCTACACGGTGGTGAACGCCAGCACGGTGATCGCCACCCACCTCAACCAGGTGATGCAGGATCATGCTGCCGAGCTGCTCGGGCACGACGAGGTGCAGCAGCTGCTCGACCTGCTGTCGGAACATTCGCCGAAACTGGCGGAGCAGCTCGTGCCGGAGAGCATCTCCCTGTCCGGGCTGCTGCGGGTGCTGCAGAACCTGCTGGCCGAGAAGATTCCGATCCGGGATCTGCGCACCATCGCCGAGACCATCACCGAGCTCGGCGGCAGCAACGTCGATCGGGATCAGCTCACCGCCGCGGTACGTGCCGCGCTCGGCCGGATGATCGTGCAGAACATCTACGGCAACGACGGCAATCTGGACGTCATCACACTGGACCCGGAGCTCGAGCGACTGCTCGCCCAGGCCAAGAAACAGAGCGGTCCGGACGGCATGCCGTCCATCGAGCCCGGCATGATGGAGAGCCTGCAGCGCTCGATGCGTGAGGCTGCTGAGCGCCAGGAGGTGGCCGGCAAACCCACCGTGCTGGTGGTCAGCAGCGCCATCCGCTCGCTGCTGGCCCGATTTTTCCGGATGTCCCGCCAGTTCATTCACGTGCTGGCCTACGAAGAGATCCCGGACAACAAACAGATCACCGTCGTTTCCACTATTGGTAGGGGTAATGCCTGATGTCCGTGAATGCTCGTGATCTGCTGGAGCGGCTGCAGACCGGTCCGGCGCCTCAGGACCCGTCTCCCGCGCGACCGCGGCGCTTCGTCGGTGCGAGCATGCGGGAGGTCTACGCCAAGGTGCGGGCCGCGCTCGGTCCCGATGCCCTCATCCTCGAGCAGCGCTCCGAGGGCGGGCGGGTGGAAGTGCTGGCCGCGCTGGAGGCACCGGAACAGGACACGGGGCCGGCCCGGGAACGGGTCGTCGCCCGGCTGCGGGAGCTCGGTCTCGGGTCGGCACTGATCGCCCGGCTGCCGTCGCGGCCGAAACGCGCCGAGGACGTGCTCGAGGTGCTGGCGGGGGCCGTGCCCTGCGCGCCGCCGCCGGAACCGCTGTGCGGCCATTTCCGACTGGTGGGCCCGCCGGGCGCGGGCAAGACCACTGCGCTCATCAAGCTGGCCGCGAGCCGCGTGCTGCGCTATGGCCGTTTCGGCACGCTGCTCATCGCCACGGATCGCAGCCGGCTCGCGGGCTGCGAGCAGGTCGCCTCCTCGGCGGAGCTGCTCGGTGTCGAATACGTGGAATGTCCGGAACACGCCGTGCCCGAGGTGCTCGCCCGGTACCGGCACATGCAGCTCGTGCTGATCGATTCGGCGGGCGTGCGCGGGGACGCCTTGCCGGTTGCCGTGGACGGCGTCGACGACCTGCTGGTGGTGCCGTCCATGTGGCAGACGGCGGCTCTGCGCCGGCTGCGGCGTCAGTTTCTCGATCATCCCATCCGCGGCCTGGTGCTCACCCACACCGATCAGGCCGAGACGCTGCTGGAGTGCGCCAATCTGCTGTCCGAGTGGGGCTGTCCGCTGTGGTGGACGGGCCAGAGCGGCGATCTTGCCGTCGAGCTCGAGCCCGCGGCGGCCGGTGCCGTTGTGACGGGGCTCACGACACCGTTTGACCGATCCTCCCTGGCTTCTATCTTTGCTGGATAAGAGGAGAAATTATGACGGTGTCTGCCAGCCGGCCGGTTCGTGTCGTCGGCGTGTCCAGCGGTAAGGGCGGCGCGGGCAAGACCAACGTTTGCGTGAACCTGGGCGTCGCCCTGTCCCGCCTGGGCCAGCGGGTGACGCTGCTCGATGCCGATCTCGGTCTGGCCAACGTCGACGTGCTGCTGGGGCTGAAGCCTACCCACACGCTGGAACACGTGCTCAAGGGCGAGTGCACCCTGGCCGACGTGCTGGTGGAGACGGCCGGCGGCCTGCGCATCGTGCCCGCCGCGTCCGGCGTGCACGAGATGGCCGCCCTCGGTGCCCAGGGCCAGGCGTCGATCATCTCCGCGTTCAGCGCCCTGTCCGGAACCATGGATACGCTGCTGGTGGACACCGCGGCAGGCATCTCCACGGACGTGCTCGGCTTTCTGGCCGCTACCCAGGACATCCTGGTGGTCGTGTGCAACGAGCCGACGTCCATCACCGACGGCTACGCCCTCATCAAGGTGCTCAACCAGACCCACGGCGTGGATCGCTTCCGGGTGGTGGTCAACATGGTCGGGCCCGGCGAAAGCGGCAAGGCCGTCTACGAGAAGCTCAACCGCGTGACCGAACGCTTTCTCGACGTGTGCCTCGATTACTGCGGCGCGATTCCCATGGACCCCCAGCTCCGCAAGGCGGTGAGCCGTCAGCGCGCGGTGGTGGACGTCTTTCCGTCCAGCGAGAGCGCCCGCGCGTTCGACGCGCTGGCGCGGCGGGTGCAGACCTGGCCGCTGCCATCGGGCCCCCGCGGCAATCTGGAGTTCTTCCTGGAGAGCCTGGTCGGTGAGGGTGCCGTGGCCGGAGAGCAGGTGGGGTAGCGGGTGGTGAACGCGGTATCGGCATATACGGCCTGTGAGGCTGGCCGCGGCGAGCTCGTCACCGGCTATGCCAATCTGGTGAAGCGCATCGCCCACCATCTCAAGGCGCGCCTGCCGGACAGTGTCCAGCTCGACGACCTCATTCAGGCGGGCATGATCGGACTGCTGGAGGCTCACGAGAACTACGATGGCGCGCGCGGCGCCAACTTCGAGACCTTCGCCAGCATCCGCATCCGCGGCGCGATGATCGACGAGGTGCGGCGCGGCGACTGGACACCGCGGTCCGTCCACCGCAACGGCCGCAAACTCGACGAGGCGCTGCGCGCCGCCCAGAGCCGGCTCGGAAGGCCGCCCCAGGACCGAGAAATCGCCGCCGAGCTCGGCGTGTCCATGGACGACTATTTCGCCATGCTGAACGATGCCGTCGGCCACAAGCTGGTCAGCTTCGAGGAAACCATCGAGCGCGACGATGCCGAGCCGGGCGGCACCGAGCTGGGCGCGTTGTTCGAGTCCGCGAAGTTCCGTGAACGACTGGCCGACGCCATCGGCGCGCTCCCCGAGCGCGAGCGGCTCATTCTTTCGCTGTATTACGATCAGGAGCTGAACCTCAAGGAGGTCGGCGCCGTCATCGGCGTCGGGGAGTCCCGTGTCAGTCAGCTCATGAGTCAGGCGACCGCGCGCCTGCGGGCGCAGCTCGAGGATTGGGTCGATGGCGGTCGATAGAGCACGCCTGACCACCACCACCGCCCGCCGGACCCGGGTCCGGCGGCCGACGTCGGGGATCGACCTGCTGGCGCTGGCCGGTGCCGCCATCGGTTTCCTGGCCATACTCGGCGGCTCCGCGCTGGAGGGCCTGTCCGTCGCCGGACTCGCGAATCTACCTGCCGCCGTGATCGTGCTCGGCGGGACCCTGGGCGCCGTGATCCTGCAGACCCCGGCCGCGACCCTGCGGGGGGCGCTGCAGCGCCTGCGCTGGATCGTCATGCCGCCGCCGGTGGATCTCGAGTACCTGGCGGACCGGATGTCGGACTGGTCCCGCCAGGTGCGCCGCGGCGGCCTGGTCAGCCTGGAGGAGATCGCCGCACAGGAGAAGGATCCGTTCGTGCGCGCCGGCGCCCAGATGGTGGCCGACGGCGGCGACATCGGGTCGCTGCAGCGGACGCTCGAGCTGGAGAACGAGCATCGCCTCGGCGCCGACCTGGCGGCCGCCGGCGTGTTCCGCAGCATGGGCGGCTACGCCCCCACCATCGGCATCGTCGGTGCCGTGCTCGGCCTGATACAGGTCATGGGCCATCTGGACGATCCCAGCCAGCTCGGCATCGGCATCGCCACGGCCTTCGTGGCCACGATCTACGGCGTCGGCTCCGCCAACCTGCTGTTTCTGCCCCTCGCCGATCGTCTGCGGGCCATCGCCGAGATCCAGTGGCAGCGGCGGGCCATGGTCGTGGAGGGCCTGGTGTGTCTGTCCGAGGGCGAGCACCCGAGCCGGATCCGTGCCCGCCTGAACGGCTACCTGGCAGGGATGTGATGACCATACGCCGGGGGAGCATGCCGGAAGCCAGCGACGATCGATGGCTGGTGTCCTACGCGGACTTCATCACGCTGCTGTTCGCGTTCTTCGTGGTCATGTATGCAGTTGCCCGGGCCAACCAGGTGGAGCTCGTAGCGCTGTCCGACACCCTGTCCGCCGCCTTCGACCAGCGGCCGCGTTCCATGGAACCCATTCAGGTGGGAGATCCGCTGCTGGCAAGCTCGCCGCACGTGGTCGACACGAGCGCGGAGCCCGGATACGCGGACGAGGCCGAAGGGGACAGCCGCATCGAGCCGAGCGTGGACCGGCTGCTCGAACGCTTCGCCGGCCTCGACGGCGTCGAGGTCCCGCAGGTCGCCAGCGACACGGACTGGCTGGAGATCAGCCTGTCGTCCGAGGTGCTGTTCGACGCCGGCTCGACCAGCCTGCGTCCGGGCGCACTGCCGATGCTCGAGGAGGTGGCGGCGTTCCTCGGCGAGTTCGACAATCCGGTGACGGTGGAGGGGTACACCGACAACGTGCCGGTGTCGTCGGTGCGCTTCCCGTCGAACTGGGAGCTGTCCGCTTTCCGCGCCTCGGTGGTGGCACGCCTGCTCGAGCAGCGCGGTATCGATCGGGATCGGATCGCCGCGGTGGGTTATGGCGAAAATCATCCGGTAGCGACCAACGCGACACCGGAGGGCCGCGCGCGCAACCGGCGTGTGGACATCATCGTGGCCCGCCGCGGCAATCTCGGCCGTAACCGCAACGTCGACAGTCAGGCCACGGCGTTCGCCCATGTCCGCCACGCGGAGCCGGCCGAGCTCGACGAATCCATCAATCAGCTCCGGACGGCGGAGGGTGGCCTGCTGTTCACCAACGAGCCGCCGCCGGACGAGGGCGCGCCCTGATGGTGACCGGGAAAGGCAGCGCGAGCGTCGACCCTGGCGCCCGCGAGGCGGCTCCGGGCCTGTCGCCGCGGCGCACGGTCGGCGCGTGGGTCGACGGCATCACCGAGAAGGAGCTGCCGCTGTTCGCCCAGAACCTGGCGGAAATTTCCTCCGTGGCGACCGCCCGGCAGAGCTCGGCTGCGGACCTCGCCCGGGTGATCGCCATGGACATCTCCATGTCGGTGCGGCTGCTGAAGATCGCCAACAGCCCGGTGCTGAACCCGCAGAACCGCTCCATCGACAGCATTCGTGCCGCTGTGGTGCTCATGGGCTTCGAGGCGGTCCGGGACCTGGCGTTTTCCCTGTCGCTGGTCAGCGAGCTGCATCGGGAGGGCGGGCGTGACCGGATCACCGAGCTGCTCGCCCACGCGTTTCACGCGGCGACGCTGGCCCAGACCCTGTCCCACTGCGCCCGGGACCGTTCGCCGGAAGAGGTGTTCGTCGCGGCGCTGCTGCTGAACGTGGGCGAGATGGCGTTCTGGTCCCGCAGTCGGGCGGAGTGCGATGCCATCGCCGCGCAGGAAGCCGCCGGCGAGTCCCGCGAGGCGGCGGAACGCAGCGTGCTCGGCTTTCCGCTGCGGGAGCTGACCCGCCGTCTGGCGGAAGAGTGGCGTATGAGCGGCCTGCTGAAAGCCACCCTGGCGGGCACCGAGGACAGCGATCCGCGCTGCGCCAGCGTTCGTTCGGGAGACCGGATCGCGGCCATCGTCGAGTCCCACGGCTGGGATTCCGCCGAGGGGCGCGCGGCGCTCAAAGACATGGCCGAGCGGCTCGGCATGCCCAGGGCGGATCTGGAAGAGAAGCTGCGCACCGCCACCAGAGAAGCTGGTCGGATGGCACGGCGGTTCGGTGTGCACGACGTCGAGCGGTTCCTGCCTGCCGCCCGGCCGGCGGGCGCCGTCGGGGAGCAGCCCGCCGGGCCGGCAACGGCCGCGGCGGCGCCGGCCGGGACCGGGATGGCTCCGGACGTGTCCGGCGACAGCGGGCCCGACTTCCCCGACGCAGACCCCCAGCGCGAGCTGCAGGCGGTGCGTGACGTCCAGGCGGAGCTGCAGGGCCGCCCGGACATCGACCGGCTCATGCGCCTGGCGCTGGAAGGGCTGCATCGCGGTGCCGGGATGGATCGGGCGCTGTTCGCGATGCTCTCGCCGGACCGGGGAGAGCTGCGGGCCCGCTATGCGGCCGGCGCCGATGCGGAGGCGGTGCTGGGGAGCTGCCGGATTCCCGTCGCCGGCAAGCGCAACCTGTTCGCGGTGCTGCTTCAGGCCGGCAAGGCGGTGTGGGTGGACGCCGAGCGCCGAGAGCGGCTGGGTCCACTGATCGGGCCGGACATCGATCGCTGGGCGGCCGGCGCACCGTTCTATGCCATGCCGATCTTCGTGCGCCAGCGTGCCGTCGGGCTGCTCTATGCCGATCGCAGCGGCAGCGGCCGCGCCCTGGACGAAGAAGGCTTCAGCAGCTTCCGCTTTTTCGGGGAACAGATCGCGACGGGACTCGAGCGCCGCTGAATCGGCGCGGTCAGGATACCGCCGTCCCCGGTCGGGGCGCGGTCGCTCAGAACAGCTCGAAGCCGCCCGCGGCGGACCGCCCGAGGGGGCTGATCTGGCCGTCGTCGACGAGCTGCTCGTAACAGCACGTGCGATTCCGGCCGTGCTGCTTGGCATAGTACAGGGCTGCGTCGGCTCGATTGAGAATCTCCGAGGAGAGCTCGCCTTCGGCGATCTCGGTGAAGCCGCCGCTGATGGTGATCTGGCCCACCTGGGGAAACACCTGAGTTTCGAGGTTGGTACGGAAGCGTTCGACGGCGGACTCGGCGCCGCCGCGGTCGACGCCGCACAGCACGACCACGAACTCCTCGCCGCCGAAGCGGAACAACGGGTCGTGGGCCCGGAACGACTTGTGCATCAGGTTGGCCACCAGGATCAGCACTTCGTCGCCGAACAGGTGGCCGTACCGGTCGTTGATGCTCTTGAAGCGGTCGATGTCCAGCACGGCCAGCCAGTTGCCGGTGGACGAGCCTTCCCGCGGCGCCCGCCTGAAGCCCGCCGGTGAACGGGCGATGGTTTCCTCGCCGGCCAGCAGGTGGGTCAGCAGATGATCGAATGTGCGGCGGTTGCGCAACCCGGTGAGCGCGTCGAGTTCGGAGTCCTCGATCAGGTTGAGATGGTTCTGATACAGGGCGAGCAGAGCCTCAACGTCCGGTACGCGGCCGCGCAGCTCCGGAGAACTGCTGCCGAGCAGCAGGAGTCGGACCGGCTGGCCGTGCTGATTGTGGACGGGGAAGGTCATGGTGTAGCAGAGCTCGTCGTGCTCCGTGATGACGCTGGCCCGGCTGCCGATCGCCCGGTCGGCGCCGTTGAGGTCCGCCAGTGGCTCATCGTTGTCTGCAGCGAGACTGGCCTGCTGCTCGAGCCGCCCGTCGATGATCGCCATCACCCGTCGCCCCATGGACGCCCGGCCGTCGACGACCTGGTAGAGCTGCACCTCGTCCACGGGCCACAGCTCGGCGACGTTGGACACGAGTTCCGCGTCCAGACGCGTCCGGTCGAGCTGCTTGGTGATGCGGGCGGCCGCGGCCAGCACGTCCCAGGCTCCCGGCAGGGTTGTCTGGGGGCGGGCGGCAGCCGTCCGATGTGTACGCGCCATCGTCGACGGTGTCCTTGACCTCTTCACAAGAATAGCAGTGCTGCAGGAAGGCGGGCGGCGGAATCCCGTCACGGTATGGGGCCTGGGCTGCTGGCAATTTGACGGATCCGTACTAGGCTTCTCACGAGGTCGGAACCCCCGGGTTCCCGGCGTCGGCCGGTGCGACCCGCTCGCATCGGGCCCGGCGCGACACCAGGCCGCCGGAGGACCGGAGCATGGCAGACCGAATCACGCCGGAGACGTCGAGCATCCGCCGGGTGCGCAACGTCGCAGAGCAGCGCTGGAAGCAGCGTACGGAATCCGCCGATCAGCGCAAGGACGGCACCAGACGCCGGTCCGGGAGCAAGCGGCGGCCGCGGCCCGACCGCGATGGAGGAATCGATGAATTTGCCTGACGTGACGATGCTGGCTGCGGACGGCTGGCTCAGCGCACTCACGCTGGCGGCGGCGCTCGCCGCCCTGGCCGCGAGCTGGCATGTCGCCCGCCGGGCCGCCCGGGAGCGTCGGCGGCTGGATGTCATGCACCGGGATCTGCAGGTGTTCGCGGAAGCGTCGACGCGGGTGGCCGATACCCTGGACCATCTGCTGCGGGGCGACGTGCCGGAGCCCGAGGCGCCGACGTCATCGCGGCGCTATCTGCTGCACCAGGCGCGGGAGCGTCTGGAGCGGGGCGAGACGGCGGAGCAGGTAGCGACACAGCTCGCCCTGTGCGAAGACGAGCGACGGTTGCTGGAATTTCTGGGCAGCGGCGGCGGCGGCGGGCTGCGCCGGCAGGTTCACGTCGCCTGAGTGACGGCCTCCCGGGCGCGCCCGCGCACGGTCTCCACCATGGCGCGCAGGCCGTTGCCGCGGGTGACGGACAGGTGCCCGAGCAGATCGAGCTCGCTGAACAGACCCTCGACGTCGTAGTCGAGAATCTCCTGTGGCGTGCGGCCGTCGTAGGCCGCCAGCACGATGGCGATCAGGCCGCGGACGATATGGGCATCGCTGTCGAGCTCGAGGTTCATTCGTCCCGTGGCCGGGTCGACGCCGGCGACCAGCCACACCTGGCTCTGGCAGCCGCGCACCAGGTTGTCCTCGACTTTCCCGGCGTCGTCCATGACGGGCAGTTCCTTGCCCAGGTCGATCACGAAGCGGTACTTGTCTTCCCAGGAGTCGAAGAAACCGAATGCCTCTCGGATGTCTGCCACCGACATCGGTGCGCGGCTGGTGTCGTCCGGCGTCATCAGAACACCCCCAGCTCGAGCTGGGCTTCCTCGGTCATCATGTCCCGGGACCAGGGCGGGTCGAACACCAGGTCGACCTCGACCCGGGCGACGTTGGGAACCTGGCCGATCCGTCGTTTGACGTCGTCCACCAGTACCGGGCCCATGCCGCAGCCGGGCGCGGTCAGCGTCATGGTGACCCGCACGACGTCTCCGTCGATGTCGACGCCGTAGATCAGGCCGAGGTCGACGATGTTCACGGGAATCTCCGGATCGTAGACGCTGGCCAGCGCCTCGCGCACCTGCCCTGCGTCGACGCTGCCGTCGGCACGGGGCTCGAAGGTCAGCACTTCCGGCTGGAAACCCAGCGCGTCGGCGTCGGCGCCGTCGATCCGCGCCATGTTGCCGTTCACCACCACGGTGTAGGTACCGCCGAGGCTCTGGGTGAGGGTGACGAACGTACCTTCACGAATGGTGATCGGGTCACCGGTGGGCACCAGCCGCGCCGGACAGTCGCGCAGGATCGGCAGCAGTCGGCGTTCCATTACTCGGCGGATGCCACCGCAAAGCTCTCGCCGCAACCGCAGTAGGTCGAGGCGTTCGGGTTCTTGAAGCGCAGGCTCGAGTTCAGCCCTTCGGTGACGTAGTCCACTTCCGTGCCGCGAACCATCGGCAGGTCGCCTTCACGGACGTAGAGGGTCACGGCCGGGTCGACCTCGAAGGCCTGATCCGACGGCTCGGGCGTGTCGATGTAGTCGAGGGTGTACATGTAGCCGTTGCAGCCGCTTTCCTTGACGCCGAGGCGCAGATGGCGGTGCCCGGAACGCTCGATCTGGGCGCGCAGGTGGGCAATCGCCCGGTCCGTCACGCTGACGGCGGGAGGGCTGCGGTTTGGGTCGAATTCACTCACGGTCATGATGTCGTCCCGATGCTTGGCGGTCACTGTGGGTGGCCGAAAGGTCACCCTAGAGGAATGTCTGGGCCTTTTCGACGCCTTTCAACAGGGCGTCCACGTCGGACGGCCGATTGTACAGGCTGAAGGCCGCGCGCACCGTGCCGGGCACGCCGAACCGGTCCATCAACGGCATGGCGCAATGGTGTCCGGTGCGCACGGCGATGCCCTGCTGGTCGAGCAGGGTGCCGATGTCGTTGGGATGACTCCCTTCCACCAGGAAGGACACGATGGACACGCGTTCCCGCGGCTCGCCTACCAGGCGGATGCCCGGCGTCTGCTTGAGCCCGCTGACGGCGCGTGCCACCAGGGCGGCTTCCTGCTCCAGCAGGCGTTCCCGGGGCAGCGCGGTGAGGTAGTCGATGGCGGCGCCCAGGCCGATGGCGCCGGCAATGTTCGGCGTGCCGGCTTCGAACTTGTAGGGCAGCCCCTGGTAGGTGGAGCCCGCCAGCGTGACCCGCTCGATCATCTCGCCGCCGCCCTGCCAGGGTGGCAGGTCGTCGAGCAGCGCCGCCTTGCCGTAGAGCACGCCGATGCCCGTGGGGCCGAACATCTTGTGCCCGGAAAACGCGTAGAAGTCGCAGTCGAGGGCCTGCACGTCGACGTCGAACTGCAGCATGGCCTGGGCGCCGTCGATCAGAACCAGCGCACCGGCATCGTGCGCGGCCCGGGTGATGTCGGCCACGGGATTGACCGTGCCCAGGGCGTTGGACACGTGTCCGACGGCGACCAGCCGCGTGCGCTCGCCGAGGCGGCGGTGAAAGTCGTCGAGATCCAGCTCGCCGGCGTCGGTGACGTCGCAGGCGACGAGCCGGGCGCCGGTGCGCTCACAGAGCATCTGCCAGGGCACGATGTTGGCGTGATGCTCCATGACCGAAACGAGGATCTCGTCGCCCGGGCGAATCCGCGGCGTCAGTGCCTGGGCCACCAGATTGATCGATTCGGTGGTGCCGCGGGTGAAGACGACCTCACCGCGCCCGGCGGCGTTGATGTACGCCCGCACCTTGTCGCGGCTGGCTTCGAAGCTGCGCGTCGCCTGCTCGGCCAGGGCGTGGGCGGCGCGATGAACGTTGGCGTTGTGGTGCTCGTAGTAATCGACGATGGCGTCTATCACCGCGCGCGGTTTCTGGGTGGTCGCCGCGCTGTCCAGGTACACCGGCGCGGGCTGCCCGTCCGGTCCCGGCGACAGGATCGGGAAGTCGCCGCTGATGTCCACCAGCCGGCTCACGACAGCGCGTCCCGGAACCGGGTGACGGCCGTTTCCGCCAGGGGGCCGTCGAGGCACTCGCCGACGAAGCCGTAGGCGAGCAGACGACGAGCCTCCGGCTCGGGGATCCCCCGGGCCGTGAGGTAGAACAGGGCATCGTCGGAGAGCCGGCCGACGGTGGCGCCGTGGGCGCAGCGCACGTCGTCGGTATAGATCTCCAGCTCGGGCTTGGTGTTCATCTCGGCCTCCGGATGGAGCGCGAGATTCCTGTTGCTGAGCTGGGCGTCGCTGGCCGGCGCATGTCGATGGATGTGGATGCGACCGTTGAACACGCTGCGGCCCTTGCCGGCGCCGATGCCATGGAACTTCTGGTGGCTGCGGGTGTGGCCGTGGCGGTGCTCGATGACGAGCTGCTGGTCCAGGTGCTGGCCGTCCTCGACCAGGTAGGCGCCGGACAGCTCCGCCTCGGCACCGCCGCCGTCGAGAGTCACGTGGGTTTCCAGGCGCCGGCGCCGGCCCCCGGTCGCGCTCTGGGTCAGGCGGTACGACGCGTGCTTCGCCAGTCGGACGTTGAGCAGCGAGTAATGGCCGACATCCGCCTCCAGGGCGGCGCGGTGGTGCTGCAGGCGTGCGCCGTCGGCGATGTCGATGTGGGTGACCTGCGCCAGAAAGGCCCGCGTCTGCAGATGCTCGACCAGGGTGACGGAGGCATGGGCATGCAGCAGCACCACGACGGGAACCATCCCGGCGTCCGGATAGTGGATGTCCAGCGGCCTCTCGATTTCGGCCGCGATCTCCACCAGCCACCCGTTCCGGGCGCGCAGCAGAGCCAGGTCGGCAACCGCGTGGCGGTCGGGCGCCATGGCGCCTTCGAGGTGCTGGCGCAACCGGCTCTGCTGGTCGGCGGACAGATCGTCGAAGGCCGTCGCCGTGACGCCGGCCTGGTCCGTGCCGGAGATCTCGACCTGCCCGCGGCCGGCCTCGGCGCCCGCGAGGGACTCCAGGAACGGCCCGAGAGGCGTGTACTTCCAGGATTCCCGGGTCACCACCGCGGGCAGCGCATCGGCAGCCCGCTGTCTGAGTGCGGCATCGTCGAGCCACGGCCGGGCGCGGTCGGTGTCGCCGACGACGTCGGCCACCGCCGGCAGCCTGGCGGCATTCACGAGGCCAGCCATGCGTACCCCTGTTCTTCCAGCTTCAGCGCCAGCGTCCGGTCGCCGGACTCGGCGATGCGGCCGCCGGTCAGCACGTGCACGAAGTCCGGCACGATGTGGTCGAGCAGACGCTGATAGTGGGTGATGAGGAGGACGGCGCGCTCCACCTGGCCTGGATCGAGCATGTCGCCTGCGGCGGTGAGCCCGTCGCGGTAGTCGTTGACGCCCCGCGCCACTACCTGCAGGGCATCGATGTCGAGGCCGGAGTCGGTCTCGTCGAGCACCGCCAGGCGCGGCTCGAGCAGCAGCATCTGGAGAATTTCGTTGCGCTTCTTCTCGCCGCCGGAGAATCCCTCGTTGACCCCGCGCTTCAGAAACTCCGGGTTCAGATCCAGCCTGGCGGCCAGCGCCCGGACGCGCTTCATGAAGTCCACCGTAGACAGGGGCGCCTCGTCCCGGGCCGCGTGCAGGCTGTCCAGGGCCCCCTTGAGGAACTCCATGTTGCTGACGCCGGGAATCTCGACCGGGTACTGGAAGGCCAGGAACAGGCCGGACTGGGCCCGCTCCTCCGGCTCCATGGCGGCGAGGTCCTGGCCCAGGAACAGGATCTCGCCGTCGACGATGTCGTAACCGGGCCGGCCGGCGAGCACGTTCGCCAGGGTGCTCTTGCCCGACCCGTTGGGGCCCATGATGGCGTGGACCTCGCCGGGTGCAATGCCGAGGTCCACCCCGCGAAGAATCGGTTTGTCCTCAACATTAACGTGTAAGTTATTGATTTCCAGAATCTTCATCCGACGGATCCTTCCAGGCTGACTTCCAGGAGCTTGCCGGCTTCCACGGCGAACTCCATGGGCAGCTCGCGGAACACATCCTTGCAGAAACCGTTCACGATCATGCTCACGGCCTTTTCCGGATCGATGCCGCGCTGCTGGCAGAGAAACAGCTGCTCGTCGCTGACCTTCGACGTCGTCGCCTCGTGCTCGATGGTGGCGGTGGCACAGCGGTTCTCGATGTAGGGGAAGGTGTGCGCGCCGCACTCGGTGCCGATCAGCAGCGAATCGCACTGGGTGTAGTTGCGCGCGCCATGGGCCGTCGGGGTGGTGCGCACCAGGCCCCGGTAGCTGTTGTTGCTGCGGCCGGCGCTGATGCCCTTGGAGATGATCGTGCTGCGGGTATTGCGGCCCAGGTGGATCATCTTCGTGCCGGTGTCGGCCTGCTGGTAGTTGTTGGTCAGGGCCACCGAATAGAACTCGCCGATGCTGTCGTTGCCGCGCAGCACCACGCTGGGATACTTCCAGGTGATGGCCGAGCCCGTCTCCACCTGGGTCCACGAGATCTTGGCGCGATCCCCGAGGCAGGCGCCGCGCTTGGTCACGAAGTTGTAGATGCCGCCCCGGCCTTCGGCATCGCCCGGATACCAGTTCTGCACCGTCGAGTATTTGATCTCGGCGTCCTCGTGGGCGATCAGTTCCACCACTGCAGCGTGGAGCTGATTCTCGTCGCGCATGGGCGCCGTGCAGCCTTCCAGGTAACTCACGTAGGCGCCTTTCTCGGCGATGATCAGGGTGCGTTCGAACTGTCCGGTGTTCTGGGCGTTGATCCGGAAATAGGTGGACAGCTCCATCGGACAGCGTACGCCTTCCGGCACGTAGACGAAGGACCCGTCGCTGTAGACGGCCGAGTTGAGTGCCGCGAAGAAGTTGTCGCCGGCAGGCACGACGCTGCCGAGGTACTGGCGGACCAGCTCCGGATGCTCCTGCACGGCCTCCGAGATCGAGCAGAAGATCACGCCTGCGTCCCGCAGCTTTTCCTTGAACGTCGTCGCGATGGACACGCTGTCGAACACCGCGTCCACCGCCACGTTCGAGCTGCCGCCCCCTGTGGGAACGCTCTCCAGAGCGCGATCCTCCCCGACGCCCGCATCACCCGCGACCACGCCCCCGGCGTCCCCGGGCGCCCGATCCTTCACCACTCCGGCCAGCACCTCCTGCTCGTGCAGCGGAATGCCGAGCTTCTCGTAGGTGCGCAGCAGCTCGGGATCCACTTCGTCCAGGGACTTGGGACCGTCGCCGGTGCTGCGTGGCGCCGAGTAGTAGGAGATCGCCTGAAAGTCGATGTCGGGGAAGTCGACGTGGGCCCAGCGCGGATGCGGCATGTCGAGCCAGCGGCGATAGGCTTCCAGGCGCCATTCGGTGAGCCACTCGGGCTCGTGCTTCTTCTGCGAGATGAAGCGGACGACGGATTCGTCCAGCCCCGGGGGCAGGGTGTCGGACTCGATGTCGGTCACGAAGCCCGCCTGGTACTCGCGTTTGACCAGCGCTTCTACGGAAGTGTCTGCCACGTTCCCTCTGCTCGTTCGTACGGGATGTTGCGGATGCACATTGTACCCGGCGGCCCGGGAGGAATACCAGAGTAAAATGGTCGGGTATTCGCCGGAGCCGCGACCCGGGGCCCATGCGCGGCCCGGGGCGGATGCATGCACGGGGCGGACCGGCTAACATGCGCCGTTTCTTGACATCAGGACGGTCTCGAGACGCCCATGCCGAAACTGGAGAGACTGCCGGAGCCGAACATCTATCAGGCCTACGGCATATATTTTCTCGAGTCCAAACACCGCCTCATCCGGCGCCTCAAGAAGGCCTACCAGCCCTCGGTGCACGGCCACAAGGCCTGGAACGCGAGCTTTCTGCTGATGGACTACCTGCAGCACGAACCCCTCGCCAAGCGCTCCCGGGTGCTGGAGGTGGGGTGCGGCTGGGGACCGGGTGCGGTGTTCTGCGCGAGTCGCTTCAAGGCCCGGGTCACGGCGCTGGACATCGACAAGGACGTGTTTCCCTTCCTCGACGTGATGGCCGCACTCAACGACGTCGACATCGCCCACATGACGTCGCGGTTCGAGAAGCTCACCGCCGAGGATCTGTCCGCGTTCGACGTGGTCGTCGGGTCCGACATCTGCTTCTGGGACAAGATGATCAAGCCGCTGAACCGACTGGTGAGCCGTGCCCTCGACGGCGGCGTGAAGCGTTTCATCATCACCGATCCCGGACGGCCGCCGTTCTACGAGTTCTGCGACCTGGCACGGAAGAAGCACGACGTGGAACTGATGGAGTGGTATGCCACCGAGCCCGAGTATTTCGCCGGGGAGGTGGTCGAGATCCGGCCCAAGCGGAAACGCAGGAGCAAGACCGGAAAATCCGGCAAGGCGCGCGCGCAGACGGCCGGCAAGGACTGAGTCCCCGCCCCGGCACCGGGCTGCGCGTCAGCTCTCGGTGGTGAGAAAGCGTTTGAGCTGATCCGCCATGCTGTTGCAGGCGGACGAACGCACCCGGGCGATGAACGGCAGCGGGACCACCACCGCGGGCATGTAGCTCGTGCCCACCGCATCGGAGCTGATCCGACCGACGGAACTACCGGTGCGGATGTCCCACACCGACGCTTCATAGGACGAGTCGTTTTCCCAGGTGAGGAAGCCGAAGCAGCCGGCTCCGGCCGTGGTGACGCTGCAGGTCAGTGAACCCCCCGCATCGGTCCGGTCCGTGTCCCCCTCGATCCACACCAGGTAGCGCAGCCCGAGCTCTTCGAGGCGTGCGGCGAGCTCCGGCTGATTGATGATCTCCGGCAGGTCCGAGGTGTTCGCCGGGGCGGTGCGCGGTTCGAACCAGGGGAACATGGCGTCGCGGAACCGCTGCTCGTCGATGACCTGGATACCGTCGCCGCCACCGCGCATGTTCTTGCTGACGCAGGACACGAATCCGAATTCGGTTTCCCGGTTGGAGGGCAGGGTGCGTCGCCCCAGCACGACCACGGATTCGTGGGATTCCATGCCGGTATCGGCCTCGCGGACCTCCTGAACGGTGGCCGTGACGCAGCCGCCTAGCAGCGGCAGCAGCAACGCTGCGACGAGCAGGGCAGGCAGGCGGGCGGGCGGAGTCATGGCGAAGCGCCTCCTGTACGGGCGTCTGTTTGGGCGCCCAGCTCGGCGTCGAGCCAGGCCTGAACCGATGGCACGGTCCGGAACTGCACGGTGAAGAATGCCATGGCGTCCCGCATGGCCGCCAGTGCCGCAGCCTGCAGCGCGGGCTCGCGGCTGTTCATGCCGTAGTTGCGGGCGTTCGCCTTGCCGTAGGCGGTGAGCGGCCATTCGGCGACCAGGGCACCGTCCCGACCGTGCAGGCGCATGCGGTAGCGGACCCAGACCTCGAAGTAGTCGCTGCGTGTCTGGTCGGGGGTCGAGAACTGGACCTCCTCGATGCTCGGCAGCAGCACGGCATCGACGGCCTGGCCAGCGGCCGCAGGTCCGGCGACCGGCACCGCGGACTCGAACATGCCGCCCAGCAGGTTGGCGAACATGGTGGTCTGGGCGCTGCCGAACTCGATGGTCCAGTCGCCGCTGTCTTCCAGGCTCTCCTGATGGACGTAGCCGAGCAGCTCCTCGGACAGGTGATAGCCCATGGACAGGGGAATCCTGTCCACCAGCGGCACGGGCAGCATCGGGGGCACCGAAACGCTGGCGCCGCCGCAACCGACCGACAGGGCCAGCGCGGACGCCGCCAGCAGACGCGCTGCGGTCCGGCGGACGCGGAGGGTGGGTGTCGTCAGAGCCTGCTCCAACATAGGTCTTTGACCTCTCAAGGCTACTCGAATTCGGACAGGCCGACAAAAGTACCGTCGTTCCGGTAGGCCAGCTCCCGCATCAGCGCCGCGAACCGATAGACCCGGCCGGAGGGACGGTCCAGGTAAACCGGAAAACCCACCGCGTGAATGCGCACGAGCCGGCGCCCCGACTCGTCGGCGCGGTTGATCCGGTCCACCTCGTCGACCACCTCTTCGATGGACCGGCCGGTGAAATCGTCACCGAACACGTAGATGCTGATGCGTTTGTCCGGTGAGTAATAGGTGCTGATGGCCGCTTCGATGCCTTCCACCGGGCTCGAATTGGAAAAAGGATTCCAGGACTGCAGGCGCTGCATGATCGCGTCGCGGCGGGCGGGGGAGTCCTCGATCCACTCGCCGGCGAAGCGGGGGAACATGTAATCGCCCATGTCGTTCATCACCTGGATGCCCTTCACCTGAGGGTAGATGGCCAGCGTCTCCTCGACCTTGCGCAGAACCTGACTCCAGGCGGCGTTGAACATGCTGCCGGAGGTGTCGATGACGAAGATGATGTACTCGCTGTCGACGGCGATGCCGCCTACCAGGTCGGTCCTGCGGCGGAAGTCGACGCCGAGCAGCCGCTGCATCTCGTCGGTCAGCGTCTGCCTGGCGGCGGCGAGCTGCTGCGTCGCCTCGAGGGCCTCGTCCTGGCGGTCCACGGTGGTCTCGTACTGGCCGAGAATGCGGGTGAGGTCCCGCTCCAGCGCCGCGACCTGGAGCAGATTGTCCTCGAGCTGGGCCTCGGCGTCGGTCACCTGGCGCCGCAGCTCCGAGATCCGGCCGCGGATCTCGTAGAGCGTCTGCTCCCGCTCGGCGATCTGCCCCTCCAGATTGATCTGGCTCTCTTCGAGCAGCTTGGGCTCGACGGTCTTGGTGATGATCAGCAGCAGAATGATCGCGCCGAACCCGCAGGAGATGACGTCCAGGAAGGACAGCCCGAATTCGGCGATGCCGCGGCGGCCGCGACGCCGGCTCACGGCCAGTCCCTCGACGGCGACAGGAACGAGCCCCCGGTCGTGCGGGCCAGATTCCAGAAGGCGGCGGATGCCATCGGGTCCCCCTCCATGGGAAACATGATGACGTTGACCGGCACTTCCTTGGGCAACCGTGCCACCGCCTCGCTGTACAGCTCCAGACGCTCGCGGCCGGTCACCGTGGCACCCCGGGGCGGACGGGCACCCTGGGTCGGCAGCGAATCGGTGATCAGGTAGACGTTGTCCGGGCGCGGGCTCATGGCGTTGATGGCATCGACCAGATTGGCCAGGCTGGTGCCGTTGGCCGGAACCACGTCGTCGCGCAGCGACGTGAGCGCCGCGTCGAGTTCCCGGCCTTCCCCCAGCGGAATCCAGTCGATGGTGTCGCCGCCCCCGGGGACCAGCGTGCGGGTCTCCGTATCGAAGCCGAGGATCTGAAAGCTCGCATCCAGGGGCAGCTGGGCGCCGATCCATTCCACCGTCCGCACGGCGCGCTGCCACTTCGGCGCCGCCCGCTTGCGGGCGTCGTCCATGTTGCGGCGGCGGATCACGTTGACGATGCTGTCGTCGAGCATGCTGGCGGAGGTGTCCAGCGCCACCACGATGTGCCGGCCGCCGACTTTGAGGCCGGTCAGATACTGGCGGTCGCCGTCACCGGTGAAGGAGCGGATGCTGCCGCCCTGGTTGGCCGCCTCCAGCGCGCGCAGACGCTCGAGCTCCTCCTCGCGGGTTTCGACGTCGGACTTCAGTCGCTCGAGACTTTCCTCCTGAGCGAGGGACTCCTGCTCGAGCTCCTCGAAGTCCTCCCTGCGGCGTTCGATGGCAGTGCGCGTGCTGGCCAGCTTGGCATCCGACTCGTCGAGGCGCTGGTCCAGGGTGTCCATCCGTTCGAGCAGCTCGAACAGGTCCTTCTCACCGTTCTGGACCTGATAGTCGAGCATCCGCACCTCGGCCAGCAGATCGCGATTGATGGTGTCCGCCTGCTCCTCGGTGGCGTGGTTGATGATGAGGAAGATCAGCACGACGGCGCCGAACCCGCAGGACATCACGTCCAGGAACGACAGCGAGAACACGTTGAGCTGGCGTCGCGCCACGGCCCGTCATGCTCCCGGGACGGATGGGGTCCCGTCGCCGCGCACGCGGATCATCAGGAAGGCCCGTTCACCGACGGCCACGCGGTCGCCCCGGGCGAGCGGCGTCGGCCGGTCGAGGTTGGCGCCGTTGAGCTGCACGCCCGTGGCAGGTTCCAGCATCAGGGCGGAACCGTCGCGGCGCACCGGAACCGGCGCCGGGGAACCGTCCAGCGGCCAGGCGTCGGCACCTTCCAGAGCATGGGTGGGCACGGCGGCGGGATCCGGCGGTGCCGTCACAGGCGCCTCCCGGCGGTCCCCGGGCAGGCGGGTGACCAGCCGCAGCTCACCGTCGCGGGGCACGATCCGGTCGAGGTTCGCCAGGCAGCCCCGGGCGAGCGCGTCGGCAGCGAGCTCGGCGGCGTCCGCGCCGAGGTCGGTCAGGCTTCGTTCCAGGCCGGGCAGCCGGGCGGCTCTGGCGCTGACCAGCAGGGCGGCGCCCCGGGGCAAGACGTCGGCGAGCAGCCGGAAACGCTGGCCGGCCTTGTCCTCGAGCAGCGCGCGGCCGAGCTCGACGCGGCGCTGCTGATCGCCCTGATCGATCTCGATGCCGAGCTCCGCAGCCACGGGGCCCTCGAGCCAGGCGTGAATCTGGTTGAAGAGCTGCTGCTCGGTGGCGGCGGCGTGCAGCGGGTCGAAGCGGGTTTCCCGCACGAAGCGGTCTGCGATGACGTCGATCCAGCCCTCCATCAGCCGGTTCAGGCCGCACTCCAGAACCTCCTGGGCTCCGGCTTTCCTGATCTCACCCGCGTCGGTGGTTTCCAGCACGGTGACGACGGCCCGCTGCATCATCACGTCGAGGTGGTAGGCCCGCTCCGGCAGCGACCTGCCCGCCGCGGCCGCGACGGCGGCATCGACGAAGCCGCTGACCCGGATGCCGAGTTCCTGCAGCACGCCGAGCAGCACGCCGAGCTGGTCGGCGGACAGAATGCCCGGCACGGCCAGCAGCACCTCGCCGCCTTCGGCGTCGATGAGCGGCTTGAACGACTGCAGGTGCAGATAGACCAGGTCGGCGTGGTTGCGCGCGCCGCGGCCGGGCGCGGCCAGGGGCTCGGCGTTCAGCCGGGTGAAGTACTGTTGATTGGTCTGGCGCGGATGGATCCGGGACAGGCGCAGCGCCTCCTCGCCGAAATGCACGGCCTCTTCCAGCACCACCGCGATCCCGGGGGACCGGTGCAGCACGGTCGCGTCCCGGTACAGGGTGAGGTCCGCGTCGTTGAGCTCGAGAATGCAGGTCATGCTTCACGCACCTGCATGTGCCGCAGCAGCCGCTGGTCGCAGTAGGTGTGCACGTCGAGCACCAGACGCTCCTGAATGAGCTGGAGCTGATGCATCAGGAACATGATGACGATGCTGATGACCAGTGCCGTGAAGGTCGAGTTGAAGGCCACGCCCAGGCTTGCGGTGACGCCGGCGATATCGCCCTCGACGGCCCGGTAGGCCTGGCCAAGGGCTTCCCCGATCCCGCGCACCGTGCCGATGAAGCCGATGGACGGAATCGCCCAGGCGATGTACCTGACCATCGACAGTTCGCTGTCCAGCCGGTCCGTTTCCGCTTCACAGTTGGACTTGACCGCCTCGGACACGTCCTGAACGTTGCGGGTGGAGGCGAAACGATGCAGGGCCGCCTGCAGGGTGCGCGGCAGCAGGCAGTTCTGGGTGTCCTCCGGCAGCGCCTGGATCGTTCGCGAGTATTCCCGGGTGTCTTCGGGCAGCACGCTCATGCCGTCGCTGACCCGCACGATGTCCTGCTGGAGCAGACTCCGCTCCCGCAGTGCCTGCCGGCCCTTGTAGCCCATGATGGCCATGGCCCAGAACATCAGCACGAAGCAGGCTTCCTGCTCGTAGTCCTTCAGCACCACATAGAGCGAGCGGTCCTGAACGTAGGGCTGGCCTTCGGCGGCAAGCTCCGCCTGCTCCGCCATGATGGCCTCGGCGTTTGGCCGGATGACGGTGATGTAGACCAGATGCACGAGCACCACGGAGACGACCAGCGCAGTCACCTG
>MRWG01000773.1_pt1 | contig 26772 bp, 25 predicted proteins | sample 1013341 | NCBI WGS metagenome assembly MRWG01 (sample SAMN06117577, study PRJNA244670) | biofilm metagenome | biome: Water; feature: Cathode Biofilm; material: Biofilm; isolation source: microbial consortium enriched at the cathode of a solar microbial fuel cell | place: USA: District of Columbia ... | reverse complement strand
CAAAAGAACAGGAGAAGAAGAGAAAGTGTTCCGGCACGGTACCGGAGGTTGATCGACATAACGGCTAACCCTGGATATCGTCCTGCTGCTCTTGCCGGGCGGCCTGCTGCCCGGTCCGGCGTTCGACATCGTAACTGTCGACAATGGCGCGAATGGTTTCCTCTGCCTGCTTCTTCAGCCGGGCTTGCCGGGTATCCTGTGCCACCCGTTGGTAGATGTCGTCCAGGGGCGGCACACCGCCGGCTTCCCGCTCGACCAGCATCACCAGGTGGAAGCCATGTTCTGACTGGATCGGCCCTTGCCAGAGGGTTTCGTCAGGTTCGAGGCCAAAGAGCGCTTCGGCAAAACCGTCGCCGAAATGAGAGGCGATAAAGTCGTCGCTGCGCTCCACATAGTTGGTGTGATAGAGAAAGCGGTCGCCGTGGCCCATGGCCCTGGAAAACGGAACACCTTCGGCATCGAGTCGCTGCTGCAGGGCTCGGGCATGATTCGCCGCGTCCTTATGCCGGCTGGCATCGACAAAGATGTGAGCAAAGGTGGCGCTGGGTGGTTCGCGGTAACGTTCGCTATTTTCTGCAAAGTAATTCGCCACCGTTTCCCGGTCGATGGGATCGCCGGAGAAGCCAAAGCCACGGGTCAGGTATTCCATTTTCTGAACCAGGCGTTGTTTGATCACATAATCTTCGCGGTCGAGGCCGAGCCGAAGCGCTTCGCGGAAAAGGGCCTCTTCACGCACCAGCCGCTCTATCAGCCGCTGGCGTTCGTCGTCAGTCATGGCGGCCAGACGCTTTTCGGCCTGGTCGGGATTAAAAGCACGGCTTCGGTACTGCAGAAATTCCAGCAGGGCGGCATTGTCGATAACGATACGATCACCGTCGTCCGCAAGTCTGCCCTCGTTCACCCAACCGTGGAGCACGAACAACAGGCCCCCCAGCACCAGAAAATGGACTAGCGGTTGTTTCAGGAGTGATACGAAAGGGTTCATCGATTTGTCTCTCTCACGCAGGCTTCCTCAACTCAGGGTGTGTACCAGATAGGCGAGGTATACGCCCGCTCCTGCTGAACTGCCGGCACACCTTCGGGCGGTTCCGTGCCATAAAAGGCAGCGTCGTAGGTAGTCCAACGGGGTGTGGGAATCTCCAGCACCCGCACGTAATAAAACGCTCTTTCATCAGGCTCGAAGTCCGGGTCCTTCCAGACAGCGCTCATCTGCGCTTCCCCTACCCTGTTTGTATAGGTGGCGTTTGCCACATCGACAGTCGAACCGATGGTAGGCGCCATATCAACCTCCGGGTCCGATTTGCGGTCATCGGAGAGCACCACGTCGTAAACCTTTTCGTGGGTCTCCCCCTTTTCGCCGAGCCAGCCCTTAACCACCTGGATCCGTTCCAGGTTGGCTCCGTCCGGGTCCTTGGCAGCGACAATCAGGAAGCGAGGCGATCCGCCCTTTGGCGCCCGACTCAGGTCCCCGCCCATGGGCACGCCCTTGTCGTAGCCGATTGCCACATAGTCCGGTCGCAAGTGGTCCTCCCCATCGAAATCCCAACCGCCGAAGAAGCGCACCACCATTCGGGGTCCCGTGGTGGCGTAGGTCTCACGCCGCTGCATGGCGTCAAACAGTGATTCACGGGTGTTTTCGTGGGCCCAGACAGCGGCGAAGCCGGATGCCGCATAGCGGGCCATCGGATAGTAGGAATGCAGTTCCAGGCGTGTCGCGCTGGGCTCCTCAGGGGCCCACTTACCGAAAAAACTGTTTTCCTCAATGGCGGACGCACCAATATGGGAATCCGAGCTGCCGATCATCCCGAACTTGAAAGGGTTAACTCCCAGCGTTTTTTCGAGTTGCAGGCCAAATTTCAGGGCGCCCCTGGCATACTCATGCTTAAGCATCCAGTCTTCCTTGGGAGGCTGCTCCAGGGAAAAATTGGATTTGTCCCAGGTTTCATAGTCCGCAAACCGGTCATCCGGGGAAAGCACCGGGTGGGTCTCGGAATCTCCCTTCACCTGTGTCATTTCGTAGAGGGGCTCCCAGCGGGCCCGAGTTTCGGCATAGGCCCGGGACAGGGGCTCTCCGGACAATGTCTTGTCGGGAAACATGGCACCATTGCTGACGTTGCCATTGTGGGGGATCGCCAGCACACGCCCGCCTGTCTGGATTTCGTAGCTCTCCAGGTAACGCCACAGGGCCCGGGGGTCCCGGGAATCCAGTGCGCTGAACGGCACCACTTTTGTAGCCTTGCCAGGGCCGTCGCGAAATATGACGTTGCGGTGCAGATTGTTGCCATCCGGCATGGCCGTCCATTCATAACCAATGAACGCGGTGAAGCGACCGGGATCGTTCTGGCGTTCGGCGTTTTCCGCTACCCGCTGCCAGGCGGTTTCCTTGAGAACCGGGTCATGGGGCAGGCCTGTTTTCCCCATGGCACTCAAATGAAAAGTACCGAGAGGCTTCAGCTCGCCTGACTGTTGCCGGGCTTTCAGGATTTCGCCGAGCTTTGTGCCTTGCAGAACCGGATCGTTATTTTCGAGCATGTCGAAAACGCCGAGAAAAGTGGCATGGTCCGAGATAACCAGAAAGTCCAGCGGACGACTCAGTTTCACCTTCTGCCCGCTATTGGTGGTAACAGAATCGCCCTTGGCGAAACGGTAGGCATCCTCCGGTGTCAGCCTGTTTTCGTAACCGTAGGCATCCGTCGATAGAACGGTGTGCAGATGGGTATCACCCCAGTAGAGGTTCTGCGGATAATTTAAGGCTACGAAGGGAGAATAATCATCGCCCCTTGCCTGAATAGTCAGTGTCGCAAGATAAACTGCCAGACAGAACGGCACTGCCAGAAGGTTTAATTTTCGGACTTTTTTGTTTTTCATGAAGCCTCCAACCGAAAAATCACTTTTTGCCGGCCACGTAAACTCGATCATGGGGGCGATAACAGAGGGGGAAAAAGATTTGCTGAAGCCAGTGCCAGTCCGACCCCGGCAAGCCATATCTGGCGGGGCGACCACCGGGAACATACAGTGTCCCAAACAGTCGGTCGAAAAGGGAAATGACTGTGGCAAAGTTGCGATACGTTTTTCCGTCCCGTCCCCAGCCATGATGGGTATGGTGGAGGCGGGGCGTGATGAACACCAGCTCAACGAGCCATAGCAACTTTTTACCCCAACCCGTTTTGGCCAGGACATCGTCCCACCGAAAAGCGCTGTGGGTAAACGCGTTCCACATCAGCAATATTCCCAACGTTATCGCCGCCGCCTCATGCATGCAGAGATAGAAAGAAAGGCCCGTTGTCCAGGCATAGGGCACTACAAAAGGCCAGAAGATATTGACCCGGGCCATGACGGTGACATTCAGGTAGCGGGCTGCGTGATGGGTGCGGTGCATTCCCCACAGCAGATTGTTTCGGCCGGGGGAGTGGGCGAGACGGTGTACCCAGTAGAAACAGAACTCCGAAAACAGCAAGACGCCGGGAAGTGCCAGCCACAAAGGAGTATCCGCAAGCGCGCCCCGCCAGACCGGCAGGAAGATCGAAAAAAGCGTGGCATAGAGAAGCGCCACCACCGGCCTGACCAGTTGACTGAGAAGAAAACAACCACCGGTCACCAGGAGGTCCTCGCGCCGATAGATATCCCGATGCCAACCGCTGATAATCTCGGCCGGCAACACAGTGAGAATCAGCACCATCGCCCACTGTCCCGGTGACATTTTCATCCCCTTATGTCGAACGGGTACGCGAAGTGCCGCCCGTTTCCCCCGAGTATTCGTCCATTGCACTGGTGAGTCAAATGCAATTAAATATCATTTTTGATGAATTATCCGCATGAAAAACCATGAGACCACTTGACCTCCGTAAACTCCATCACGCGATCGTCCTTGAGAGCGAATGCAATTTCGCACGTGCGAGCGAACGCCTCCACCTGTCACAATCCGCGCTGACACGGAGTATCCAGGCATTGGAGGACGATCTGGGTCTGCATTTGTTCGAGCGTAACCGTTCCGGCGTACGCGCCACGCCGGAGGGTCGCCGGATACTCGAGCAGGGCCGTGAATTACTGCTGAGGGCCGGCACCATCAGGCGGGAAGCCGAATTGATCCGGGAAGCCGAGAGCGGAGAGGTCAGCTTTGGCGTGGGACCGGCCATGGCCGGCATCATTCTCTCCCCACTTATGAAAGCCATGAGCAGGGATGAAACCAAGGTCACCGTGCGCGCGGACATCGATTCGCCCCCGGCCCTTCTCGAAAGCCTTTTCGGCGAAAAGATAGAATTTTTTATTGCCGACACCCGCCTGCTCGATTCCGCCGGTCAACGAGGCGCCGCCATCCTGCCACTGCGGTACATGGAAACGGGTTTCTACGTTCGGGCCGGCCATCCACTGGCTACCGGCGAAGTCATTACCGCCGACCAATTAATACGTTTTCCCCTGCTTATGCCCAATCTCGGGGAGGACCACTGGACGCTTATCGGCGCGCTCTACGGCGGTAATTTCGACAGGACAAGTGTCAAGCACCTCATGTGCAACGACTTTCACAGTCTTAAGGCGGCGGCGATGGACAGCGACGGGATATTGATGTGCGTTCAGGATACCCTGGAAACCGAGTTATCCGACGGCACGCTCCAACGGTTGGAAATGACCCAGCCCCACTCCGATATCGGCTGGAATATCGGCATGGTTTCCCTGGAAGGCAGACGCCTGTCCCGGGCGGGACAGATGCTGTTTGAAAGGATACGCCGGATCCTGCATGTGGACGCCACCACAACCTAAGGCATGTTGGTGGCGTCCGAAAGTCCCGCCTGCGTGACGGAACAGAAACCATTCACGAACTTACGCCAACGGCGACATCCAGCAGCGCCCGGCGATGGGTCACCACCTCGCCGAGAATAATCAGCGCCGGCGATGGCAAGGCACTTTGTCGGACCCGCTCGGCGACGGTCTCGAGGGTGGCGACCACCACCTGCTGGTCCGCCCGGCAGCCGTTGGCTATCACGGCAACGGGCGTATCGGCCGCCTTGCCGCGCTCGATAAGACCGGCGGCGATGTCCCCCACCACGGAAAGCCCCATGTAGAACACCACCGTCTGGTCTTTCTGCAGGGCCAGGTCCCAGTTGAACGCCAGTTCTCCCTGTTGGCGGTGGGCGGTGATAAAGGTCAGCGCATGGGCGCAGGCCCGGTGGGTAAGGGGAATGCCGGTGGCCGCGGCGCAACCCATGGCGGCGGTAACGCCCGGAATGACCTGCCAGGAGATTCCCCGGTTTTCGAGCACGTCCAGTTCTTCACCGCCGCGGCCGAAAACAAAGGGATCGCCCCCTTTGAGGCGCACCACCCGTTTGCCCGAACTGGCCAGGGACACCAGCAGCTCGCAAATCTTTTCCTGGGGCAGGCTGTGCCGGTCCTTGCGTTTGCCCACATAGATTTTTTCGCAATCACCGGCGGTGCAGGCCAGCAACTCGGGGGCCACGAGGCGGTCGTAAACCACCACATCCGCCTCTTGCAGGGCGCGCAGGCCCCGGACGGTCAGCAGGTCCGGGTCGCCGGGCCCGGCACCGAGGAGGATAACCTCCCCTTCGGCGGCGTTATTTGCACGGCGGTCGATATGGTCCTCGATTTCCCGGTTTTTGAACGGTATGACGTTACTCATGGTAAATACTCTGTTGTGTGGCCAGGTGTGGCGAAGGATGCCTCAGGCGGCGTCCTCTTCCCCGCCCTCTGCGGTTTTGGTGAGCAGGGCCTTCAGCTCCGGAATGCAGGAGCCGCAGTTGGTCCCGCAGCGCAATTGATCCCCCAGTTCCCGCGGGTTGCCGGCCCCCTGCCCGATGGCGCGGATGATTTCCTTCTCCCCCACTTCAAAGCACGAACAGATCAACCGGCCCTTGTCCGAGCCGGCGGCGCTTCTGCCCGCCAGCAGCAACCAGCGGTCGGCGGGCAGTCGGGCGCCGAAATTTTCGGCCAGCCAACTGCCCTGCGGCAGTGACTGCCGGTCGGCGGCCAGGTAGGCCATAAACCGGGGGCGAACGTCGTCGTGGGCGATAATCCGGTAGTCGCCGCTGGCGGCATCGCCGAATTCCAGGCGGGTGTCGCCACCGGCACGTTCCCGGGCCCAGGCGAGCACATCCAGGTGGTTACCCTCGAGCACCGCCAGGCGGTAGCGAAAACCCCGGGCCAGGGGCACTTTGGTCCAGAAATCGAAAACGCTCACGTCCAGCGATTCGTGACTGGCCACCTGCAACCAGCGGCGAACCGGCAGTTTGCGCAGGTTGACGGGCACGTATTTGCTCTCCGGCTGGCCGGAGCGAGGGTCGGTTACCGGTGCGATCAGTGCGCCGATGCGGGCATGGGAGGCGTACTGATCGTTCCAGTGCATGGGCACGAAGATTTCGCCGCTGCCGCCCCCCTCGTCGATGGCCGCCGGCAGACGCAAACTGCCCCGGCTGTTTTGGACTTCCAGCAGGTCGCCTTCGGTAATGTGCAGGCGCGCGGCGTCGGCGGGGCCGATGCTGACGGAGGGCGAATCAATGTGGTTGAGCAAGCGCGGCGCCCGCGCGGTACGGGTCATGGTGTGCCACTGGTCCCGGATGCGTCCCGTGTTCATGACAAACCCGCAGCCGCCCCCGGAATTCTGGCTGGGCGCGGCGGGCATCACCGCCACGAACCGCGCGCGGCCGTCGCCGGTACTGAAGCGACCGTCACCGAAAAGCCGTGCCCGCCCGGCGGGATTGGCGGCGTTGACCGGCCACTGCACCGGCTCCAGGTTTTCGTAGCCGGTGTCGGACAGGGCACTCAGCCCGCTGATATCGAAGACGCGGTTGCCAGCGTTCTCGAAACCGGACAAAGCGGCGTGCTCACAGAACACGTCCCGGGGCGAGCGGTAGTCAAAGGCCGCCCCGAAACCCATGCGCCGGGCCAGGTCGCAGACGATCTGCCAGTCGTGGCGTGCCTCCCCGGCGGGAAGGGACAGCGCCCGCTGCCGGGAAATGCGCCGTTCGGAGTTGGTGACCGTGCCGTCCTTTTCGCCCCAGCCGGTGGCGGGCAGCAGGATATCGGCACAGGCGGTGGTGTCGGTCTCGGCAATGCAGTCCGACACCACTACCAGTTCGCACTTCTCCAGGGCCCGCTTCACCCTGTCGGCGTCGGGCATGCTCACGACCGGGTTGGTGGCCATGATCCACACGGCTTTGACACTCCCCCGCTCGATGGCATCGAACAGGTCCACGGCCTTGAGGCCGAGGTGCCTGGCCATGCGCGGCGCCTCCCAGAAGCGCCCCACCCGGTCGATGTCCTCGGGGGTGAAGTTCATATGGGCCGCCAGTTGATTGGCGAGGCCGCCCACTTCGCGCCCGCCCATGGCGTTGGGCTGGCCGGTGATGGAAAACGGCCCCATGCCTTCGCGGCCGATTCGCCCCGTGGCCAGGTGGCAGTTGATAATGGCGTTGCACTTGTCCGTTCCCGTGGCGGACTGGTTGATGCCCTGGGAATAAAAGGTCACGGTTTTTTCCGTGTCGGCAAACCAGCGGAAAAAGGTTTCCAGGGTTTGCGATGCCACGCCCAGGGTGTCGCCGAGGGATTCCAGGTCCGTCTCCGCAGCGGCTTCCAGCGCCTCGGAAAAACCCGCCGTGTGGGCGCGGATATAATCGTCGTCGAGGCAGCCGGTGACGCTCAGGTAATGCAGCAGGCCCACAAACAGAAAGGCGTCGGTGCCCGGCCGTATGGGCAGGTGCAGGTCGGCGATATCGCAGGTGGCGGTGCGCCGGGGGTCCACCACCACCACGCGCATGTGGGGGCGTTTTTGTTTGGCGGCCTCGATGCGCTGGTAGAGGACCGGGTGGGTCCAGGCGGCGTTGGAGCCCGCCATCACCAGCAGATCGCAGGTTTCCAGGTCCTCGTAGGAACAGGGCACGGCGTCGGCGCCGAAGGCGCGCTTGTAGCCGGCCACCGCCGAGGCCATGCAAAGGCGTGAGTTGGTGTCGACATTGGCGCTGCCGATAAAGCCTTTCATCAGCTTGTTGGCGACATAGTAGTCTTCGGTCAGCAATTGCCCCGACAGGTAGAAGGCCACGGCGTCGGGCCCGTGCTTGTCGATTATGTTCGCAAAACCGCCGGCCACCCTGTCCAGCGCCTCGTCCCAGGTGGCGCGCCGGCCGTTGACGACCGGGTGGAGCAGCCGTCCCTCCATGCCGTTGGTCTCGTGCAGGGCCGAGCCCTTGACGCACAGTCGCCCCCGATTGGCGGGATGGTCGTCGGAACCGGAAACGGCAATCACATCCCCGCCGGTCAACCGCGCGTCGACACCACAGCCCACGCCACAATAGGGACAGGTGGTGCGCCGCTGTGTCGCTTGCAAAGCCATAACCCCTCACTCACCCATCAAAACGGTATCGCCGTCCAGCGCGATTTCGTACACCGGCACACTGACATCCGCTTCTTCCAGGCACTGCCCGGTCACGAGGCTGAAGTGCTGCTTGTACAGGGGCGAGGCAACGGTCAGTTCGCCATCGACATCCGCGAGAATGCCCCGGGAAAGCACGTTGGCCTTGCCGACGGGGTCCCGGTTGCCGATGGCGTACAGCGTCTGGCCCTCGCCGGGCACATAGAAGATCGCCACCTGCCGATCATTGACCAGCGCGCAGACCCCGGAATTGGCAACCAGATCGTCTTTCCGGCAGACGGGGTGCCACTTGTTCGCTTTAACCACTTTCACTTGTCCTTACCTCTTTCCGTTACGCAGACCGTGCGATGATTTCTTCCTTCTCCTGCTCGTTGGCCGGGCGAACCTGGCCGCGTTCCTCGACGAAAATGACGTTGTCGTCCTCGCCGTCGGGATCGTTGACGAACTGGCGGAAGCGCTTGAGCTTGTCGGGATCGTTGATGGTGGACGTCCACTCGCACTGGTAGCTGTCGATCACGTGCTGCATCCCGGCTTCCAGTTCGCCGCAGATACCCAGCTTGTCGTCGACAATCACTTCCCGCAGGTAATCCAGGCCGCCTTCCAGGTTGTCCATCCACACGGAGGTGCGTTGCAGGCGATCCGCCGTGCGCACGTAGAACATCAGGAAGCGGTCGATGTACTTGACCAGGGTTGCGTCGTCCAGATCCGTGGCGAACAAATCCGCATGGCGGGGTTTCATGCCGCCGTTACCGCACACATAGAGATTCCAGCCGTTTTCAGTGGCGATGACGCCGAAATCCTTGGACTGGGCCTCGGCGCACTCCCGGGTGCAGCCGGAGACGGCGGACTTCAATTTGTGGGGCGAGCGCAGGCCCTTGTAGCGGTGCTCGAGGGCGATGGCCATGCCGACACTGTCCTGTACGCCGTAGCGGCACCAGGTGGAGCCGACACAGGATTTCACCGTGCGCAGGGCCTTGCCGTAGGCGTGGCCGGTCTCGAAGCCGGCTTCCACCAACTCCCGCCAGATGGCGGGCAACTGATTGACACGGGCGCCGAACAGGTCGATGCGCTGACCGCCGGTGATCTTGGTGTAGAGGCCGAACTTCTTAGCCACATTGCCCAAAACGATAAGTTTTTCCGGGGTAATCTCGCCGCCGGCCACCCGGGGCACCACCGAGTAGGTGCCGTCCTTCTGCATGTTGGCCAGGAAGGTATCGTTGGTGTCCTGCAGGCCCACATGCTTTTCGTCGAGGATGTAATCGTTCCAGAGGGTGGCGAGGATGGAGGCCACCGCCGGCTTGCAGATTTCGCAGCCACGGCCCTCGCCGTGTTTTGCCAGCAACTCGTCGAAACTCTCGATGGCCTCCACCCGGCAAAGATGAAACAGCTCCTGGCGGGTGTAGGGGAAGTGCGGGCAGAGGCTCTTGTCCACGGCCACGCCCCGCTCTTCCAGCTCGTACTCGACGACGGACTTGAGCAGCGCAGCACAACCGCCGCAGCCGGTGCTGGCCCTGGTCTCCCCCTTGACGTCTGCCAGCGAGCAGCAGCCGCCGTCGATGGCCTCGACAATCGCCCCCTTGCTGACGTTGTGGCAGGAACAGACCGTCGCCGCCACCGGCAGCGCGGCAGGCCCCAGTTGCGGCGCGCCGCCCTCGACATTGGGCAGAATCAGCGATTCCGGGTTTTCCGGCAGCTCGATACCATTGAGGTAGTATTGCAACAACGTGTCGTAATCGTCGCAGTCCCCCACCAGCACGGCGCCGAGCAGGGTGTTGCCATCGGCGCTGATATTGAGGCGTTTGTAGACTGCGGCGCGCTCGTCGGCGAACACATAGTTGACGCTGCCCTCGGCGGAACCCTTGGAGTCGCCGATGGAGCCCACATCCACACCCAGCAGTTTGAGCTTGGTGCTCATGTCGGCACCCTGGAAGCTCTGCTTCTCGCCGGTGAGCTGGCTGACGGCGGCCTCCGCCATGCGGTAACCGGGGGCCACCAGCCCGTAGATGAAATTGCCGAAACTGGCGCACTCGCCGATGGCGAAAATATCAGAATCACTGGTGCGGCAGTGATAATCGATAACGATGCCGCCCCGCTCTCCCACTTCCAGGCCGCAGTCCCGGGCCAGTTGATCGTAGGGGCGAATGCCCGCGGAGAAGACGATCATATCCGTCTCCAGGTAATCGTCTTCACCGAAGTTCATCCGCATACAGCAGTTTTCGCCGGCGACGATGTCCTTCGTGGCCTTGGAGGTGTGTACGTTAACGTCCAGGGCCTCGACCTTACGGCGCAACATACCGCTGCCACCCTCGTCGAGCTGCACACCCATCAGCCCCGGTGCGAACTCCACCACATGGGTTTCCAGCCCCAGGTTTTTAAGGGCGTTGGCGCATTCAAGGCCCAGCAGGCCGCCGCCCACCACAACGCCCACTTTTGATGTTTCCGCCTCGGCGCGGATTTCACCCAGATCATCGATGGTGCGGTAGGTAAGGCAGCCCTTCCGGTCCGAACCGGGAATGGGGGGCACGAAGGGATAGGAGCCGGTGGCCAGCACCAGCTTGTCGTAGGCGTATTCGCGACCGGTACCGGTCACGACGATCTTCTCGTCCCGGCGAATCGTCTTCACCGCATCGCCAAAGTGGGCCCTGACCCCTTTCTCCCGGTAGTACTCCCGGGTCGTCAGGGCCAGATCCTCCGGCTTCTTGCCGGCAAAGAACTCGGAAAGATGCACCCGGTCGTAGGCAGGGCGAGGTTCCGCCCCCAACACGGTGATTTCCACATCCAGCGCTTTGGCGATCAATTGGTCCACATAGTGATGCCCCACCATGCCATTACCGATTACGACGATCTTCTGTGTTGCCATCATTGCCTCTCTTGCTGACTTCGTGCAGTTCCGTACCCACGGCAAAACCCCCCTGCGGCCATAGGCAGCAAGGGCGTCATTACCCAGCAGGAGGTTGTTGCGGCATCGATGGCGCCGGCACGGCGCCAACGCTTGCGGTGAATCGAACCGGGGCAGCGCCCTGGCTCATCGACGATTTATAGAGATACAAATAGCGTGCCAGAACCCGGCTGCGCACATAGACAGGTATTTTTCCTTGATTGACAGGGGTCCGGCCACGTCAGGTACTTCAATTACAGCAACTCCGCCAGCTCTGTGCACCACAATCAGGCAGAACGCGCACGAGAATGAGGCGTGGGATCGTCTGCTCGACAAATGGAGTTATCCAGAGCCCGGGCTAAGCTTCGAAAATGCGGCACCAATGAAGAAACGCTGAAAATTATTCTGTAAGAGATGGAAGTCAATTAATAATTTTACTGGTGCCCGGGACCGGAATCGAACCGGTACGGAGGTCTCCCTCCGAGGGATTTTAAGTCCCTTGCGTCTACCAATTTCGCCACCCGGGCATGGATGGGCATGAATCACGAGCGATGGTTCTCGCTCCACTCCGGCAGTTTTTGAAGCAACTCCCCCTGCCGGCTCTAGCGGCCTGCCTCAAGGGGTACTAATACAGCACAGGCCAAAACGCGGGGCAATATTAGCTGTATGGTCCCGGGAGTTCAATCGTCAGCCTCACATCATAACCAAAGCAATCTGGTTCGTGCGTTAGTCCGGCTCGACGATAACCGGGGTTTTGAGAATCAGTTCGGTAAGTACGCAATCGCCACTCTGGCTGAAGGTCAGTTCCGCGCCCGGCCGAGGCAGCAGGGAGCGAATAAGTTCCAGTCCGGTGCCAAGGCCCCTGCCCTCCCTGAAATTGAACCCCGGCGGCAGCCTGGCCGGCTGGTTGAGGATACGAATCCGCACCCGGCCTCCGTCCCTCTCGAGGGAAAGGACTACATTGGGCTGTTCACCCGGCTCGTCGAGGTGTTTAACCGCGTTTGTGAGGAGCTCGTTGAGGACCATGGCCACCGGCACCGCCTCGGAATTGTCGAGAAACAGGGTTAGTTCGCCATCACGGTTTCGCCAATGGATCATGTTGCGATTGACGGGAAGACTGACAATGGCCTCCAGAAGCTCCTGCATCTCCACACGGCTGTCGGAGCGACGGCTCTGAAGGCCGTAGACCTCGGCAATGCTAAGCACCTGCGAAACGGTTTCCTCAAGGGGCAAGGCGCCCTCGGGATGGTGCTGAATCTGTGTGCGGAGCAGGCCTACCACACCCTGGAGGTGGTTCTTGATCCGGTGGTGCACTTCGCGCACCAGTTCGTAACGCTGTTCCTTGAGGCGGTTGAAGCGTTCGTTCTCCACCAGCTTGCGCTCGGTAATCTCGGAACTGACACCGATCAGCCCCACAACATGAGGCTCGCCGTCACGAAAGGGTCTTTTGGAAGTGGACCACCAGCGCGTGCTACCATCGGGCTCGCGGACAAACTCCTCGCGGTCGAGAAAGCCGCCTTCCTCCAGGGCGAGCATATCGCTTTCGTAGCATGCCCTGGCCAGCGCCGGATGGGAGAAATCGCCATCCCGCCTGCCAACGATTGTCTCCTGCGACATGCCCATTTCCTGGCAAAAGCGCCGGTTGACCTTGAGATAGCGCAGATCACAATCTTTCACATAAACCATGGCGGGAATGGTGTCGAACAGGGTTTCCAGTTCGCGGCTCTTGCGCGCGAGCGCCTCCTCGGATTTCCGGCGCGCCTCGTCGAGCCGCAAGGTGTGAATGCCGATAGCCAGGTCGTCGGCAAGGCCCTGGAGGAGGGTCACTTCTTCAGCAGAGAAATGGTTTTTTGTATCGGATAGGATATTGATAACGCCGAACGCCAGTTCATCATAAACCAGAGGGACGGCGACCATGGCGGCAAAGCGGTACTGCCTGGCCTGAGTTTTGCGCCAATCAGGCATCGTGGGGTCGGCCTGGAGGTCCTGGCAGAGAACGGTCCGCCCGGAGCGGATGGCTCGCATGGTCGGGCCCTCGTCACCGTCGGACAAGTGGGCCGGTCGGATGAGAGGCGGCTCGGTCCCGTCGCGGGAAACCCAGGCCCGGGTCACCAGTGAATCGCCATCCGATGGTTCCAGCAGCCCGATACCTACGGAGAAATAACCGCATTGATCGGCGATGATGTTGCAGACCTGATGCATGTAGGTCTGTTCGTCGGATGCGCGCAACAGCGCCATGCTGCTCTCCCGCATCGCCTTCAGCGTGCGATTGAGCCGATGCAATTCCCGCTCCCGGTGCCTGTAGGTGCTGATATCGCGCACAATCGTAAAGCTCGCGCCATCCGAGCCGGCTTCGGTTTGCTGGCCCTGAGCTTCCACATAAATGGTGCGCCCGTCGCAACACTGGACTTCAAATTCGGCGTGGACAAAGCCCCCCTCATCCACCAGCGCCTGAAGACGCGGACGTTCCCGGTCGGCGACGAACTCCTGGATATTGCGTCCGATCAGGGCTTCCAGGGACGTCCCCAGCATTTCAGCGGCCTGGCGGTTGGCGTCGAGGATCACGCCGCCGCGAGTCATGATGATGGCCTCCATGCCGGCCGCGTAAAAAGCCTCGAGGCGTTCTTCGGTGAGTTGGTGAACACCCTCGGCCAGCCGCCGGTCTCCGAAGTCGTGCACGACCAACACCACATGGTCGGGACGACCGTACTCGTCGCGCATGAGGTTGGCCAGGATTCGGCTCCAGAGGGTGGCCCCATCCCGGGTGATAAAACGTTCGACAAGATCGGCGCCGTGGATCTTCCCGGTGGCCAGTTGGTCGATCATGCGGGCACACTTTTCCCGATCCGCCGGATGCACCAGTTCCAGGAGAGACCGACCATCCAGTTCGTCAGCGCCATAGCCAAGCATCCGGGCAAAATCGCCGTTGAAATGGAGAATACGCCCGTCCAGGCTAAGTTCGACCACTCCGGTTGTGACAGACTGGAACATGGAGAGGAAACGCCGCTCTCCCGCCGCCATTTTTTTGTCGCCGCCGATGCTGCTCAAGGAATGCTGCCAGTTGTATTGAGGGTCTCCAGGGCTGCCACCAGTTCGGTGGCCACGTCATCGAGCCGCGCCTGCCGGGAACGTGCGTGCCGGCGCAGTACTTCGAAGGCTTGCTGCTCACTGAGCCCTCGCCGCTCCATCAAAATGCCGATGGATATACTTACCTTGCGTCCGCCGGCCAGGGCCTTCTCCAGGTTTCCCTTATTCCTGAACAGTGCCCGAAAATCCCTGGCGCGGACCAGGGCCGCCTCCACACTCGGAATCAGCTGGGGCACGTCGACGGGCTTGACCAGATAGCCCACGGCCCCTTTGGCGACGGCCTCGTCGACAATTTTCTGGTCCGAATAGGCGGTGAGAAAAAGCGAGGGAATGCCGTACTCGTGGCTAAGCCGGTCTGCCAGTTCAACGCCGGACATGCCGGGCATATTGATATCGACGATGGCGATATCCACCGGCTCCTCACCTTGGCTGATAGACGCCAGAGCCTCGTCGCCACTGGCCGCCTCGACCACCTTGTAGCCGGCGTCCCGCAACCCGCGCCCCACCGTTCCCAGAATCAACCGGTCGTCATCGACGAGAAGCACATGTCCCGTCTGCATACTCTCATCCTCTCGCCTTCGTCGACACTCCAGACACCGCGGGCTACCTGCGGGCGTAACCGCCACCCCACAGGCAACTGGTTGATTTATATTGCAAAAAATAACACCTGGATTTGTTTACTCCGTGCTTTGCCTCTTTTCACTATAGGCCAGTTCCCCGGGGAATCATACCTGTTCTTTCCATTGTCAGCGCCCGAACAAGACGGCCAGGTGCCGGAAAAATAACCAGTTTTCTCTTCAACAAAAGTTTGACAGCCGTCACAATGAGATGCTTAACTGTTTCTCCGTTCGATAGCGCCTCAATCCCCGCCTGTCGACACCACCCCCCAGGCTCCATGGCCTGAGCAACATACTCTCCCGCAGGCCCGGAGAGACATTAAAATCCAGGCCAAGCCCCCGCCGTTAACGTATTCATCCCGAATTAAAAGTTCGTCTTTGTCAGACGGTCTTCTGTTGTATTGGAGATACGCATCATGCGGCAATTTTCTGAGTCCCTATTCCCGGGGGTAACCCCCGTCATATGCGGAATGTCTCCATTCCGTCAAAGGCCGACATTCCCGGCCGTCAAACTCTCTGCTCCCTTACTTCCAGTTCAGGCCATAGTCATCGGCGCACCGCTTTCAGGCAAAACAAAGCTCTGCACTGGCGACCTGCCACTCCCCCGGAGGTTGCCGCCATGGAAACAGTCCTGAAATACCAGCCGGCTAATCTTTTCGCTTCAAGGGCACTTGGACAAGGAGTTGTTATGGAAACCACCAAGAGCACTAAATTGTCGCCGACAGGGATCCTCTCTGCCTGGAATTCCGCCGGCTTCAGCGGCAGGGGTAAAGTTATTTGCCCCGCGGATATTCGCAAGATCGACATCGGCTTCGAGCGGGCGCCGACGGAACTGGATATTGTCGAACGCTGCAGCAGCGGACTTTATCAGAATCGCTATGAACTGCTGCGGGACCTGATGCTGAACCTGTCCTGGGCGAACCGTTATGCGATCCCGCTCTATGAGAAGCGACCGGTGCGCTGGGGAGACATCCCCCGCGATGCCGACGATGTTTTCCTGCCGGTATACCAGTGGTGGCACGGCGCCGAACTGGCCGCCATTATCGTCGACAATTACCGCTGGCTGGCGCCTGCCTGGGACGAGGAAACGGAGGATGTGCTCTTCGAACACCTGATCGCCCTGTTCCGGGGAAAGCCCTCCAGTGGCGCGGAACTGAGCCCCCTGAAGCCCACCGTCGGCGAAGCCCTCGCCGATGGCAACAACCACGTCCTGGCAATCGACAACCATAACCCCAACCACAGGGACCTGAACGGGGACGACATCGGTGGAGCCCGACACCCGGTGGCCGCACTGGAGGAACTGATGCGCCATGCCATGTTGCTCGGCAACCAGTACCCGTGGAACACCGCCGACAGCTACCTGTGCCCGATCAAAAAAATGCACAAGGACGATCACGTTGTGCTTTTCTATGCAAAAAACGCCCAGGCGGCCAACTGGTTGAAAAAACTGCGCAATGGCTACGCGATCCACGCAATCGCATCCGGCAGGCCCGCCCCGGCCCTCTTAAGGGAGGTTCGATCATGAAAAAGCCCTGCTCCGGCACGACCATGTCATCGGCGGCGCAAGCGCCCACGGAGATGCTGAAAATACATAGTGGCAGGGTAACTGCCGCCAACCAGGATGGCGAGTTATACCTGAAGCTGACTGGCGTCGTCAGGGTCACCCTGTGCCTGACCATGAGCCGCTGTATCGACAGCCTCCTGGCGGCACGAAAGGTCGACAGAATCGTCGTCGACCTGGTGGACGCCCGGCACATGGACAGCACCACCATGGGGCTGTTGTGTCGCCTGGCGATTAACGCCGAAAGGCGATTCCAGCTAAAGCCGGTTCTCTGGTGCCGGGAGGATTACCTCGTCAATCTGCTGGCCATGAGTTTTGCCGATATCTACGATATCGAGACCTTTGTCCCCGAAGAGGCGGATTCAGCCGACAACGAGAGCGCCGGGGAGATCGCCTGTCGCGCCATTGGCGGTGATGCGGAAGAACGCCAGGTGGCAGCAAAGGTCATCGATGCCCACCGGGCGCTGATTGCCGTCAACCCGGATAAAAGGCACGAGTACACCGAACTGCTGGCCGCGCTCAAAGCGTACACCCCAGCGACAGGCAAGCGCCGGCGAGTGCCGGGAATTCTGGCAAAAAATTTGCATTGACCTAGAGGCGAAGAGAAAAGCCAATCGCCGGCGTTTGTTCGCAACCGCCTTGGCGAAATCGATTTTGCCAAGCCATACTTAACAGGTATGCACAGCAAGCAATGCGGAATCCCCATGGCAACCGACCGAAAGAAGCCAAGCCCAAGCCAAAAAACCGATCCAGATATGAAGGACAAAAACTCCCGGATGCGCAAGCTGGTGGAGGAAAACTGGGACAGCGACTTTACCGACAGCTACCTCTCCACCGTGGAAACGCTGACCAAAGTGGCTTCCACCATCCAGCCGACACGCCTGGCAAAAAGCAGCTTCGAGCTGCTTACCAATCTCACCCGGATTGCCACCGGTAATGTCGAGGACCGTGTCCGTACCGATCGGGATCCCCGATTCGCGGACCCGACCTGGCAGGAGAATCCTTTTTTCAAGACCCTTTCCCAGAGCTACGCGGCCTGGTCGGACGCGGTCATGCAGCTTGTCGATGAAGAGCAGGAAACTGAAACCGATTGGCGGGACAAGGAGCACACCCGCCTGCTGTTGCAGATGCTGGTCACCTCCCTGTCCCCGAGCAACTTCCTGCTATCCAACCCCAAGGCCCTGGATAGAGCCAGGGAGACCCGGGGCAAGAGTCTGGCCCGGGGCATGCAACACTTGCTCGCCGACCTGGCGGAAGGGCGCAAGCTGCCCCGGCACGTGGACCCGGGGCATTTCGAGGTGGGCGTCAACCTGGCCACCACGCCCGGTGCCGTCATCTTCCGCAACGAGGTTCTGGAACTGATTCAATACCGCCCCACCACTGACGAGGTACTGACTCAGCCAACACTGATTGTGCCGCCCCAGATCAACAAGTACTACCTGATGGATATGGCGCCGGGTCGCAGTTTCGTGGAATACGCGGTATCCCGGGGGGTTCCCGTATTCGCGGTCAGTTGGCGCAATCCCGGCCGGGCCCAGAGCCACTGGGATTTCGACGATTATATTCAGGCCCTTTACGAAGCCATCGATGCCGTCTGCGATATCGGCAAGTCCGAGGACCTCAACCTGGTAGGTATTTGTGCCGGAGGCATAACCACCACCGTCCTGCTCAACACCATGGCAGCGCGGGGCGACTCACGTATCAAATCTGTCGCCTACGCCGTCACGCTGCTGGATTTCGACGTGCCCTGTCCTCTGGGAGCACTGCACAGCGAATCCATACAGAAGATGACCGATAAACATACCCGGAGCAGGGGCGTACTGCCGGGCAACGAGCTGGGCGATGTTTTTTGCTGGCTGCGAGCCAATGACCTGGTGTGGCGCTACTGGACCAACAACTACCTTATGGGCGACGCCCCCAAACCCTTCGATATCCTTTACTGGAACCAGGACAGCACCAATCTGCCCCAGGCACTGCACCAGCAGTTTATGCGCGTGTTCGGAGACAACGTCCTGTGCAAGCCCGGGGAACTGACGATCATGGATACGCCGGTCGACCTTTCCACCATCGAAGTGGACACTTTCGTAACCGGCGCCGAGGCGGACCATCTTACCCCCTGGCGGGGCTGCTACCGGACAACCCAGTTGCTCCGCGGCGAAAGCACCTTTGTCCTGACCAATGCCGGCCATATCGCCGGCCTGATCAATCCGCCCACCAACCCTAAAGCCAGGTTCCTGATCGGCCCCGCTGGCGAAAGCGACCCGGATACCTGGAAGGCAAACGCCGAAACCCGTCAGGGGACCTGGTGGCAGGCCTGGGCAGAGTGGATCATGGAACGGGCGGGGGACTGGCGACCGCGGCCAAGGCGTATGGGCAACAGGCGCTACCCAATTCTGTGTCCCGCGCCCGGCACCTACGTCAAAGAAAAGCCGGTACTTTAGGGTACACGCGCTGGGTGCCGGGAACATGGCACAAAGTGCCGCCCGGGCACGGCATCATCGTGAAGCCTCTGGCATCCGGGCCAGATCGAAATCAAACCAGTGCGAGTGCCCGTGCTCGAGAAGCCCTGATCGTCATCCCGGCCGGGCGCCCCGGGCAGATTGAGGATGTGTCCCGGCCCGTCTTTTTCCTGGCCGGTGGCGATGCGGGACTCACCTCCGGCACCACCCTCTCCGTCAATGGCGGGCGACAAATGCACTGAGTGAGACCTCTCGGGTTTCCGGGTCGCGCCTATGGCTAACGCTGGGAAAAGGCAAGGAGGTTAGACCCGGGCTTAGGAATCAGGCACAATCAATCCACCAGCCAGCGGAGGACAAGTGGTTAACAGCAGCCCCGGAAAAGTTGTCGAAGCCTGGATCGAAGCCTTCAATCGCCGGGATATAGAAAGCCTGCTCACCCTCTATGCGGACAACGCCATCACTCATCAGGCGCCCGAATCCTTTGTCACCGGCAAGGAGGCCCTGAGATCATTGTACGAGGAGCTATTCGCCTCGGATGCCGAAATGACCTGCATCCCCCGCAACCTGATCGAGCAGGGGGATACAGTGGTCCTGGAATGGGTCGATCCCAACGGCCTGCGCGGCTGTAGCATCTACCAGGTGGCCGACGGCAAGATCAAGTTCCAGCGAGGCTACTGGGACAAGCTCAGCTTCCTGCGCCTGCAGGGATTGCCCCTGCCCGGTGCCTGATCCTCAAGTACCACATCATCGCAGAGACTTAATGGCCGATACCAAAGCAATGACTGTCGAAGTAGCCAGGGCGCGCCTGCAACGGGTGCGCCACTGTGTGGTTCTGGGCATGACGGTTGTCGAGGGCCGGGACGGCCGGGCGATCCTGGAGCTGCCTTATTCCGAAAAGATCATCGGCAACCCGGAAACCGGGGTCATCGCCGGCGGTGCGCTCACCACGGTACTCGACACCGCCTGCGGCTATGCCGTGGCCGGCCGGACCGACAAGGGCCAGATCAGCACCACGATGGATTTGCGCATCGATTACATGAAGCCCGCGAAACCCGGCAAATCCGTCTACGGTGTTGCGGATGTCTACCGGCTTACCGACAACGTCGTCTTTACCCGCGGCAAGGCCTACCAGGATAATCCCGATGAACCCGTCGCCCACTGCGTAGCGACGTTCATGCGCCTGCCCCTCACCCCCGACACAACATTCCCGGTGCCGGAGGCGGGAGAATGAGTTCCCCCGGGGGCCGCAACGTGGACCTGACGACACTGGTGGCACGCATCCCCTATGCCGGCCTCATAGGCCTGCAGTGCCTTTCCGTGGGCGACCAATACATTTTCAAGCTGCCGGCCACCGAGGACAACGTGGGCAATCCCACACTGCCTGCTATTCATGGCGGCGTTATCGGCGGTTTTATGGAAACCGCCGCCATCCTCCACCTGATGAGCGTGGCGGAGAACGACGCCGTGCCCAAGATCATCGATTTTTCGCTGGATTACCTGCGCCCCGGTCGTCTGCGCGACAGCTTCTGCCAGTGCCGGGTGATTCGCCAGGGCCGCAAAATCGCCAATGTCTCCATCGAGTGCTGGCAGACTGCCCAGAGTGAACCCATAGCCATGGCCCGTGCCCACTTCCTGTTGCCAGGATCAACCCCCGAAAAGGCCTGACTCGGCTCTGTATTCCCGCCGGGATAAGGGCCGCACGGCGCTTACAGTGCCACCCTTCGACCGGGTGCCTAGCCGGATGCCCCGCGCTCGCGCTCCTTGACGAAGGCAATGGCCTCGCGCACCGAACCGGCCACTTTTGCCTCCATCTCCTCTCTTTCCAGGGGCGAAAGATAGAACGACATATCCACGTCGTAACGGATATACCGCGGCGGCAGGTGGTTGAGGGCAACGCAGGCGGCGTCGGCGACGAAGCCGGCTTCCCGGGTTTCGCCCTGTAACTGTTCTTCGATTTCCCGCAACACAAGGGATTCGTAGTAATTGTGGAAGGTGTCCAGCTCGGCGGGACTATCCCCGGATAGCGGCGTTTTGGTCAGCATGGTCTCTCCGGAACATTCGTGGATTCTCTCTTTGACTATCGGCAGGCAACTGGCAAAGTGAAGGGTGTAAAATCCCGCGCTGAAACCGTTAACGGCTTTCCAGGCTGCGGAGCGGGGCACCCCTACCCCGCACAACCCATGAACGGAATACGAGCCGATATGAAGATTCTGTTGAGTAACGACGATGGCTATCTGGCGCCCGGCATCCAGGCCCTTCGGGAAAACCTCTCGGGCCGGGGACATGATATCTGGCTGGTGGCACCGGACCGCAACCGCAGCGGCGCCAGCAATTCCCTGACCCTGGAATTGCCCCTGCGGGTTCATCCCGCCGGCGAGCGCACCTGGAGCGTCTCTGGGACGCCGACGGACTGCATTCTCGTGGGCACCACCGGTCTGCTGGAACAGGAGCCCGACATGGTGGTCTCCGGCATCAACCACGGTCCCAACCTGGGGGACGATGTTCTCTACTCCGGCACCGTGGCCGCCGCCATGGAAGGACGGTTCCTGGGTTACCCCGCCATCGCCGTATCCCTGGCCTCCCATGAGGCCGTCCACTACCCGACGGCTGTCAGGGTAATGGAGACATTACTGGCGCGCATGGAGACCAACCCCATCGCCTCCGACGCCATTCTCAATATCAATGTCCCCGACCTGCCGTGGGAGGACCTGAAGGGCTGGCGCATCACCCGGCTGGGCAGCCGCCACAAATCGGAACCGGTGATCGTGTCATCCGATCCGCGCGGGCGACCCATCTACTGGATCGGGCCGCCCGGGGAAGAACGCCGCGGCAGCCCCGATTCCGATTTCCAGGCCGTGGCCGACGGTTATGTGTCCATCACCCCCCTCAAGGTGGACCTGACCCGATACGACCTCCTCGAAACCCTCGAGACTGCGGTGGGTGACCTGCGCTAACGGATAGCACCTTTATTCCAGTAACTTCTGAACCGCCAGCGCGGCAAAAAGCGCCAGTGCGACCACCAGGACACCATTGGCGAAACGGCCGTTTCTTAACGGCATCCCAATTCGGCGGTTATTCAGGTAGAGAAGAGTCAACGCCAGGAAAGGCATAAAAAAAGCGCCGGCCACGGAATACAGGATGACCAGCCATACGGGCTTGCCGAAACCGAGCAGGGCCAGGGGCAGAACAGCGAGGCCGATTAAAAAACCCCGATAGGCGGGCCCCTTCCTGTCCATTTCGGGACCGTCGGGGCCCAGATGCTGCCGCTGGCCGACAAAGTCGGCAAACAGATAGGGTACGCCCTGCCATACCCCCAGCATGGAACTGAACACGGCTCCCCAGAAACCGAGCAGGAAGACCCAGCGAAAACCCTCGCCGAGGTCCGCGCCCAACTGCTCGGCCAACGCCAGAACGATGCGCGTGCCGCTCACCGTTTCCGGCTGCGCCCGGGCCGCCAGGATCATGATGCAGACACCGAAGACCGCAGTCAGCGAGTAAGCGACGCCCAAATCGACTCTCGCCAGGCGCAGGAAATTCACGGAGCGCCAGCCCTTTTCGTGCATCCAGTAGCCGTAACAAAGCAACGTGACGCTGCCGCCAATGCCCCCCATTACCCCCAGCACCAGTGCCAGGTTATCCCTGGGAAACACCGGCACCAGCAGCGGCCTGACGATGGCCAGGCCCGACAGATCGGCAACCAGCACCGCGCCGACCACGGTGATAAACATCAGCGCGATCATCGCCTTCATGACGACCTCGAAGAACCGGTAGCGGCCAATCATCACCAGCACAAGCGCCGCCAGGGAGTGCACCGCTGCCCATGCGCCGACAGACAGTACGGGGAACAGGGCGTGCCCCGCCAGACCACAGGCAGCCATAAGCGCCGCGCCCACCAGGAACGACCACAAAACCAGGTAGACACCGAAATACCAGTCGACCCAGCGCGGCAGATGCTCGCGCCAGCCTTCCATCAGGCTGCTGTCCGTGGCCAGCTGCCAGCGGACCAGGCCCTCGTTCAGCACCAGCTTGGTCAAAGCCCCCAACACCACTGCCCAGAGAATGGCCGTACCCAGTTTCGCCCCGGATACCGTCGCCGCCACCAGATCGCCCGCGCCGAGTCCCGTGGCTGCCACCACAAAGCCCGGCCCGATAGCCTGGAGCCAGCGGAATGGTTTCATAGTCTTTTCCTTCTTGTTCTTTCCCGGGCCCTAGGATAGCGCACTGGCTCTCAGCATGGGGATCGGCCAGGTCACGCCCGCCAAGGTGGCGCAATTCGGGGTGCTGGCGTGAGGTACCAGAACACCAGTCAGAAAGGCGGTACCGCCCGTGCGCCGGATAACCGCATCACCATCGCCGGGTACGATCTCACGCCCAAAGTCGGGCAGGATCTAGCCAGCAAGGTGATCCAGCACATCGACCAGACCGACGAAGGCGACATGCCCTTCCTCACCCGCCTGGGCGAGCGCTACGACGCCCGGGGCCACCATCAAGGCCGGACACCTGCTGTTTATGCCCAACGTGCAAAGCCAGACAGCCGGCGGCACCGCCATCCCGGCCATCGCCTTGCGCCGCCAGGACGGCGACCAGCACCGGTACACCATCAATGATCGGGACGCCTTCACCGGCGTTATTGCCTACTGGCAGGACACCGACAACGCCAAGCGCGAGCCCTTACTGGTGGGCAGCGACGAAAAGCCCAAACGCCTGCGGGATACCTACGCCACGGAGAATGAAGCCATTCAGGCCGCAACATCGGAATGGCAACGGGTACAGCGCGCCGGCGCGAGCCTATCGCTCAGCCTTGCGGAGGGAATTCCAGATTTATACCCCGAGACTCCGATTACAGCGAGCGGTTGGAAGGCAGAAATGAACGCCACTGAATGGGTGATTACCGAGGTGGCACACAGCCTAACGGATAGTGCCTACACGGCCCACATAAAAGCCGAGGTCAAACAGTGAGCTACGTGAAATAGCGCCCGCCAAATGTGAGAATCATTCTCATTATGTTAGGGTGTCTGCTATACTCGCGGCCGCTGGAGGTATCAATGACCATATTCACTATTGGCTATGAAGGCCTGGACATTACGCGGTTTATCAAACTATTGAAGCGGTTCGGCGTAGACACCCTTGTCGACGTGAGAGAACGCGCTCAGTCACGAAAGAAAGGCTTCTCGAAAACGGCGTTATCGAACGCCTTGTCCGAGTCCGGGATAGATTACTTGCACATTCCGCGTCTCGGATGTCCCAAACCAATCAGAGATCAGTACTACAAAGACGGAAACTGGAACCGGTACACGAAGCACTTCCTCGACCACCTAGATTCTCAAGCCGACTCTTTGGATCAATTATCCGATAGGGCATCAGAATCGACCTGTGCTTTGCTTTGCTTTGAGGCAGATTTCAACTACTGCCATCGATCCCTGGTTGCTGATGCTGTTCAGACATCCACAGGATCAGCCATAGAACATATCCTCAAAGACGCCATCAAATCAGTGGCTGTTGCTCCGAGAGAGCCTCTTGTGGCCGCGGTGGGTAGATAAGGCTGACTATCAGCCATTGCGACTGGAAACGGTGCTGATTGCCCATCAAGAACATCAGATTTTTTGAACACAGCTCGGCCTCTAGCTTCTCTCTAAACGGCACCTCCCATTGACTGCCATGAGACCGCCGGCAATTCCAATAGAGAGCGCCAGCTTCCCAATCGACAATCTTGTGCCGGTAATCTTTCTCTCCTTCCTCTGTATCGCAAACATAGCGATAATAAAAATCGAAGGGAATTTTTCTTAATTCAGAGACTTGGCGGCGCGCTTCATCTTCGTCGAACAGGTTGCCCTGCATTTGGTCTTTAGTAAGTTTTGCGCGCTCGTCTTCTGTCCAGCCGGCATTTCTGGCAGGTTTGATCTCTAAGCCAATCACCCTTTTGGGCTTTAGAAGGGCTAACGAAATATGGTCATCTACTCGGCTTCTATCGATGGCCTCGGGTCTTTCGAATGTCGGGATCTTGTTAATCCACGGCCAACGCTTAACCCAATCTTTCTTCGTGTCCAGAACCTCTCCACTTGTAATGGTGTCGACAAACAGCCTATGGCTCTCCGGCCGGTGGTCATTTCTTGCCTTTTGAATTCTTACGTTGATCCATTGCCATTTCTTGAACTGCTGGTTTTCTTCGATTAATCGAAATGGCACAGGATAAAGGCGCCGCATTTCACCGTCGGAATTTATGCCCGCAACACAGGAAGTTTCGACGTATTGAGAGCTAGGAGAGGGATATGTCTTGGCGAGGATCAATATGTCTTCAATGCGGGTCATCATTCTGCTTCCTTTCTTTCGCCCTCCGCAGCTCGATCTTTTCGACTCCTGGCTCAATATCTATCCTATCGACCACGGAAATGTCCCTCTTCAAGGCAACCGGGCGGCCTTGTTCGTCACGGACAACTCGTAAATCTCCGCCAATTTCCAGCCAACGCAATATCATGGCATCCAAGTCGTGAAGGCGGTCGGCTTCTGTTTTCAGCTCCTTACCTGCTTGACGATAAAACCACCAAGAGACTCCCCAAGTAATGAGACCACCGACACCTACTGAAATTACCAATTCCCAGTCTATCCACTGAATCAAATATCCGATAGTTTCAACCACCTTTAAACTCCGGCTGTAACCCGGGCTTTTCTAGGCAAAGCCCCTGACTTACAGTTGCACCTATCTACTGAAAATTGAAGAGCTGTTGACAAGACAAACACCTAATATTGTCCACCCGGGAGCCTATCGTATCCCCACGCACTGTTTCGCATACTTGCATTTCGACAATTGCTGCCATTAATCATTTTCCAAATAACGCAAATACCCACTAATCATTGATCGCGCGATTTCTCGCGCTTCTTCCAGTTCCGCGCTTGAGGCGTTCCTCAGCTGGCCACTCCCTTTACCGCGATGTCGTCCTTGACGCAAAGACCCTTCATTACAGAGCCGTTCAAAGCGAGACCATGAGGTATCTGATATCCCAAGCGCCGTTTTGACTACCTTATGGCTTCCGAAATTATCAGCAAGGGCGTCCCGAATTTCATATAGGTGAACTAGCTCATCATCTGGATCTCGAACCGCCGCTTGATAGCTTCTCAGCATCGAAATCAGCAAAGTATCGTGGTACAAGTGTCCAGGTACCACCTCACCGAGTCGGCGTTTTTCTTGGATTCGATCCCTTTTTGTGTCGACTTTAACAGTGCCATCACTATCGACGACTTGAAGATCTATGACCCCACCAGAAATATTAAAATTTGCTGTCTCAACTTCGACAAACACATCTCTACGCCCGTCCGCGTGCACCCGACTCAAACTGGAACGAGAAAGCTCGTAAGGCTTATGAGTTAATAGTTGGACAGCAAGGAACCTACCTTCCAACTCTTGATGCAACCTTTCCCGCAATCCAGGGTCTGCATCAAAAACTGACGCATCGATCACTGCCTCTATCTGGCCATTTTCAATCGTCATCGAATAATTTATAGCAGAGATCGAAATGGCTTCTTCAAAATAGTCGTCGGGAGAAAATTTCCATTCTAAATTTACAGTGGAACTCATCCGTCTTATCCCTTGAAGGCCAGGAGTACGCCGGCAATCGCTAACGCAGTGCTAATAATCCATTTCCAGTGGCCCAGCCAAACTCTACCGGCAACACGAAGAAATTTGGCTAGCGGTGGCTGCTCGTAGTATGGAGTTGACCCGGTTTCGTGGACATCCGATCCTTTGAGAAACGCAGGAGGTAGAGATGCCACGAACCAGACCACCGTATCCGCCGGAA
>MRWG01000772.1_pt1 | contig 26829 bp, 23 predicted proteins | sample 1013341 | NCBI WGS metagenome assembly MRWG01 (sample SAMN06117577, study PRJNA244670) | biofilm metagenome | biome: Water; feature: Cathode Biofilm; material: Biofilm; isolation source: microbial consortium enriched at the cathode of a solar microbial fuel cell | place: USA: District of Columbia ... | reverse complement strand
GCTCTCGTGGAACTCGCCCTCGGCCACCGCGCCCTCGCCGAAGAAGCAGGCGGTGACGCGCTCGCGCCCCTGCAGCTTGTCGGCCAGCGCCAGGCCTACCGCCAGCGGCAGGCCGCCGCCGACGATGGCGTTGCCGCCGTAGAGGTTGGTCTCCGCATCGAAGATGTGCATGGAGCCGCCGCGTCCGCGGCTGCAGCCCTCCTGCTTGCCGTACATCTCCGCCATGATCGAGTCCATCGACACGCCGCGCGCCAGGGCATGGCCGTGCTCGCGGTAGGTGGCGACGATGGCGTCCTCGGGCTTCAGGGCCTGCATGACGCCGACGGCATTGGCCTCCTCGCCGATGTAGAGGTGCAGGAAGCCGCGGATCTTCTCCTGGGTGTAGAGCTCGGCGCACTTCTCCTCGAAGCGGCGGATGCGCAGCATCTCCTTCAGCAGGTGTAGCGCATGCGTGCGGCTGAGGCGCGGCTTGGTCATCGCTTTTCGTCGCTTTCCAGGGTCGAGAGATCGCCTTCCGGCAGGCCGAGTTCGCGCGCCTTCAGCAGGCGGCGCATGATCTTGCCGCTGCGGGTCTTCGGCAGGTTGCTGCGAAAGGCGATGTCGCGCGGCGCCACCGCCGGTCCCAGCCGCTTGCGGGCATGGCCCAGCAGCTCCTTGCGCAGCGCGTCGCTGGCCTCGAACTTCGGCTTCAGGCCGACGAAGGCCTTCACCACCTCGCCCGCCGTCTCGTCGGGAATGCCGATGACGCCGACCTCCGCCACCGCGGGGTGCTCCATCAGGGCGCTTTCCACCTCGAAGGGGCCGATCAGGTGCCCGGCCGACTTGATCACGTCGTCGGCGCGCCCGACGAACCAGTAGTAGCCGTCGGAATCGCGCATCGCCAGGTCGCCGGAAAGGTACCAGCCGTCGGCGAAGCACTTCTTGTAGCGCGCTTCCTCGTCCAGGTAGCCGCGCATCATGGAGGGCCAGCCGGGGCGCAGGGCGAGTTCGCCCATGGCCATCGGCTTGGTGATCTCTTCGATGCCGCCGTCCGCGCCGCGCTCGACGATGCCGGCCTCGATGCCGGGCAGCGGCCGGCCCATGGAGCCGGGCTTCACGCCCTCGGCGGCGAAATTGGCGATCATGATGCCGCCGGTCTCGGTCTGCCACCAGTTGTCGTGGAACGGCTTGCCGAAGGTCTTGTTGCTCCACACCACCGCTTCCGGGTTCAGCGGCTCGCCCACGCTGGCGAGAAAGCACAGGCTGGAAAGATCGAACTTCCCGGCGACCTCCGCGCCGGCGCGCATCAGCATGCGGATCGCCGTCGGCGCCGAATACCACACCGTCACCTTGTGGTCCTGGATGATTCCGTACCAGCGTTCCACGTCGAACTCGGCTTCGTCGACGATCATGGTACAGCCGTTGGTCAGCGGCGCGATGATCCCGTAGGAGGTGCCGGTCACCCAGCCGGGGTCCGCCGTGCACCAGTAGATGTCATCGGGATGCAGATCCAGCGCGTAACGCCCGGTGATGTGGTGCGCCACCACCGCGCCGTGCACGTGGATCGCGCCCTTGGGCTTGCCGGTGGTGCCGCTGGTGAAATGCAGCAGGGCACGGTCTTCCGGTCCGGTCTCCGCGACGGTGAAGTCCTCGGAGGCCTCCGCCATCGCCGCCGTCAGATCGACGCAACCCTCCGGCAGCGGCTTGTCGGTCGTGCGTACCAGCAGCACGTGGTCGAGATCGGGCAGCTCACCGCGCCAGCCCGCGACTTTGCGATTGTAGAGCGCGTCCGTGGTGACCAGCGCGCGGGCCCGGCCGATGGACATGCGGGCCTTCAGCGGCTCCGGCCCGAAGGCGGAGAACAGCGGCGAGAAGACGCTGCCGTTCTTCAGGATGCCGAGCGCGGCCTGGTAGAGTTCCGGCCGCCGGCCCATGAGGCCGAAGACCGCGTCGCCGCGCCCGACGCCGAGCGACGTCAGCACGTTGGCGAAGCGGTTGCTCGCCGCCGCCAGGTCGCCATAGGTCAGGTCGCGGCGGCTGCCGTCCTTGCCGAGCCAGAGCAATGCCGTCTTGCCGCCCTGGCCCTGCGCGACGTAGCGGTCCACCGCCTCGTGAGCGATGTTGAGGCCGCCGCCCGGCAGGCCTTCGAGTTCCGCGCGGGCCGCCTCCCAGGAAAAACCGGCGCAGGTCGCCGCATAGTCGCGCAGGTTGGCGCGCCGCAGCAGGGCCGGATCTGTCTTTTGGATGATCTCCATGGGGGGCCCGCCTCGTACCGCTATATCAACTACAGGTGCATAGGCAGCCTCGACCAGCCGGCACCTTCGGACCATGATATAGGTCAAGGCCCCAATCCGCTCGCGCGGCATGCTGGAACAAGTAGAATAGCATTTTCCGGGTAGGAACCCTAATGGCCCTCTCTCCGCTTGCGGCAGAGCAGCTCTATACGCGCTGCGATGCCACCCAGTTCGACTTCGAGACGACGGACGATCTCAAGGATCTTGACGAGGTCGTCGGTCAGGACCGTGCCTTGGAGGCGATCCGCTTCGGCGCCGCCATCGGGCAGGAGGGCTACAATCTCTTCGTCCTCGGCGCCCCCGGCACCGGCAGGCACACCACCGTCGCGAAGATCCTCGGGCAGAAGGCGAAGCAGGAGGCGGTGCCGCCGGACTGGGTCTATCTCAACAACTTCACCACGCCGCATCAGCCCAAGGCCCTCTGCCTTCCCAGCGGTCGCGGCCGCGCCCTGCAGGAGGCCATGCGCAAGCTGGTGGACGAGCTGCGCACCGCCGTGCCGGCCGCCTTCGAGAGCGAAGACTACCGCAACCGCCGCCAGGCGCTGGAAGACGCCGCCAGCGAGCGCCAGGAGAAGGTGTTTCAGGTGCTGCGCGAGAAGGCCGAGGAAAAGAACATCGCCCTGGTGCGCACACCTCTGGGCTTTGCCTTCGCGCCCATGGCCGACGGCCAGGTGATGGAACCCAAGGTGTTCAACGCCCTGCCCCTGGAAGAGCGCCAGCGCATCCAGAAGGAAATCGAGCTGCTGCAGCACGAACTGGAGGAAACCGTGCGGCGCATCCCGACCTGGGCGATGGAACACCGCGATGCCCTGCGCGAACTCAACCGGGAGGTCACGGCGCAGACCATCGACCAGCCGATCGACCGCTTGAACGCAAGTTTCGGCGATCTTCCCGGTATCGGCGAGCACCTCGAACAGGTCCGCGAAGACCTGCTCGACAATGTCCATGGCCTGCTGCTGCAGGAGACTGCCGGCGAGCGGCCCGGTCCGCTGGCCGAGGCGCTCGGCCCGTCGCATGGGCCAGGAAACGGCTTCAAGCGCTATGCGGTGAATCTCCTCGTCAGCAGCGAGGGAGACGAAGGTGCGCCCGTTGTTCTCGAGGACAACCCGACCCTCTCCAACCTCATCGGCCGGGTCGAGCACATCTCCGAAATGGGTGCGCTGGTGACCGATTTCACCCTCATCAAGGCCGGCGCCCTGCACCGCGCCAATGGCGGCTATCTGATTCTCGACCTGCTGAAGGTGATCACCCAGCCGTTCTCCTGGGACGCCCTGAAGCGCGCCCTCAAGGGAGGCAAGGTCCGCATCGAGTCCGCCGGGCAGATGCTGAGCCTGGTCAGCACGGTGTCCCTCGAACCCGCCGATATTCCCCTCGGCCTGAAGGTGGTGCTCTGCGGCGAGCCGCTGCACTACTACCTGCTCAGCATGTACGACCCGGAATTCCCCACGCTGTTCAAGGTCGCCGCCGACTTCGACAACGAAATGCCGCGCGGCGACGGCAAAGAGATGCTCTTTGCGCGCCAGCTCGCCACCATGGCGCGCAACGACAAGCTGCGCCCGCTCAACCGCGCTGCGATCGCGCGTATTGTCGAGCACAGCGCCCGGCTCGCCGGCGACGCGGAGAGGCTCTCCCTCGATCTGCAGGCGATCTGCGATCTCCTCCGCGAGGCCGATTTCTTCGCCGCTCAGGCCGACGCCAGGACGACGGGCGCCGATCACGTGCAGCAGGCCATCGATGCCCAGATTCGCCGCGCCGACCGCCTGCGCGAGCGCAGCTACGAGATGATCCAGCGCGGCTTCCTGCTGATCGACACCGAAGGCGCGGAAGTCGGCCAGGTCAACGGGCTCAGCGTGCTGCAGCTGGGGTCCTTCGCCTTCGGCCGGCCCAGCCGCATCACCGCGCGCGTGCGCATGGGCGCCGGCAAGGTGATCGACATCGAGCGCGAGGTCGAACTGGGCGGGCCGCTGCATTCCAAGGGCGTGCTCATCCTCTCCGCCTATCTGGCCAGCCATTTTGCCGCCGACAGGCCGCTCTCCCTCGCCGCCAGCCTGGTGTTCGAACAGTCCTACGGCGGGGTCGAGGGTGACAGCGCCTCCAGCGCCGAGCTCTACGCCCTGCTCTCGGCGCTTTCCGGCGTGGCGATCCGCCAGAACCTCGCGGTCACCGGCTCGGTGAACCAGAACGGCCGCGTGCAGGCGATCGGCGGCGTCAACGAGAAGATCGAGGGCTTCTTCGACATCTGCAAGCAGCGCGGGCTGAACGGAGATCAGGGCGTGCTGATCCCCGCCGTCAACCGCAAGCACCTGATGCTGCGCCGGGAGGTGGTCGAGGCCGTCGAGGCCGGTCACTTCAGCATCTACCCGGTCGAAACCATCGACGAAGGGATCGAGTTGCTGACCGGCCGGGCGGCGGGGACCCGCGGGGCCGACGGTCTCTTCCCCGACGACTCCATCAACCGTCTGGTCGAGGACCGCCTCGCCGCCTTCGCCGAGGCCAGGCACCGCTTCGCGGTGAGCCAGGGCGAAGCCGGCAAGGCGGAGGACAAAGATGCCGGCCTCTGAGGAGACGGCGGCTTTCCGCCGCGTTCTCGTCGCCCTCGACAGCGCGGCCTCCGCCAGCGCCATCCTGGAGACCGCCGCCGGCATCGCCGCGGCTCAGGCCTGCGAGCTGACCGGTCTCTTCATCGAGGACGAGGATCTGTTGCGTCTCGCCGGGCTGCCCTTTGCCCGCGAGGTCCAGCTCGCCCGGGCCATGAGCCGGACGCTGGCGCCGGAGCAGTTGCTGCAGGACCTGCGCGCCCAGGCCGGGCTCGCACGCGCCGCCCTCGCCCGCCAGGCGGCCCTGCATCGTCTTTCCTGGTCGTTCCGCGTCACCCAGGGGCGCGGCGAGGAGGCGATCCTGCTGGCCGCCGCCCACGGCGACATCATCGCCATGGCACGCGGTTTCGGCGCGCTGGGACCGGGGCGCCTCAGCCGGCGGCTGCGTCTCATCGCGGCGCGCGCGCCGGGGCCGCTGCTGCTGCCGAGCAAGCTGCCGCGCGCGCAGCCCGGCCCGGTGCTGCTGCCCTACGACGCCTCCCCCGCGGCCGAGGCCATGCTGGAGATTGCCGTGAACCTCGCCCGCGCGCGCGGCGAACCTCTGGAGGTCATGCTGCTCGGCGCGGCGGTCGGCCAGGAAGCAGAACTCGAACGCCGTCTGCGCGCCGCCGCCGGCACGCGGGCGCTGCCCCTTCTGCGTTTCTCGACCCCGCGCGGTAACGCCGGCCTCCTGCACCGTCTCTGCGAAGCCGACAGGGGGCTGCTCGTGCTGCCGGCCGACGCTGCCTGCTTTGCCCCCGGCGACGTCGAGCGCATCCTCGAGTTCGCGCGCCTCCCCATCGTGTTGCAGACCGACCTGCCGCCGCAGGGCGGTTGACAGGCCGGCCCGCCGCCACTGCGTCAGGACCCGGTGCCTGCCGCTCGTGCCTTCGCCTCCGCCAGCAGGCGCGAGACCTCCGCGTCCTCGACCTGGGTGAAGTCGGCGTAGAAGGCGCCGATGGCAAGGAAGTGGCGCGGCGCCGTCAGGCAGACGAACTCGTCTGCCAGCGCCGCCAGGCGCTCAGCGGTATCCTGTGCCGCCACCGGCACGGCCAGCACGACGCGGGCCGGCTCTTGCGCGCGCAGCATCTGCAGGGCCGCTTCGACGGTGGCGCCGGTGGCGATGCCGTCGTCGACCAGGATAGCGCAGCGGCCCTGCACGCTTGGCGGTCGCTCCGTCTTGTAGCGCGCCGCCCGCGCGGCCAGCTCGCGCAGCGTCTTCGCCCGCAGCCGGGCGACGGCCGCTTCGGGCAGCTGCAATTCGGCGATGATCTCACGGTTCAGGACCGTTCCGGCGTTCTCCGTGCCGTCGCCCCACAGCGCGACAGCCCCGATGGCCAGCTCCGGCTGGTCGGGAGCGCCGATCTTGCGCGCGAGGATCAGGTCCAGGGGCGCTGCCAGGCGCCGGGCGATCTCCGCGGCGACCGGCACGCCACCGCGCGGCAGGGCGAGCACCACCGGCCGCTCTTCGGCCAGATGCTCAAGCCGCTTGGCCAGGCGCTTGCCGGCCTCCTTGCGGTCGCGAAACATCGTCATACCGTGGTTCCTCTTCACCGGCGCCGGGCCGGCGCCTATGGTGAGCCTCGGCGAGGCCTTGCCCGCTGTCCTTAATCCAGATCAAGCCGAGGTCATGATGGCACAGCCAGCCACCTTGCTCGACGCCGCCCTCGCCTACGCCGAGCGGCGCTGGTCCGTCGTGCCGGTGGCGCCGCGCGGCAAGCAGCCGCTGATCCCCTGGGCGGAGTTCCAGCACCGGCGCGCCGGGGCGGAGGAGATACGCGGCTGGTTCCGTCAGTGGCCCGACGCCAACCTGGCCGTGGTGACCGGTGCCATCTCGAACTTCATCGTACTGGACATCGACCCGCGCCATGGCGGCGAGGCGGCGCTGAAACTTCTGGCGGACGACATCGGGCCGATCCCCAGCACCCTGGAGGCCGAAACCGGTGGCGGCGGGCGGCATCTCTACTTCGCCTGGCCCGGCCGCACGGTGAGAAACCGCACCGGGCTGCGGCCCGGCATCGATCTGCGCGGCGACGGCGGGCTGGTTGTCGTGCCGCCCTCGCTGCATCCCTCCGGGCGGCGCTACGCCTGGGCCCCCGGGCGCGGGCCCGACCGCGCGGACCCCGCGCCCCTGCCGGACCGCCTGCGGGTCGAGGTAACCGCCCGCGGCGCCCGCCAGGGCCATCCGCTCACTTACTGGCGCGACCTCGTCGCGGCGGGTGTCCCCGAGGGCCAGCGCAACAGCACCATCGCTTCCCTGGCCGGCCACCTGCTGTGGCACGAGGTCGACCCCGATGTCGTCAGCGAGATGCTGCTTTGCTGGAACCGCCTGCGCTGCCGCCCGCCGCTGTCAGACGAGGAGGTCCTGCGCACCGTCCGGAGCATCACTCGCCTGCATGGCCGTGAGGAGTCGCCGCCGCCGGCTTGACGTCTGGCTGCGCAGCCTAAGATAGATCAATGCAGCACGGCCGCGGGCCTGCCAGGCTGGCGGCCACCACAGACTCGGGAGCATGCGTTATGGCGAAAAAAGACAGCACCATCGGCGACCTTGAGGCCCAGATCGCCTTCAACGAGAAAACCATCAACGATCTCAGTGAGGTCGTTGCCTCTCAGGGGCGCCAGATCGACCAGATCAAGGCAGAGGTGGAGGTGCTGGGCCGCGAAGTCCTGCGGCTCTCCGAAGGCGAAGCCGGCTCGCACTGAGGCGGCCGCCATGAGCGAGGCGCCGGGCCTGCTGCTGACCGACCTCTACCAGCTGAACATGATGCAGGCCTACGAAGAGGCCGGCATGACGCAGACCGCCGTCTTCGAGCTCTTCGTGCGCAAGCTGCCGCCGGCGCGCAACTTCCTGGTCGCCGCCGGCCTCGCGCAGGTGGTCGAATTCCTGGAAGGCGCCGCCTTCTCCGATGCGGAACTGGCATGGCTGGAGACCGAACACCGCTTCTCCCCGGCTTTCCTGCAGCACCTTGCCGGCTTCCGCTTCACCGGCGACGTCGACGCCGTGGCGGAAGGCGAGATCGTCTTTCCCGACGAGCCGCTGCTGCGCGTCGTCGCGCCGCTGCCGCAGGCGCAGCTCATGGAAACCCGCATCATGAACCTCATGCACTTTCAGACGGTCATCGCGTCAAAGGCGGCGCGGCTGCGTCTCGCCGCCGGCGAGCGGCGGCTGATCGACTTCGGGCTGCGCCGGGCGCACGGTGCCGAAGCGGGACTGCTCGCCGCCCGCGCCGCCTACCTCGCCGGCTTCGACGGCACCGCCACGGTCGAGGCCGGGCGGCGCTACGGCATTCCCATCAGCGGCACCATGGCGCATTCCTTCGTGCAGGCCCACGACGACGAGGTCGAGGCCTTCCGCCACTTCGCGCGGGCGCGGCCGGACCATCTCGTGCTGCTGCTCGACACCTACGATACCGAGGCCGCGGCGCAGAAGGTCGTCGCCCTAGCGCCCGAACTGGCCGCCGAAGGCATTGCCCTCAGCGGCGTGCGCCTCGACAGCGGCGACCTCGGCGCCCATGCGCGCAAGGTCCGCGTGATCCTCGACGCCGGCGGCCTCGCCGCGGTGCAGATCTTCGCCAGCGGCGGCCTGGAAGAGCAGCAGGTGGCGCGGCTGGCGGCCGAAGGCGCGCCGATCGACGGCTTCGGCATCGGCACCGCCCTCACCACCGCGCAGGACGCCCCGGCCCTCGACTGTGCCTACAAGCTGCAGGAGTATGCCGGGCGCGCCCGCCGCAAGCTCTCGGAGGGCAAGGCGACCTGGCCCGGCCGCAAGCAGGTCTACCGCCGCTACGACGACGCGGGCCGGCCCCGGGGCGACGTCCTGACCCTGATCGACGATTCCCAGGAGGGAACGGCGCTGCTGCAACCGGTGATGCGCGGCGGGCGCTGCATCGCGGCGCTGCCGTCGCTCGACGACATCCGCGCGGCCACCCTCGAACGGCTCGCCCACCTGCCGGCAACGCTCGCGGCGCTGCCCGCGGCGCCGGCCTACCCGGTGACCGTGTCCGCGGCGCTGACCCGCCTCGCGCGGGAGATTACGCCCGAGGCGGGCTGACCGCCGGTCCGCGCGCTGCTTCCCGCTTGATCCAGGTCATGGCTCGCCGCGGCCAGCGGTCCTTAGATGGTCGGCGCCCCTTCGCGGGGGCCCCATTTTGATTGGAGACCCGGGATGTTCAGGAACCTTTTGGTCGCCGTCGACGGGTCGGAGCACGCCCGCCGCGCCGTCGCCGCGGCCGGCGACATCGCCGGGCATGTCGGCGCCAAGCTGACCCTGATCCATGTGCTGAGCCGCCCCGGCGGCGAGCAGGTGCCGCGCGAGCTCAAGGCTTACAACGAGCTGGAACACATCCGGGTGACCGAGCACGACGTCATCGAATCCATGGGCCGCGAGATTCTCGCCAAGGCGCAGGAGCAGGCGCTCGAAGCCGGCGCTGCGGACGTCACGACGCTGCTGGAAAGCGGCGACCCCACCCGCGTGATCGTCGATGTCGCCAGGAAGAACGGGATCGATCTCGTGGTCATGGGCCGGCGCGGCCTCGGCGATCTCAGTGGCCTTCTGCTCGGCAGCGTCTCGCACAAGGTCGCGCAGGCCGTCGACTGCAGCTGTCTGACCGTTAAGTAACCGCCGCATTTCCGGGGTTCGAAAACCATGGCGCACAAGCAGGTCCTCTTCCATTCCGCCGCCCGCGAGAAGGTTCTCGCCGGCGCGACGGCCCTGGCCGATGCCGTCCGGGTGACCCTCGGTCCCAAGTCCAAGTCGGTCCTCATCCAGCGCAAATGGGGCGCGCCCCTGGTGTGCAACGACGGGGTCACCATCGCCAAGGAACTCGACCTGAAGGATCCGGAGCAGAACCTCGGCGCCCAGATGTTGCGCCAGGCGGCCGAGCGCACCGGCGAGGCGGTCGGCGACGGCACCAGTACCTCCACCATCCTGGCCCACGCGATCTTCGCCGACGGCGTGCGCAACGTCGTCGCCGGCGCCAGCGCCATCGACATCAAGCGCGGTCTCGACCGCGGCCTGAAGGTGGCGGTGGAGCGCCTTCGCAGCCTCTCCCGCCCGGTCGGCGCGCGCACCGAGAAGGCCCAGGTCGCCGCCATCTCCGCGCACAACGACGCCGCCATCGGAGAGCTGGTGGCAGAAGCCATGGAGAAGATCGGCGACGAGGGTGTCATCACGCTGGAGGAGTCCAAGACCACCGAAACCGTGCTCGAAGTGGTCGAAGGCATGCAGTTCGACCGTGGCTACATCTCGCCCTATTTCGTCACCGACCCCGAGAAGATGGAGGCGGTCCACGAGGACGTCGGCATCCTGCTCTGCGACCGCAAGATCGGCGCCCTGAAGGACATGATCCCCCTGCTGGAGCAGGCGGCCAAGAACGCCCGGCCGCTGCTGCTCGTCGCCGAGGACGTTGAAGGCGAGGCGCTGGCGACCCTCATCGTGAACACCCTGCGCGGGATGCTGCGCTGCGTGGCCGTGAAGGCGCCTGGTTTCGGCGACCGCCGCAAGGCGATGCTGGAGGACATCGCGGTGCTGACCGGCGGGCGCGTGATCTCCGAGGAACTCGGCCTGAAGCTGGAGAACGCGCAGCTGGAGGAACTCGGTCGCGCCGACCGCGTCGTCGTCGACCGCGAGCACACCACCATCGTCGGTGGACGCGGCGACAAGCAGAAGATTGCCGGGCGCGTCGCCCAGATCCGCGCGCAGATCGACCAGACGACAAGCGACTACGACCGCGAGAAGCTGGAGGAGCGCCTCGCCAAGCTGTCTGGCGGGGTCGCCGTCATCAGGGTCGGCGCGCCTTCCGAGGCGGAAATGAAGAGCCGCAAGGAGGCGCTGGACGACGCCATCAGCGCCACCAAGGCCGCCGTCGCCGAGGGCGTGGTGCCCGGCGGCGGACTGGCCCTGCTGCGCTGCATGGAAGCCATCGAGGCCGAGGAGAAGTCGGCCGCCGGCGACGAAAAGACCGGCCTGGAGATCCTGCGCCGCGCGCTCAGCGCGCCGACCCGCCAGATTGCCGAGAATTCCGCCGTTGACGGCGGCGTGGTGGTATCGAAGATGATGGAGTCGACGGGCAACGTCGGCTTTGATGCCGCCAAGAAGGAATACATCGATCTTGTCGAGGCCGGCATCCTCGACCCCACCAAGGTGGTGCGTGTCGCCCTCGAGAACGCGGTTTCCGTCGCCAGCGTCCTGCTGCTTACGGAAGCGACGATGACCGAGATTCCCGAGCCGGAGCCGCGCGCGCCGGCGGCGCCGGAAATGGCGATGTAGTCCGCTGCCGCATGGCAGAAGAAAGGAAACGCAATGAGCGAAGCCGACGACTATCAGCGGGCCCTCCTTGATCCGGAATCGGTCTTCGCGCAGCCGGAGGATGTCCTTACCAGCGACAGCCTGACCCGGGAGCAGAAGATCGAGGTGCTGCGCCGCTGGTCCTACGATGCCAGCGAAGTGGCGGTCGCCGAGGAAGAGGGCATGAAGGACGGGCCGCCGATGGTCCACCGCGTCATCCGCGCGCTCGACCGCCTGACCGGCGGTGTCGACGTCGAGCATTCGGCACCGACCAAGCAGAAGGGATTCTAGGCGGGGTGAAAGACCGCCCCGCCCCCGCGGCCGACGCCGCCGACCGCGCGGTGGAGCTGCACCGGCGCTACCGCGGCAAGCTGCAGACGGCGGCCAAGGTGCCGATGACGGACTTCGCCGATCTCGCCATCTGGTACACGCCGGGCGTCGCGGCGGCGAGCCGCGCCATCGCCGCGGATCGCGACCAGGCTTACGAGCTGACCAACCGCGCGAACACCGTCGCCATCGTCTCCGACGGCAGCCGCGTGCTCGGGCTCGGCAACATCGGCGCCGAGGCCGCCCTGCCGGTGATGGAGGGCAAGGCGGTCCTGTTCAAGCATTTCGGCGGGGTCGATGCCGTCCCGCTCTGCCTCGAGGTGACCGGCGCCGAGCGCATCGTCGACATCGTCACCGCCCTCGCCCCCTCCTTCGGCGCGGTGAACCTGGAGGACATCGCGACGCCCAAGTGCTTTCGCGTCCTCGACGCCCTGCGCGCGGATTTGCCGATCCCGGTATGGCACGACGACCAGCAGGGCACGGCGACCGCCGTGCTTGCCGGCCTGCTGTCGGCCCTGGAAGTGGTCGGCAAGCGCCTCGGCAACGTCCGCATCGCGCTTGTCGGCATCGGCGCCGCCAACATGGCGGTCTACCGCCTCTTGAAGTCCCAGGGGATCGCGCCGGAAGCCATCCTTGCCTGCGACAGCCGGGGCCTGCTGCACGGCAAGCGCGAGGACCTGAAGCGTCAGCAGGAAACCCTCATCGAGAAATGGCAGGTCTGCTGCGAGACCAATCCGGACTGCGCCGAGGGCGGCATCGCCGAGGCCCTGGCCGGCGCCGATGTCTGCCTCGCCTTTTCCGCGCCCGGGCCCGACACCATCCCGGCGGCGGCGGTCCGGGGCATGGCGCGCGACGCCATCGTCTTCGCCTGCGCCAACCCGGTGCCGGAGATCTGGCCGGATGCCGCGCGCGAGGCCGGCGCGCGCGTCGTCGCCACCGGGCGCAGCGACTTCCCCAATCAGGTGAACAACTCGCTGGTTTTCCCGGCCCTCTTCCGCGGCGTGCTGGACGTGCGCGCCCGGCGGATCAGCGACGCCATGGCGCTCGCCGCGGCCGAGTCGCTGGCCGCCTCGGCGCGCCGGCGCGGACTCGCCGCGGACGCCATCCTGCCGCGCTGCGACGACGCAGCGGTGGCCGCCGCGATCGCCGCCGCCGTCGGCACGGCGGCCCAGGACGAAGGGCTGGCGCAGCTGCAGGTATCGCGGGAGGCGCTCCACCAGGGCGCCCTCGCGCGCATCCGCGCGGCGCGCTCGCAGAACCGCGCCCTGATCGACTCCGGTCTCATTCAGCCCCTCGGCGCCACGGCCGCGAAAACCTGACGGCGGCGCGGGCCTGCCGGGGCCGTGACGCTGCCGTTACCTGCCGGGCCGTTCGCCTTTTGCGTTTGCCTACCGTAGAATGGGCGTCATGTCCCGCCGCCCACCATACCTTGCCCTGGCCCTCGGCTGCCTGCTTGCGTCGGCGCCGGCAGAGGCCATCGAGCCGACCTCCGTCGCCCGCCACATCGCCCCCAGCATGGTCCGCATCCTGGTCGAATCGGACGGCCGCCAGATCGGCGGCAGCGGCTTCGTGGTCAGCGCCCAGGGTCACGTTGCGACGGCCTACCATGTGATCCGGCCGCACGTCGAAGCGGAATGGCAGGTCTTTGTCCTGCAGAGCGGGGCGACCGCGGACACGCGCCTCGGCGCGACGCTGGTCGGCGCCTTCCCCGAGGAAGACCTCGCGGTCCTCAAGGTCGAGGGATTGGACCGCCCGCCGGCGCTGCTCAGCGAGGCCGATCTCGACAGCCCGCCGCAGGGCATGGAGGTCTTCGCGGTCGGCTATCCCGGCGCCGGCGAACGCCTGGGCGGCGAGGCCGAGACCAGCTTCACCGCCGGCCTGGTCAACCGTCTCTTCGTCGGCGCCTGGACCGCCGACAGCGCCCGCATCCGCATCATCCAGCATTCGGCGGCGACCAATCCGGGCAGCAGCGGCGGCCCGGTGATCAATCCCTGCGGCCAGGTGGTCGGGCTCAACACCGAGCGCGAGATGGCCATGGTGATCACACCGACCGGCCTGCCCTTCATCTACGACGTCATCCAGGGCGTCTTCTTCGCCTCGCACATCTCCGTCCTGACAGAGAAGCTGCAGTCGCTCGAGGTGCCCTACAACGGCTCGCCGAAGGTCTGCCGCGTCTTCTTCGGCGTCGCCTCGACCAACTATCCCTGGTACGCCGCCGGGACTGTCGCGGCCCTCATCGTCCTCGCCCTGCTGCTGGTCCGGCATTGGCCGCGCCGGGTGGTGCACGTGGTTGTGGTCGGCGGACACTCGGCACGCAACGGCGCGCGCGCGCTGGGCCACCTGATCTTTCATCCGCGCAGCCGGGGCGAGCCGCACAAGGTCACCTGGCGGCTGCACTGCGACGACGCCGCGGGCGGCGGTCCGATCGACATCGTCATCGACGAGGACGACCTGCGCCGGGCGCCGCAGGGCCTGGTGATCGGCAGCGACGCCGCCTGCGACCGCCGCCTTGCCGCCGACGGCATCGATCACCGCCATGCGGAACTGGTCCCCCTCGGCGACGCCCTGGGCGTGCGCGACTTGCACTCGCGCAGCGGTACGGCGGTGGACGCCAAGTCCGTCAATCCGGAAGACGGCGCCGAACCTCTGCGCCCGGGCGCCGAGCTGCGCCTGGGCAACCTGGTATTCCGCGTCGAGCGCCGTTAAGCCTCCCTCTACCGGCCCTTGACGCACATCAAGGTCGGCGAGGCGGTCACTGCCTAGCATTCCGCATTGGCTCAGTTGCGCGGAGGACACCGAAAATGCCGGCTGCCGTTCATTGCCGCCATCGCGCTGGCGCGCCATGGCCCGGCGGCCGGTCATGACCGAGGTCGCCCGCTTCACCATTGGCTGCACCCGCCTTCTCGATGCGGAAGGCCGGGCGACGCAGCCTCTGCCTGCCTTCGCCGAGGACAGGGCCGTGCTGGTGGACCTCTACAGGGCCATGGTGCTGACCCGTACCTTCGATGCCAAGGCGGTCTCCCTGCAGCGCACCGGACGGCTCGGCACCTTCGCCTCCTCCCTGGGCCAGGAGGCCGCGGCCGTGGGTCTCGGTGCTGCCATGCGCCCCGAGGACGTGCTGCTTCCTTCCTTCCGTGAGCAGGGCGCTCAGTTTCTGCGCGGCGTCACCATGACGGAGCTGCTGCTCTACTGGGGCGGGGACGAACGCGGCAGCGACTTCGCCGGCCCGCGCGCCGACTTTCCGGTCTGCGTTCCCGTCGGCACCCAGGCACCGCACGCCGCCGGCGTCGCCCTGGCCTTCAAGCTGCGCGGCGAGCCGCGGGTCGCCGTCTGCGTCGTCGGCGACGGCGCGACCTCGCGGGGCGATGTCTACGAGGCGCTGAACTTCGCCGCCCTCCACGCCTTGCCGGCGGTCTTTGTCGTCAACAACAACCAGTGGGCCATCTCGGTGCCCCGCACCCGGCAGACCGCGGCGGAAACCCTGGCGCAGAAGGCCATCGCCGCCGGCATGCCGGGCAGCCAGGTCGACGGCAACGACGTCGTCGCCGTGCGCCATGTCGTGGGCGAGGCAATCGAGAGGGCGCGCGCCGGCGCCGGGCCGACGCTGGTCGAGGCCCTCACCTATCGCTTGAGCGACCACACCACGGCGGACGACGCCAGCCGCTATCGCGATGACGCCGAGGTCAGCGCGCGCTGGAAGGAGGATCCCATCGCCCGCCTGCGCCGCTACCTGAGCGAGGCGGGGCGTTGGACCAAGGCCGAGGAAGAGGCACTGATCGCCGACTGCACGGCGCGGGCAGAAGCCTCGGTCGAGGAATACCTGGCAACGCCGCCGCTGCCGCCGGCCGCCATGTTTGACCACCTCTACGCCACGCTGCCGCCGGCACTGGCCGATCAGCGCGCCGAAGTGGCCGGGGACGAGAGCTCATGAGCACGGTGACCCTGGTCGAGGCGGTCCGCACGGCGCTCGCGCGCGCCATGGCGGAGGACGAGACGGTTCTGCTTCTGGGCGAGGATATCGGCGTCGACGGCGGCGTGTTCCGTGCCACCGACGGCCTGCTGCAGCGTTTCGGCGAGCGCCGCGTCATCGACACGCCGCTCTCCGAATCGCTCTTCGTCGGCCTCGCCGTGGGCCTCGGTGCCCAGGGGTTCCGGCCGGTGGTCGAGTTCCAGTTCATGGGCTTCATCTATCCTGCCCTCGACCAGGTGGTGAACCACGCCGGGCGCCTGCGGAACCGCACCCGGGGGCGGCTGTCCTGCCCCATGGTGATCCGCGCGCCCTACGGCGGTGGCATCCACGCGCCGGAGCATCACTCGGAGAGCATGGAGGCCCTCTTCGCCCACATCCCCGGCATCAGGGTTGTGGTTCCCTCCTCCCCGGCGCGGGCCTACGGCCTCCTGCTGGCCGCGCTTCGCGATCCCGATCCGGTCGTGTTTCTGGAGCCCAAGCGCATCTACCGCGCGGCCAGGGAAGAGGTCGTCGACGACGGCAAGGCGCTGCCGCTCGACCGCTGCTTCACGCTGCGCGAGGGCCGCGACGTCACCCTCGTCTCCTGGGGCGCCATGCTGAAGGAAACCCTGGCGGCCGCCGAGGCGCTGGCCGCCGAGGGTATCGAGGCTGAAGTGATCGACGTGGCGACCCTGAAGCCGCTCGACATGGAAACGATCCTGGCCTCGGTCGAGCGCACGGGGCGCTGCGTCATCGTGCAGGAAGCGCCGCTCAGCGGCGGCCACGGCGCGGAGATCGCCGCGGGCCTCGCCGACCGCGGCCTCACCGGGCTCCTCGCCCCCGTGCGCCGCGTCGCCGGCTACGATACGGTGATGCCGCTCTACCGCCTGGAGGACCACTACATGCCGTCCGAGGAACGGGTCCTGCGCGAAGTCCGCGCGGTGCTGGCCTACACATGACGACCTTCAACCTGCCCGATCTCGGCGAAGGCCTGCAGGACGCGGAGATCGTCGCCTGGCACGTCGGCGTCGGCGACCACGTGGTGGCCGACCAGCCGCTGGTCTCGGTGGAGACCGACAAGGCCGTGGTCGAGGTGCCGGCGCCCCAGCCCGGCCGCATCGCGCGCCTCTTCGGCGCGCCCGGCGACATCGTGAAGATCGGCGCGCCGCTGGTCGAGTTCGAGGCGTCGGGCGCCAAGGACAAGGGAACCGTGGTCGGCACGATCGCGGAAGAGGCGGGCCCGGAAGAGGCGGACCGGAAGCCGGCCGCCGCGGGGCCCGGGCCTGCTGCGCCGCCGCCACCGCCCGGCGGCCGCGTGAAAGCCGCCCCCGCCGTGCGCGCGCTCGCCCGGCGCCTGGATATCGACCTCGCGGCCGTCGCCGCCAGCGGGCCTGACGGCGCCGTCCTCGCCGGCGACGTGGAGCGCGCCGCGGCGGCGCTAGCCGGGGCCGGTCCGCTGCAGCCCCTGCGCGGCGTGCGCCGGGCCATGGCGCTCAACATGGCGCGCGCTCACGCCGAGGTGGTGCCCGCCACCGTGACGGAAGAAGCCGACATCCACGACTGGCCGCCCGCCAGTGACGTCACCCTGCGTCTGGTGCGCGCCATCGTCGCCGCCTGCAGGGCCGAGCCGTCCCTGAATGCCTGGTTCCTCGGCCGCGACCAAGGCCGCCGCCTGCACGAGAAGGTCGACCTCGGCATTGCCATGGACACGCCCGACGGCCTCTTCGTGCCGGTGCTGCGCGACGTCGGCGGTCGCGAGGCAGCCGACCTGCGCCGCGGCCTGGAACGCATGAAGGCCGACGTGCACGCCCGCAGCGTGCCCCCCGAGGAACTGCGCGGGCAGACGATCACCCTTTCCAACTTCGGCATGTTCGGCGGCCGCCATGCCGCGCTGGTGGTGCTGCCGCCGCAGGTCGCCATTCTCGGCGCCGGGCGCATCTCCGAGCGTGCGGTGGTCGAGCGCGGGCGGGTCGCCGCAGGCCGCGTGCTGCCGCTGTCACTGACCTTCGACCACCGCGCGGTCATGGGCGGCGAGGCTTCGCGCTTCCTCGCCGCGGTCGTCGGCGACCTCGAGAAGCCGGTATGAACTGAGGAGCAGATCGATGGAGGACGTCTTCCGTTTTCGCGACGACCTGGGGCCGGCCAAGGTCATCCACATCACCGAGACGCATAGCGGGCTCAGGTCCGTGCTTGTGGTTGACAACGTCGCCTGCGGTCCGGCCATCGGCGGCGTGCGCATGGCCCCCGATGTCAGCACGGAAGAGTGCTTCCGGCTCGCCCGCGCCATGACCCTGAAGAATGCCGCCGCCGGCCTGCGCCACGGCGGCGGCAAGGCGGTCATCTTTGCCGACCCCCGCCAGCCGGCTGACGGCAAGCAGAAGCTGCTGCGCGCCTTCGCCGGCGCCATCGCCGATGTGACGGATTATATCGCCGGCCCTGACATGGGCACCGACGAGAGCTGCATGGCCTGGGTCTACGACGAGATCGGCCGCTGCGTCGGCCTGCCGGCCGCCCTCGGCGGAATTCCGCTCGACGAGATCGGCGCCACAGGATTCGGACTCGCCGTCGCAACGGAAGTGGCGAAAGACTTCTGCGACCTCGACCTCGAAGGTGCTCGGGTCGCGGTACAGGGCTTCGGTTCGGTCGGCCGGCACGCCGCCCACTTTCTCGCAGAGAAGGGTGCAGTGCTCGTCGCCGCCGCCGATTCGCAAGGCACCCTGGTCGATCCGAAGGGCCTGGACATCGCGGCGCTGATCGCCCTGAAGCGCACCGGCAGGCCGCTCGCCGATCACGGCAGCGGTGAGAAGCTGTCGCGCGACGCCATCGTCGGCGTCGACTGCGACATCTGGATCCCGGCCGCCCGGCCCGACGTGATCCACAAGGGAAATGTCGACCAGTTGCAGGCGAAGCTTGTCGTCCAGGGCGCCAACATCCCGGTGACGCCGGAGGCCGAAGCGGCACTGCATAGCCGCGGCGTCGTGACCGTGCCCGACTTCATCGCCAATGCGGGCGGCGTCATCTGCGGGGCGGTCGAATACCGCGGCGGTGGGCAGCGGCAGGCCTTCGAGACCATCGAGGAGAAAGTCCGTCAGAACACCCGCAGCGTTCTCGAGGCAGCGCGTGCCGAGGGCGTTCAGCCGCGGCAGGCAGCCGACGCCCTGGCCCGCCGGCGCGTTGCGGCCGCCATGCAACTGCGGCGCTGGGCCTGAGCGTCGAAGATGAGCGAACAAGAGCCCTCGGAGGGCGTCATCAGGCTGCGGCTTGCAAAGGTCGATCAGCTGTTCAACTCGCTTGACCCCTCGCCTTTCCACGAGCGTGACCTTGATACCAATGCCGAAGAGTACATCGTCGCCTGGGCGCGCGAGCTTCCGCGCGATGTTGAACTCCGGATCCACATCGACCTGCCGGCCGAAGAACTGCAGCGCGCCAGGGCGCGCGGCGCCGGCCTGGCGATCGGCAACTACTTCGGCTACCGCGCCGACCTGATCCAGCGCGAGCTGCGGGAGCTCTTTCGGATGGGCCGGCGATACCTCAGCATCGGCCTTGTCGTTCTGATGGCCTGCCTGCTGGCGAACCATCTGCTGCGAACCGCCGCGCCGGACAACCCGGTCATGCGGGTGATCGAGGAGAGCCTGCTCATCCTCGGCTGGGTTGCCAACTGGAAGCCCCTGGAGACCTTCCTCTACGACTGGTGGCCGGTCAGGCGCCGCCTGCGGCTCTACCGCCGCCTCCAGAAGGCGGCGGTGGCGTTTGCGCAAGCGCCCGTCGACGGGACTCTGTGAGGTCCCGGCGAGTCCGGACTTTGATCACCTGTCGAGGGAGAACCTATAACCGCTGCGGTGCCCGCGGACCTCACTCCTGCAGGTGATGCTTGCCGATCAGCTTTACCGTGCTCGCCTGCGGGCCCTTGTCGCTCTCCTTCTCGGCGGCGACGTAGCGCACTTCCTGGCCCGGCTCCAGTTTGCCGAAACTGCCGTCGACCAGGCTGTTCTCATGGAAATAGATCTCGCGCCCGTCCGGCGTCTGGATGAAGCCGTAGCCTTCCTCCGGGAACAGCCGGGCGACGGTGCCGTGCGGCGGCACTTCGTGGGTCTTCACCCGGCCCGAACGGCGCCGTGAATGGTCCTCCAGGCGGCGGCGCGCCGCCTTGAAGGCGTCGCGCAGGGCGACGTAGATGTCCTCGTGCGCCCGGTCCTTGCCCGAGGTGTCGACCACCACCTGCTTGCCCGGCACGCCGACCTCGATGTGGACGTGAAAGAGATTGCCCTTCACATGCTGACGATTGAGCGCCTCCAGCGCCACCCGGCAGGAGGTGATGCGGTCGAAGGCCTGCTCCAGCTTCGCCACCTTTTCCCTTACCTTGGCCTCTACGGCGTCGGAATGATCCAGGTTGCGGAAGGTGATCTCCAGGGGTGTTTCCATTATGTTCACGTCCTCTCTCTATGGAACGGTTCGTCGACGCTAGGTGACACTCTTCATCTATGCACGACCATGATCCTGATCAATCGGCCGCAGCGGGCCGGCGCCGCCACGCGCCGGGCCCCACGGCGGCGGAGCGCCTGTCCTGAGGGACCAGTCTAGGTCAAAGCGAGCCCGCGGCGCGACGAACCAATCCGGCGCAATGGCAGGGTGAAAGCATAACCGGAAGGAGAAACCGGCCCGCCGGCCGGCGGCCGGGTTGCCCTACAGTTTCACGCTGCGCAGCCTGAGCGCGTTGCCCACCACGGAAACCGACGACAGGCTCATCGCCGCCGCCGCGATCATCGGCGACAGCAGCAGGCCGAAGACGGGATACAGCACGCCGGCGGCGATCGGCACGCCGGCGGCGTTGTAGGCGAAGGCGAAGAACAGGTTCTGGCGGATGTTGCGCAGGGTCGCCTGGGCCAGGCGCCGGGCGCGGACGATGCCGTTGAGGTCGCCCTTCACCAGGGTGAAGCCGGCGCTTTCGATGGCGACGTCGGCGCCGGTCCCCATGGCGATGCCGACATCGGCCTGTGCGAGTGCCGGGGCATCGTTCACGCCGTCGCCGGCCATGGCGACGCGGGCGCCCGCGGCCTGGAATTCCTTCACGATGCGCGCCTTTTCCTCCGGCAGCACGTCGGCACGGATCTCGTCGATGCCCAGCCGCCCGGCCACCGCCCTGGCGGTACGTTCGTTGTCGCCGGTCACCATGACGATGCGCAGGCCCTCGGCGTGCAAGGCCTCGATCGCCTCGGGCGTGGTCTCCTTCACCGGATCGGCGACGCTCACCAGGCCGGCAAGTTTGCCGTCGACGGTGACGAACATCACGGTCTCACCCTGGTCACGGCGGGCATCGGCGTCCGCCGCGGCTTCGCGCGCCGTGATACCCAGTTCCGCCAGCATGGCGGCATTGCCGAGCGCCACGGACTTGCCGTCGACGCGGCCCTTCACGCCCTTGCCGGTGATCGCTTCGAAGTCTTCCGCCTTGGGCAGATCGATCCCGCGCTCTTCGGCGCCGCGCACGATGGCCTCGGCCAGCGGATGCTCGCTGCCGCGTTCCAGCGCGGCGGCGAGGCGCAGCAGGTCCTCCTCCGCGACGCCGTCTTCCGGCAGTACCGCAGCCAGCTTCGGCTTGCCCAGCGTCAGGGTGCCGGTCTTGTCGACGATCAGGGTGTCGACCTTGGCGAAGCGCTCCAGCGCCTCCGCGTTGCGGATCAGCACGCCGGCCTGGGCGCCGCGCCCGGTCGCCGTCATGATCGACATCGGCGTGGCGAGGCCCAGGGCGCAGGGGCAGGCGATGATGAGCACCGAGACCGCCGCCACCAGCGCATAGGCCAGCGCCGGCGAAGGCCCCCAGAGCGACCAGGCGACGAAGGCGACCACCGCGACGCCCACCACCGCCGGCACGAAGACGCCGGCCACCCGGTCGGCCAGCTTCTGGATCGGCGCCCGGCTGCGCTGGGCCTGGGCGACCATCTCGACGATCTGCGACAGCACCGTGTCGGCGCCGATGCGCCGGGCCTCGATGACCAGCGAACCGCTGCCGTTGATCGTCGCGCCGGTGACATCGTCGCCTTTCACCTTCTCCACCGGCACCGCTTCGCCGGTCAGCATCGATTCGTCGACCGAGGAGTGACCCTCCACCACCGTGCCGTCGACCGGCACCTTGTCGCCCGGGCGCACCCGCAGGTGGTCGCCGACCTTCACTTCTTCCAGGGGGATCTCCTCCTCGCGGCCGTCCGGCCGGATCACCCGCGCGGTCTTGGCGGCAAGGTCCAGCAGCGCGCGGATGGCACCGCCGGTGCGCTCGCGCGCGCGCAGTTCCAGCATCTGCCCCAGCAGCACCAGCACGACGATGACCGCCGCCGCCTCGTAATAGACGCCGACATGGCCCTGGGCATCGCGGAAGCCGGCGGGAAAGATCTGCGGCGCCAGCGTGGCGGCAACGCTGAACAGGTAGGCCGCGCCGGTGCCGATGGCGATGAGGGTGAACATGTTGAGGCTGCGGTTCACGATCGACTTGGCGCCGCGATGGAAAAACGGCCAGCCGGCCCAGAGCACCACCGGCGTCGCGAGAATCAGCTCGGCCCAGATCGCCGGCCCCTCGCCGATCGCCTCGCGCAGCGGCAGGCCGAGGTGCGGCGCCATGGCGAGCACCAGCACCGGCAGCGTCAGCGCGGCGCCGATCCAGAAGCGCCGCGTGAAATCGACCAGCTCAGGGTTGGGCCCCTCCTCGCCTGTGGGGATGCCCATGGGCTCCAGCGCCATGCCGCACAGCGGGCAGTCGCCCGGCCCGTCCTGCACGATCTCCGGGTGCATCGGGCAGGTGTACTTGGTGCCTTCGGGCATAGGCTCCGGCGCCGGGCGGCCTTCCAGATACTTCGCGGGCTCCGCCTCGAACTTCGCCTGGCAGCCGGCCGAGCAAAAGTAGAAGCGCCGGCCCTCATGTTTTGCCAGGTGGCGCGCCGCGCCGCGGTCGACCTGCATGCCGCAGACGGGATCCTCCGCCGTCAGGTAGTCCTCCGGCGCCTTGGCGAACTTGTCGCGGCAGCCGGGATTGCAGAAGTGGAAGACGCGGCCCTCGTGCTCGTGGGTCGGCTTGCCCGCGGCGGGATCGACCGTCATGCCGCAGACCGGGTCGCGCACGACATGAGCCTCCCCCCCGTCGGAGTGCCCGTGGGAGTGCCCGTGGGTGTGCCTGTGCTGCTGCGGATTGCCTGACATGAATCGAGTCCCAATCGTGGTGTGAACCAGACGTAAGGATTCCAGTTACTGGAAGGTCAAGGGTGAACGACAGCGCTGTCTGCCGGCGCCGGCCCGACCTGATCTTCACGCCAGCTTAACCAATCCACCAGCAGGATACCGTCCCGGCGCAAAAAGTGCGCCGAGTCAGACTCTTGCCCCTTGACCTTCCAGTAGGTGGAAGTTCCACATAGCGTTTGTGATGGGGTCCTAAATCGTCGGGTGGAGATGGAACTGGGGTTGAGCATAGCCAAGCGATGGCGGGCCGCCGCGAGACTGCTGGCCCTGGTCGCGGCCATCACGGTCGCCATCGGCGTCCATCCCCCGCACGCCGAGGCGGCGCAGAACGGCGACCGCCAGGGCACCAGCCAGCAGGGTATTGCCGGACACAGCCATTTCGACGCCTCCTGCCTGCAGGTTGAGCTCGACAGCTCGCACCCCGAGACCAAAGGGGCCGTGCCCGGCGGCCACGCGGACTGCAGCCAAATCTTCACCCCCCTCCTGCGGTCGGCCCTTGCGGCCACGCCGGCTTATGTCGTCGTCGCCGTTGCGGCACCGCACCACCTGCCCTTCCGCCAGCTCATCACACCCTTCGACCCGCCTCCCCCGCGGCGCGGCTGACCGGTCCAGGCCGCCAGGGGCGCCTTCTGCGTCCGCCGTGGCATCTTCTTTCACTTTTCTGACAGCAGCCTGTTCCGCTTCGCGCCGCGGGCGCGTCGAGCCCTGCGGCTCGGGCGGAGCGGTCTTAGTACCAATGGAGCTAATGTAATGCCTGTTCAGCTTTGCAAGTCCCTTGCCTTCGCCCTTGCCATTTCCACCCTTGCCGGCGCCGGCACAGCGCTGGCCGCGGGCTCCCATGCCGGCGGCCACGGTCCATCCATCGGCGAGCCGGCCGCGGCCGCCGAGGCCGGCCGCACCATCGAGATCGTCATGGGCGACAATTTCTTCGAACCCGAGCGCCTGCACATCGCGGCCGGAGAGATCGTGCGCTTCGTGGTGAGGAACGAAGGAGAATTTCTGCACGAGTTCAATCTCGGCACCGCCGCCATGCACGCCGCCCATCAGGACGAGATGATGACCATGATGGAACACGGCATGATCACACCGACCGGCATCGACCACACGAAGATGACGATGGACCACGGTGGCCAGGGCATGGCGCACGACGACACCAACAGCGTACTGGTCGAGCCCGGGGAGACCAAGGAACTGGTGTGGAAGTTCACCGCGGTCACCGACCTGGAATTCGCCTGCAACGTTCCCGGACACTACGACGCGGGGATGATGGGCGAGATCGACGTCACCAAGCCGGCCGGCAGCGGCAGCTGAGCGGCACAGAGGAACGGAGAATAACCACATGAAAGCTTGGCTGAACGCTTCCAACAGCCGGGCAGCCCGCGACACCCTGGCGACCTATGCGGCCGTCGGGGTGGTCGCGGCACTGCTCGGCGTCCCGCCCGCCCTGGCGGGCACCTACGACCTCACCATCGGCGAGACCACCATCAACGTCTCGGGCAAGGACAGAACCGCCCTTGCCATCAACGGCACGGTGCCGGGGCCGACCCTGCGCTTCCAGGAAGGCGAGGACCTGGTCATCAACGTGACCAACACCCTGGACGAGGACACCTCGATCCACTGGCACGGCCTCATCGTGCCGACGGCACAAGACGGCGTGCCCGGCCTCAGCTTCGACGGGATCGGGCCAGGCACCACCCACACCTATCGCTTCCCGGCACAGCAGAGCGGCACCTACTGGTTCCACAGCCATTCGGGCCTGCAGGAGCAGTCCGGCATCTACGGCGCCATCGTCATCGAGCCGCAGGGCCGCGAGCCCTTCCGCTACGACCGCGACTACGTGGTGGTGCTCTCCGACTGGCACGACACCCGGCCGGAGAAGATCCTCGCCAACCTGAAGAAGCAGTCGGACTATTACAACTACAACCAGCGCACCCTGCTCTCCCTCTTCGGCGAAGCGGAGGAGAAGGGGTTCGATGCCGCCCTGGCCGATCGTCTTGACTGGGGGAACATGCGCATGACGCCGACCGACATCGCCGACATCGGCGGCTACACCTTCCTGGTCAACGGCAAGAACCCGGAGCAGAACTGGACCGGCCTCTTCGCGCCCGGCGAGCGGGTGCGGCTGCGCTTCATCAACGCCGCCGCCATGACCTACTTCGATGTCCGCATTCCCGGCCTCGAGATGACGGTGGTGCAGGCAGACGGCAACAACGTGCAGCCGGTGAAGGTCGACGAGTTCCGCATCGCCGTGGCCGAGACCTACGACGTCATCGTCCGCCCGATGGAAGATCAAGCCTACAGCATCGTTGCGGAATCGATGGAGCGTGCCGGCATGGCGCGAGCCACGCTCGCCCCGCGTGAGGGTTTGGTCGGGGATATGCCGGCGCTGCGGCAGCGTCCCCTGCTCACCATGGCCGACATGAGCCATGGAGACATGGCGGGGATGGATCACGCGGCCATGGGGCACGCCATGCCGCCGGGCGCGGACACCCCGAGCCAGAAGCCTGCAGCGGAGATGGACCACACAGCCATGGGGCACGCCATGCCGGCCGATGAACCGCCGGCGCAACAATCCATGTCCGGCATGGATCACGCCGCGATGGGGCATGCCATGCCGCCGGCTCCGGCGGATGCCGATCCCTTCTACGCGCCGGGCAGCGGGCTGACGCCCAAGGCCGCCAACGGCGGCAAGTTCCTCTCCTATGCCGACCTGAAGGCGCAGCGGCCGCTCTATGAGGTCCGCGAGCCGACCCGCGAGATCGAGATTCGTCTCACCGGCAACATGGAGCGCTATTTCTGGTCGATCAACGACAAGAAGTACTCCGAAGCCGAGCCGATCCGGCTGAAATACGGCGAGCGGGTCCGCTTCCGGTTCGTGAACGAGACGATGATGACCCACCCGATGCACCTGCACGGCATGTGGACCATCCTCGACAACGGCAACGGCAAGTGGAACCCGATCAAGCACGTGGTCAGCATAGCGCCGGGCACCACCGTCCTGGCCGAGGTGGAGGTCGACGCCCCCGGGCGCTGGGCCTTCCACTGCCACCTCATGTACCACATGGCGACCGGCATGTTCCGCGAGGTCATCGTCGAGGGCGGCCCCCAGGCCGCCGCCTTGAACTAGGAGTACGGCGATGACATCGCTTTCGAAGCGGGGCCGCCTCCGGGCGGCCCTGGCCGGTGCGCTTGCCCCGGTCCTTCTCCCGCTGCCGGTTTCGGCGGCCGAGATGGACGACCAGATCTACACCTTCTTCCAGCTCGACCAGAACGAGTACCGTCTGAGCGACGACGGCGAGGATCTCTACGCCTGGGATGCCCAGGGCTGGGTCGGCACCGACTACGACAAGCTCTTCCTCAAGTCCGAAGGCGAGTATGTCCTGGACGGCGAATGGGAGAAGGCGGAGGTTCAGGTTCTCTACAGCCGCCTGGTCTCCGACTTCTTCGATGTCCAGGCCGGCGTCCGCTACGACTTCGAGCCGGATCCGGAGCGGGCCTACGGCGTGATCGGCCTGCAGGGCCTGGCGCCGCAGTTCTTCGAAGTCGATGCCGCCCTCTTCGTGAGTAACAAGGGCGACGTCTCTGCCCGCTTCGAGGCGGAGTACGAGCTGCTGATCACCCAGCGGCTGGTGCTGCAGCCCTCGGCCGAATTGGACGTGGCGGTCCAGGAGGTCGACGAACTGGGGATAGGGTCCGGACCCAGTAGCATCGAACTGGGCCTGCGTCTGCGCTACGAGATCACCCGGGAGTTTGCGCCTTACATCGGTGTCCACTACGAAGCCGATCTCTTCGACACCGCCGACTTCACCCGGGAGGAAGGCGGCGAGGCCGACGCCGTCTCCTTCGTGGCGGGGGTGCGCCTGTTCTTTTAGAGGAGCCGGACTGCGCCGTGCCGGCACTGTCGGGCGCCGACCTCGCCAGAAACACCTCTAGGGCGCGATCAAGCCGTCCTTCAGGCGGTTCCGGTCGTAGCGGAAGATGATCTGCGGATCCGTGCCCAGCAGAGCTGACTTCTTGTCGCCATAGTGGAGACGCGACAGCAGGTCGCGAATTAGACTGAGGCGCGCCACTCTTTTGTCATCGGCCCGGACCACAGTCCAGGGTGCGGCGGCATTGTGGGTCCGCGCAAACATATCGTTGCGCGCGGCACTATAGTCGGTCCAGCGCTTGACGGCTTCGGCATCGATCGGACTCATC
>MRWG01000771.1_pt1 | contig 26833 bp, 17 predicted proteins | sample 1013341 | NCBI WGS metagenome assembly MRWG01 (sample SAMN06117577, study PRJNA244670) | biofilm metagenome | biome: Water; feature: Cathode Biofilm; material: Biofilm; isolation source: microbial consortium enriched at the cathode of a solar microbial fuel cell | place: USA: District of Columbia ... | reverse complement strand
GAAACAATGCCCCAGTATTTCGGCATGGCCGACAGACGAACCAAGGAGCACAGGGATCAGCGCGTTTTGGGCGGTGCTGGAGAAGGAAACCAGGTCTGCGGCAAAGGCCGGGGCGTTTTTTTCCTCCAGGGCCTGGAGGTCCTCCCCGGAAACGGGGCTGAACTGTTTGTTGCACACCCAGCCTTCACAGCCGTCAGCGGCGATACGGATCCGGCTCCAGTGCTTGCGGCTTTCGAGGATGCTGAAATGATCCCCGTACAGGAGCTGGGTACGCATCTCGCTCGTATCATCGGCAAGGACACGTACAGGGGCAATACTCAGGTGGCAGATACCGTTGGGCATGGGCACTTTGTATGCTTAGGGGATTCGTTCCAAAACAATGGCCGAGGCGCCCCCCCCTCCGTTGCAGATAGCTGCCGCCCCCAATTTGGCATTATTATGTTCCAACACGCCGAGCAAGGTAGTGATGATCCTCGCCCCGGAGCAACCCAGGGGGTGCCCCAGGGAAACGGCCCCACCATGGACATTGACCTTGCTGTCGGGGATGCCCAGTAATTTCATATTGGCAAGGCCCACTACGGCAAAGGCCTCGTTGAATTCAAAATAGTCGACTTCTTCCATGGCAATACCGGCGCGTTCCAGGGCTTTGGGCAATGCTTTGGCAGGGGCTGTGGTAAACCATTTGGGTTCCTGGGCGGCATCGGCGTAACTTCGTATCCTCGCCAGGGGTTTCAGGCCCAGGCTTTGGGCTTTTTCGGCACTCATCAGGACCAGGGCAGCGGCCCCGTCGTTGATGGTAGAGGCATTGGCGGCAGTCACGGTTCCATCCTTGCTGAAAGCCGGGCGCAACTGTGGGATTTTCTCCATGATCACGTTTTTGTACTCTTCGTCTTCTGTCACGATCAGCGGATCTCCTTTGCGCTGCGGTACCGCCACCGGGACCACTTCGGCCTTAAACCTGCCTTTTTCCCAGGCATCGGCCGACCGTTGGTACGACTGAATGGCGAAAGCGTCCTGCTCCTCCCTGCTGAATTGGTGTTTTACGGCACAGGCATCGGCACAAACCCCCATGGCCTGCTCGTCGTAGACATCTACCAACCCATCGCGCTGCATACCGTCTATTAGGCTCGCCGGCCCAAACTTGTGGCCGTTACGCATGTGCACATAGTGGGGGATAAGACTCATGTTTTCCATGCCTCCCGCCACGACAACCGAGGTATCCCCAAGGGCAATGGACTGGGCCGCCTGCATAACGGCTTTCATTCCGGAAGAACAGACCTTGTTGACGGTGGTACAGGGCACGGTATCCGGGATCCCGGCGTAGATAGAAGCCTGCCGGGCAGGTGCCTGCCCGGTGCCGGCCTGTACCACATTCCCCATGAGTACTTCTTCGACCATTTCAGGTTTTAACCCGATGCGATCCAACGCCCCTTTGATGGCGATGGCACCCAACCTGGGCGCGGGGATCGTAGACAGGGCACCCATAAAACTACCGATAGGTGTCCGTACGGCAGAAACTATTACAACCTCTTTCATTACAGTATATGTGTTTTTAGTTCATTACAATGCCATCCCCGTGGCCGGGGATCCCCCTTGAAGGATTTTAGGGGGGCGGAAGGCAATTACAGCCCTTCCATTATTTGGCGAAATTAAGAAATTATGGGGCAACGCCATGGCTTCCGCTTTTAAAAGCAACTTGTTGCCATTATATTTTCTATTTTTGGGGAAGATACCGGCCGTCAGCATGGGAAAAACTTTGGATACCCTTTACAGAAATCAGTCCCGGATATTCAAATATATCCTGTACCTGATCAGCCTCTTCTGTATCGTTTTCTTCTTCCCGAAAGGCGGGAAGTTCAAATACGAGTTTCAAAAAGGAAAACCCTGGCAGTACGACAACCTGTATGCCCCTTTTGACTTTTCCATCAAAAAAACCGATGCGGAGATCGCTGCGGAGCAGGAGGCCATCAAGGAACGTCAACTGGACTATTACGTCTACGATGAAGCCAGGGCAGAGGAAGTAATGCAGAAGTTTGATACAGAATTCGGGAATACCTTTCCCGATACCCGTTATAACAATCGTCAGCAGCAAATCCTGCAAAGTGCCGGAAAGGAGTTCCTGGAGCATTTCTATACCCATGGGATTCTAAAGAGCAACGGGCTTGCAGACCCCACCGGGTGGAGCTACCTGATGAAGGGGAATGAGGCCAGGCGCGTACGGCAGGCAGACCTGTACCGGCTTTCTGAAGTGGGCGCTGCCCTGGACAGCCTTTTGAGGGAAAAAAACCTGCAGCGGTTCGGCCCCGAATTCCAGGGCTTGTTTTTCGAAATCATACAGCCCAACGTATCCCTGGACCCGGAGCTTTCGGCCAGGGAACTGGAATCTGAGCTGGCCAAGATTTCCTTTACCCGCGGGAACATAGATGAAGGGAAACTGATCATCGCGAAAGGGGAGGTGGTGGAAGCCGAGAACCTCAAAATCCTCAATTCCCTGAAAGCGGAATACGAATCGGAACTATGGACGGAGAACAACCAGTATTTCATCCTTTTCGGGTATACCGTCCTGGTGGCCCTGGTATTGATGATGCTGCTGCTGTTCCTGAAGAAATACCGGCCAGACATTTACCATAACAATGTGAAGGTCACCTTTATTTTCTTCAACATCCTGTTGATGGTATTTATCACCACCCTGGTGGTAAAGTACAATGAAACCTATGTGTTCGTGGTACCCCTCTGTATATTGCCCCTGATCCTGAAAACATTTTTCGATGCCCGCATGGGCCTGTTCGTGCATGTTTTAACGGTACTCATCCTGGGGTTTGTGGTCCCTAACAGCTTTGAATATATCTTCCTGCAGATCATTGCGGGCATTGTGACCATCCTTACGGTGTCTGAATTGTACAAGCGTGCCAACCTCTTTATTTCGGTAGGGCAGATCACCCTGATCTACATTATCGGCTACTTTGCCTTTCACATCATCCATGAGGGGAACCTGGACAATGTGCATTGGTTTACCTTTGGGTTTTTTCTGCTGAATGGGATGATCACCCTCTTTGCCCAGCCCCTGATCTATATCTACGAGAAGATGTTTGGGATGGTCAGTGATGTGTCATTGCTGGAGCTTTCCGATACCAACTCCAAACTCCTGAAGGAATTGTCCAACAAGGCCCCGGGCACCTTCCACCATTCCCTGCAGGTGGCCAACCTGGCCGAGGCAGCGGCCAACGAAATTGGTGCCAACGCCATGCTTGTAAGGGTGGGGGCCCTGTACCATGATATCGGGAAAATGAACCATCCCACCTATTTTACCGAGAACCAGGTGACCAATGTGAACCCCCATGACGACCTTCCGGCCAAGGAAAGCGCCCGGATTATTGTCAACCACGTCATTGAAGGCATCGAAATTGCCAGAAGGAACAAGTTGCCCGACCGGGTCATCGATTTTATCAGGACCCATCACGGCACCACCCTGGTCTATTACTTTTACAAAAAACAGCAGGAATCCGGGGAGGATGTAAAGGAAAAGCATTTCCGGTACCCGGGCCCCATACCTTTCTCCAGGGAAACCGCCATCCTGATGATGGCAGACTCGGTGGAGGCAGCTTCCAAAAGCCTGAAGAACCCTACCTTCCTGATCATCAATGATTTTGTCGACAAGATCATCTCCGGCCAGATGCAGGCCAACCAGTTCCTCAATGCGAACATCACCTTCAAGGAAATCGAGACCGTAAAAAAGGTGTTGAAGCAGAAGCTTACCAACATATACCACCTGCGGGTGGAATACCCCGAATAAAGGTGCGGCGGGATGGCCCGGTATAAGGGCAAGGCCGGGAAGGGGTTCCCCGGGCGGTCCGCCCTTGGGGGAACGGGTTAATTATTGTAAATTCAAGCAACTTTAAACTGAACACCAAATGACCGCCCACAGGATTTTATTCGTTTTGATATTTGCTGTATTGTTGGCCTGCAACTCGGAGAAAAAGGAGGAAAAGGTATCTCAAACACTGGCATCAAACGACCTCCCAAAAGTTGTGACCGCCGATATTGAGGCCGGGATAAAAGCCAACATCGCCCGGAAGGTAGAAGAGGGGGGCGGGTATTTCCAGCTGAATACGGAAGATAAAGAGTTGCGCCTGCAATTGGTACGGGTACATACGGAATACCTCTCCAATTTGGGACCCCGACGCCATTTTGCCTGTGTGGACCTGGCCGATGTAAGTGGTGATGTATACGATGTGGACTTTTTCCTGGCAGGGGACCCGGGAAGCATGACCGTTACGGAAACCACCCTCCACAAGCTGAATGGTAAACCTTTCTATACCTGGAAACAACGTGAAGACAAGACATGGTACAGGGTGCCGGTACAGGACGCGTCTACAGATTTACTGGGGGTGATCGAAGGAAAAGACCGGTTTGAGTTTCGGTATGAGGTGACCCTGCCCGAAATGGATGTACCGGCAAAAATATGGATCCCGGTTCCGCGAAGCGATCGTTTCCAAACCGTGCGGCGGGTATCTTTGGAAGTTCCCGCAGAACATCAAATGCTCGAAGAAAGGGAATACGGCAATACCCTACTGTATTTGGAACTTGCCCCGGAACACAGCGGGAAGAAGGTAGCCATAACGTACGATGTGGAACGGCGTGAAAAGAACCCCTACGAGGAAAATTCATCGCCTGCAAAATACCTGGACGCCAGCGCACTCATGCCGGTGGGGGACCGTTTTGGGTTCCTGGCAGATTCCATCATTGGGAATAAACGGCACGAAGGGGCCATTATGAAGGCACGGGCGTTATACGACTACATCATAGACAATATGCGCTATATGAAATACGGGGATTATGGCAAGGGGGACGCCGTTTATGCCTGCGACGCACTGACGGGGAATTGCACGGAATTTCATTCGCTCTTCATTTCCCTGGCCCGGTCGGCGGACATACCCGCGCGTTTTGCCATAGGGGCGGCCATCCCTTCAGACCGGGACGAAGGCGGCATTGACGGGTATCATTGCTGGGCAGAATTCTATGCCGAGGGAAAGTGGTGGCCGGTGGATATCAGTGAAGCCAATAAGTACACGGCCCTGTCCACCTATTACTTTGGCCGGCATCCGGCCAATCGGATCGAATTCAGCCGCGGGCGGGACCTTCAAATAGTACCCGGGCCCCAGTCAGGGTCGATCAACTTTCTCGCCTACCCGGTTATGGAAGTAGGCAATACACCCGTCCTGGCAGAAACGTTTTTTTCGTTTCGCCGGAAAATTGAGTAGGCCACCCGGGCCAGCCTGGTTTTATAGGGAGTCATTCGGGTGTTCCTCCCCTTCAGGATGTTCTTCCCCTTGAGAACCTTCTTCGGCAGCGGGGTGTTCTTCTCCTTCAGGGTGTTCTTCAGCAGCAGGGTGCTCTTCCTGTGCCTCTGTCTGTTGTTCGGTGCTTTCCTCTTTCTTTTGTTCCCTGCACGCGTTTAGGGATGCGGCACCCAGGAAGCAGCACAGGAGCAAGGCCAGCGTAAAATACCTAAGTTCTTTTATATGTCTCATCATGTAATGGTTTTAGTAACTGATTGTTCAAGGGGCCGACTGCTTACAGCATATTCCCAACTACTACAAGATAGCAAATTTTCCCCCAACCTTATTTTCGCCCGCATGTTTTGTGTAGCAGGCACTAAGAAATTTGGCACAAGGGGCCTGGATGCGCCCCGAGTCTGTATCCATAAATGGGGGATTCAACCGGGTAGTGATATTGGTCAACCGTAGCGGGAACGTGTCAGTACGGCCGCTCCATTACGACCAAGGGAGCGGCGTGGCAATACAATACACGGGTGTTATATCCTACAGGCGGTAGCGCAGTGAGGCCTGTTGAATAAGGGGTGTGATTTGCGTAAATTTGCATGGGCAGAAATGTCCTTTGAATTGTAGCTTTCCCTGTATTGGGTAAAACAGCAGGGCTGCCTGCCAATCAAAACAAAGAAACCATATTGAACTATAAAATCAGTTAGATGAAATCTGTTTATGTTATTCTCACTGGAGTGACCATTTTGTTCGGCGGATGCAAAGAATCAGGCAAGACCACTGCTGCCTCCAGTCCCGAACACGTGGCAAATGTCCATTCCAAAAGCGCCAATCATTGGAGTTACGAAGGCGAGACGGGCCCTGAACACTGGAAGGAAATCGAAAAAAATTCTGACTGTGGCGGATTCTTGCAATCTCCCATTAATATTGTCAACTACGAGCTGGACAGAACACTGCCCAACCTCAGTGTACATTATACGACCAGTACTCATATACATGACGTGGTCAACAATGGGCATACGATCCAGTACAATTTTGATGTCGGGGATTTTATCGAGTTGGGCGACAACCAATACGAATTAATGCAATTCCACTTTCACGAGCCTGCAGAACATTTGATCGATGGAATACGGTACCCCATGGAATTGCATCTGGTGCACAAGAGCGCTGACGGGGCCTACGCCGTACTGTCTGTGATGGCCAAAGAAGGCGCAAGTAGTGAGCCCTTCGATTTTTTGGAAAGGCACCTGCCACTGGAAGTGGGCGATATCGAAACCGTGGATATGGCATTCGACATGAACCTGAACCTTCCCCGGGACAAAACCTATTTTACGTATGAAGGTTCCCTGACCACCCCGCCGTGTACGGAAAATGTCAGATGGATCATTTTCAGGGAACCCATCACCGTGTCGTTGCAACAGGTGGAGGAACTACGAAAATTGATGCCGTTGAACAATTATCGGGACGAACAACCGCGAAATAACCGGCCTATCTTGCTGTCTTCCCGCTAGCAATGGTTTTTTCCCCGGCCTGAACAACAAATGCCATACCGCTTAAATGGGGTGGGCAGCCCTTGCAAATGACCCGGGCATTGCCTGAGGCCGCATGGGTTTTTCTACCCGCATTCCAGGCAAGCCAGAAGGCATGGGGATGATCCTGGAGTGGGGGAGCGGGGCAACATATGAGTACTTTTCGTCATAGGTTAATTTTATAATAGTGGTTCGGTTTGCCATACATGAATCAATAGGATAATGATTATATAAGTTTTCGATAGCATCATGGTTGTTCCATTCATCCTCTGTAATTCCATCAATGTTTATTGCCTTGTTTGCTGATTATATTTCATATTTATTGCCTTCCGGTGTTCTGGTGGACACCTGGGACAAAACACTGAATTTCACTAATAAAATAACCATGAGGGGCAACAATTCTATTTCTATTAAAATGAATCATTTTTAGTTGTGTAATATTCGAGAGGAGTTATGGTCTTGTATTTGACCTGGTCAGATATGCATATAGGCGACCAGGTCATATAAGTACCATTTGCCTTTTTAAAGTTGAGATCCTTTAAATCTCTTGCTAAGTGTGAAGGAAATTATAAGCTATCCAACCATCTGTGTATAGTGGATAGATATTCAGGATGTGGCATGGGCCAATATGGAAAATCACTATTATCAACTACCTGCATTGAATGATTGGCATCTACAAGCAAGACAGCCTTAGATTTGAGTTGGTCTTTTAAGACTTTATATATTGAGGAACTACTTTCTTCCGGAATGATTTCATCCTTGGTCCCTTGAATTATTAATAATGGTTGATTGATTTTTTCAAAATAGGGCATTGGCGAGAATTGAAGCTTGCTGTCAATTTCTACCTCATCCAAATTAGGTATCCAAACTTTTGAAAACCACGATTTGTCCTTGTTTTTGGTGATGGCATTCTCTAATGTTCCTAATGTTGCTAAACCACCGATATATTGGTAGACTAATCGCTCTAAAGCGAAAGCTTCATCAAAATATTTATCCCCGATTAATGGTTGATTGATATTTTTCCAATAATTTAAATCACTTTCCAACAAAGAAGTGGAAGGGCAACTAACCACAATGCCAAAGGCCAGATCTTCCATTTTAGACAAGATATAAGGTACTTTTGTACCTCCTTGACTACTTCCTTTAATTCCGATTTTATTATATGGTATATCTAGTTTATTGGATAAAAAATTTAAGGCATTTATGTCATCCATAGATAAATCTTCAATGGAAGAACTTCTCCAATCTCCTTCTGAAGTTCCCGTACCCCGCTTATCAATATGAAAAGTAATGTACCCTTGATTAGTGAAATTCATAGCTTCTGCTCGTGAAGCACTTCTGTCTGAATTCCCTGAAGAGGTGACAAAATATAATACCTTATCGGAAGGCTTATCAGGGTAAAAAATGGTTCCTTTTAAGTTTAAACCATCGGACATAAAGGAAACGTCTTCTTTGCGAAAACTGGAATTCTTTACATCATCTATCCTTTTTAAACTAAAGTTTTGTCTTACACTATCAACTGCTAAACCAGCATTCAAATTAGTGCCGTCTTCAGATAATTTGTTTCTAAATCTAAAACTATAATAGTCACTATTCAGTTCAAAATAGATAGAGTCTTCTTTACTCCTAACATTGGAAGTAGGTATTCTATAAGCATTTTGATCCGGACTTGTGAAATACACCTTATAATCAAGAGAATCCTTTTCAATCTCAATTTGGATAGGTGTAGAAAAGTTTCCATGGATAAACTCTCCTTCATAAAAACCAACCAAATCTTTATCATAAGAATGATTGTTTTTACATCCAAAAGCCAGAATGGTTATAAGAAGAACAAAGACTTTCGTTTTGTGCCGCAGTTTTAATATTGAATTCATTTTCCTGATTTTTAAAGTCTTATGCAATATTAATAACGGAAGAAATAAAAAAATCAAGATTTGAGTTTAAAGATGTGCGGTTTTTTTATTCAGGACTTTTTTTGAACTCCGTTGGCGTAAATCCAGTGTTTCTTTTAAACCAGGTATTGAAAGCTGACCTTGAATTAAATCCAACTTCATACATGATCTCATTAATTCTTATGTCACTGGTCGTTGATTGTTGCAATAATTTTTTTACCTCTTTAAGCCTTTGAAAACTTATATATTGGGTATAGGTTAAGTTATATGAATCCTTCAAAATCTTAGATAAAGTATGTTCGGCTATATTTAATTCATTTGCCAAACGCGTTAAGCTCAATGAAGAATCCTTAAATATTTTTTGTTCCGACATTAGTTTTTGGAGCTCCTGTAAAACGGGTGGGGCAGATTCACTAGTATATACTTCAACTACATCAGTTCCTTTATTGGAAAAATGGAATAGCCTATCGTTCTCCTTAAAAAATGTGGGGTATTTCTTTTGTAAGAAAAAAATCAACAATACCTGGACCATGAATAGCAAAAAAATAAAAAGCACCAAATAATCGGTCAAATGATCATGCGATATAAAATTCTCAAATAAAATAGTGGCTGTAATTAGGGCTTGAATCAAGAATAATGTAATGGATAACCGTATTCTTTGGTATTGAAGGGTGGGCTTGATCCCTAGAATTATTTTTTTCCTTTTGTTCAAAAAAAATATAAGAAGAAGGGTATAAACAAAACATTGAACAACAAGTAAAATAGTAATATAAGAATTGTTGTTATACCCCAGCAGTTTTCTCCTATAATCATCAAAAATCCAATATATGATGATACATAAAAATGGAATGCTAACTATGAAATGCTTATAAACGAGTTTTTTTAAGTTCGTAATCTTAAACAGCAAAATACTGTGAAGAAAAATCAACGGGGTTAAGAAATAGCCCGTGAACGTATTAAAAATCGGAAATATGTCAATTGTCGAATTGTAAAAGGATAAAATTTGATTGAGTGCTATTAGACTAATAGCCAATGTATAAAAAGCTATGAACCTTGCTTTTTTTGAATCGGAAAATAATTTCCAAGACAAAATAGATCCAGCAATTGCGAGGAGAAATAAAAGTATTTTTATAAAAATATACATCCCATGAAATTAAGCTTTTTCATAAAAAAATTGGTTTAGATGATATATTACGTTGAAAAATGGCTTAGAATGCAAAAACGGCCATAGTATACCACCCTTGCCGGGAAAAATTAAGCATGGTGCAAACACATTTAAGTGACTAAAAAACTATCCTATACATCAAATAATGGCGTGGTTCAAAGTATCCGTTTTTAATGGCGCTAAGCATCCGTTACTTCCACTTACGACTTCGTACAGTAAATTTTCCCCACTTAATATCATTGAAGATTCTTATCGCTCTAAGTGTATAGGTCTGAGAATGTGGGCCTAATATATAGGTTGTAATCCTGGTTCCCCGATGAACCAATTGCATAGTACTCCTCCTTTGGTTGGTTGGTGAAATTGAATCAATTTTGTTATCCGAATTGTTGACTTTTTAGGAGGATTTTTAGGTGAAAAAGGGGTTTTTCGAAAAAGGACTTAAAAATAAAACCCTGATAATAAATTGATTATCAGGGTTTAAAAATATTCAGTCGGGGTGGCAGGGTTATACCCATTCCCCACAAGTCACTATAAATCAATCAGTTACATTTTCCGGAATTAAACTGTTAACCGATTTGTGGACGCTATTATTAATGAACTTAAAGTAAGATGCTTTCCTTTCTGATATTCTAAAGATATTAATTGTGTGATTCAAAATTATAATAAGGGTAAACTAATTTTATTGCAACAACATATTCTAGTAAATATTGGTCACAGAATTTGTGCGATTTAGAAAACTTCCAACATCCGAAGGAACTTTTGGGTATTTACATTATATCGCAGCATTTTCTTAAATTTAGAAGACAACCTGACTAAAATGTTCCAATTAAAGATAAAATATAGGCTACTTGTATTACTGGGCCTTTGCCTAACAATATTTAGTTGCAAGAATACTTTTGATGATGAGAAAATCAAAATAGGCTTTTCCCAATGTTTGAGTGACCATCCCTGGCGTGACGCCATGAATCATTCAATGCAAATCCAGGCATCCCTATATCCTGAGGTAACTCTTTCAATTTATGAAGCGCATAATGATGTTAATAGGCAAATAGGGCACATCGAGAAAATGATAGCTGATAATACGGATGTTATTATCATATCTCCTATTGAACCAGATCGCATAGTCCCTTATCTTGAAAAGGCATTTGAGCTGGGTATACCTGTTATTGTTATCGATAGAAAAATTAATTCCGGGAAATATAGTGCCTATGTGGGTGGAGATAATCTCGAAGTGGGCCGTAATGTGGGAAATTATATAGTTTCTTCAAAACAAAATGAAATTAATGTCATTGAATTAAGAGGGGGAGATGTTTCAACTCCGGTTTTGGAACGTAGCAAGGGCTTCAGACAAATAATTAACCCTCTAGAAAACGTAACACTATTGGCTAGTTTGGGTGGTGCCGATGATGGTATCCCTAAAATGGAATTTAGTCGTCTTCTGGATTCATTAAAGCATAAAAGAATTGATTTTGTTTATGCCTTCAACGATGAAATGGCATTTCAAGCCTGGCAGGTAGCGCGAGAAAAAGGATGGGAAAAGGAGATTGGCTTTATTGGTGTTGATGGATTAAATGGTCCGGAAAATGGGATAGAATTAGTGCGGACAGGAATACTTGAAGCCTCTATCTTGTACCCCACAGGTGGGTCGGAGGCTATTGAGCTGGCCATGGATTTATTGGCTGGGAAAGAGGTTGCCAAGAACAATATTCTGAAGACTACCGTCATCGACGCGCGGAATGCCGATATCATGAAAAACCAATTCGAAAAAATTAATGACCAACAAGAGGATATCGAAAAGCAAACCGCGGCACTCAGGTCACAGGAAGAAAAGTATTATGCCCAGAATACCCTTCTAAAAGTTACCATGGCACTGCTGGCAATAATCATTAGCCTTACGGTATATAGTATATATTCCATGCTTACCATCAGTAAAAAAAACCGACAGCTGCAATTAACCAACAAGAAAATTACCATACAAAAAAACCAGATATCGCGATTTGCAGAAAAGATCAAACAAACCAACGAGGCCAAACTTAGCTTTTTCACAGGTTTGTCCCACGAATTTAAGACCCCGATTACCCTTATTTTAAGTTCTGTAGAATCAATCACTGAAACTGCTAAATTAAAGAACAGTACAATGATGAATGAGGTGGAACTGATTTACAATAATTCAAACCGCCTGTTGAGGCTTATTAATAATTTACTGGATTTCAGGAAGGTGGAGGAAAAAAAATTCAACCTCAAAGCCTCAAAAACAAATCTGTTTGATTTTTCCAGAAGAATCTACCTGGATTTTATTCATGAGGCCAAAAGACGGAACATACAATTTAAGATCCATTCCAATAACAAAAATCTGGAAGTATATATTGATCGGGATTTAATGGACAAGGTATACTTTAATATCCTATCTAATGCCTTCAAATTTACGCCGGATAACGGTAAAGTGATCATAGACATTGTAGATAATCCTCAATCAAATACTATAGCCATACATATTAAAGATTCAGGTATTGGGATTCCTGAAAAGGAAGTCAAGCATATTTTTGAAGCCTTTTTTAAAGGTTCCAACAATCGCAAGAACAGTTCGGGCATCGGCCTTCATTTGAGCAAGGAACTCGTGGAGCTGCACAAAGGTAGCATCGATGTTAGGTCGTATCATGGTACTGAATTCGTCATTACACTACATAAAGGGAAGGCCCATTTAGATGAGGCTGAGATTATTGTGGAGGCAGATCTCGTAGATGATAGCGTTGTAAATTTTACCTTCAAGGACCTGGAGGGCGAATCCTATCTAACATCTGAACCTAAAAGCAGTGAAGAATCTGCCAGCCTATTGTTAATTGAAGACAACAATGATCTTTCTATGTTTCTCAAACAGAAATTTAAGGTGGAATACAAGGTGAGCCTTTCGGATGGTAGTGATGCCATCGAAATGGCTATGGAAATAATTCCGGATATTATTGTTTGCGATATTATGCTGCCGGAAAAATCCGGCTTTGAGATTTGCGAGATACTTAAGAATGACCTTAGAACCTCTCATATACCCATCATCGTGCTAACGGCTTTAAGTGATAAAGACTCCTATTTAAAGGGGTTGCAATCAGGCGCCGACCTCTACCTAACCAAACCGTTTAGTTACTCCATCCTGGTCCAGTCAATAAAATCGCTCCTGTATAACAGAGAGAAATTGAGGTATTATTATACCAACAATATTTATAAAATTGAGCATGTTGAGAATTTCGGCAACCTTGAACAGCAATTCCTTGGAAGAATTAATAATCTGATCACTGAGAATCTGGATAATAGCAATTTCTCGGTAGAGCAATTAGCTGACACCCTGAATATTTCAAGAGTCCAATTATATCGTAAAATAAAGGCAATCCTTGGACTGAGTATCAGTGATTATATTAATGATTTCCGTCTAGATAAGGCTAAGGGCGCTCTGGAAAGCACCGATCTGAGTATATCGGAAATTGCCTATGGCCACGGCTTCTCCTCTCCAAATTATTTCTCTACTTCTTTCAAAAACAAGTATGGGGTTTCACCAAATGCACACCGGAAAGTGCATACCCTGTAATTTATCTACTGTTTTTGCTTAAAACATCTTCCGAAAAGGTAACCTCCTCAAAACAATTGTAACAAAATCATACAATTCAAAATATAAAAAAATTGGATTAATCCATTTAAATAATTGACATACAGCGCATTAATAAAAATTATAAATATTTCTTAACGATATTATAACAAGTTGCAACATTCTTAAATAAGCACCCATTCTTTTTCGAATACTTTAGTTTTCATTAATGAAGATTGAAGGATTATGAAAAAAATATGGGTTTGGTCCATCACTGCTGCACTTGCAGGATTCTTATTCGGGTTTGATACGGTAGTGATTTCCGGGGCGGATAAGAAATTGCAAACCCTTTGGCAATCATCCGATGTTTTCCATGGGGTGGTCGTCATAGGCATGGCCCTTTGGGGTACTGTGGTAGGAGCCTTACTCGGGGGTATTCCCACCAACAAACTCGGCCGGAAAAAAACGCTTATCTGGATTGGTGCTTTATATACCATCTCCGCCCTGGGATCGGCCCTTTCCAATGATCCCATCACCTTCGCTGTGTTTCGATTCATCGGCGGTTTAGGTGTAGGGGCCTCCACCATTGCAGCTCCTGCCTATATTTCTGAAATTGCACCGGCCAAAGACCGGGGAAAATTGGTGGGGCTTTACCAGTTTAATATTGTATTTGGTATCCTCATCGCATTTTTTTCCAATTACTTACTTAACAACTTAGGCGAAAATGCCTGGCGATGGATGCTTGGCGTAGAGGCTATTCCGGCTGCTATCTATACAATTTTTGCCTTGAGTATCCCACAAAGCCCCAGATGGCTGTTATCGAAACTTAAGGTAGACAAAGCTAAAGAAGTCCTCGCTACCATTAACCCGGGAGTGGATGTCGAGAAATTGATGCTGGAGATCAAAACAGAAAGCGATACCCTTATTCCTGGCGAAAACATTTTCATTAAAAAGTATCGTTTCCCACTAATTCTTGCCTTTTGTATTGCTTTTTTCAATCAGTTGTCCGGCATTAATGCCTTCCTGTACTACGCACCAAGGATCCTGGAAGAGGCGGGCCTCGGAGCCAATGCAGCCTTACTGAGTAGTATTGGTATTGGTGTGACCAACATGCTCTTCACACTTTTGGGAATCTATCTGATTGATAGAATGGGGAGGAAACAATTGATGTATATAGGATCAGCAGGCTATATTTTGTCACTTACCCTGGTCGCCTGTGCATTTTTCTTTAGTTGGGAAGGCCTCTCGGTAGCTTTTTTCCTTTTTATGTTTATCGGAGCTCACGCTATTGGACAGGGTACCGTGATCTGGGTATTTATCTCGGAGATTTTCCCTAACCATTTAAGAGGATATGGTCAAAGTTTTGGTAGCTCCGTTCACTGGATCCTGGCGGCAGTGGTACCCTCACTTATTCCCATATTATTTACAACCATCGGTCCGGGGATCGTCTTTTCCTTTTTTGCCTTTATGATGCTGCTGCAGTTGTTATTCGTCATATTCCTAATGCCGGAAACTAAAGGAGTATCCCTGGAGGAATTGAGTAAGAAATTATTAAAACAGCAATCAACGAAAATTGCCACTCAATGAAAGCGACATTAGTACCCATGTACTTCCAATCCGGAATGGATGAAGATTACCAGAAGCAATTACAGTTAATGCGCTCTTTATTAAAGGACAGTGCGGAAATTCTGGAACCCATTGCCTTAGGAAGCGTGATTCCGGAATCAGCTGATGGTGTGCTATTTCTACAATTGGTGGTGGATGTTTACAGACAGGATAAGGCCATCCTGAAAATATCAAAACCCATAATTCTAGTAACCTCAGAATTTGGAACCTTTTCCATGTGGGATTGGGAGATATACACATACCTCAGGGAAAAGGGTAAAGAATTGCTTTTTCCTAATAGTTTGGATCAAACTAAAAGGATATGCAGAGCCCTGAAATTAAAACGGGAAGCAAAAGGCCACAAATTCCTGGTTTACCAGGATGATCCTGGCAAAGGGTTCCAATCAGAGATATTTAAACGCTTTTACTGGTTCGAGGAAGAATGTGTGCAGAATATCCGATCCAAGTTCGGGATACAGGTGGAAAAAAAGAGTTTTGAAGCCCTGGGCAATAGAGCAAAGGAAGTTTCTGATGAGGCAGCAGAAAAGGTTTGGCAGCTATGGAAAAGGACAACCTCCGGACTTTCCAACAGATCCATCCTGGATGCCGTGAAGTTATATATGGTTGTCAAGGCAGATATCCTGGAAGATTCCGCAATAGTGGGTGTGGGGATCAATTGCCTCAATGAATCCCATCATTGTAATACAACCCCCTGTCTGGCATGGGATATGCTTTTCGAGGAGTTGGGCATAATTTGGATCTGCGAAGCGGATATAATGTCGCTTTTAACCAAATACCTTGCCCACAAGACCTTAGAGGCACCCATAATGATGACCAACATCTATCCCTTCCTCATGGGTGATGCAGCCTTAAAGCACGAAAAAATAGAATCATTCCCAGAGGTCGAAGAACCGGAGAACCATGTTCTTCTGGCTCATTGCGGGTATTTCGGAATAGTGCCTTGTTGTTATGCCAAAGAATGGACCCTCCGCCCCAAGGTCCTGGATATTGTTGATGAAAACGCTCATGCAATTGATGCCACAATTTCAACTGGGCCTATGACCATGATAAAGATCGGGCCATTGCTTAATAAGATTCTGGTAGTAGACTCAAAACTAGAGGGCTTTGTTGAATACCCCAATTCACATTGCAAGCGGGGAGGGGTACTGCGGGTGCCCGATGGAAGGCAATTGATTAAGAAATTTTATTCCCACCATCAGGTATTTCTCATAGGCAACTGGAATATGGACATGCAAAACCTGGCAAAGGTCTTTGAATTGAATGTGGAAACTGTGTGATAACAATTAAAAGAATATAAAGAACAATACACTCGAGCAACAATGGAAAATGTTTCAATGAAAATGCAAATGGTAAATTTTATAAGTATTGCCATAATGGGGGTACTGATCCTCGCCTGCAAAAACAAGGAGGCCACCTCATTACAGCCTGGGGAGGCTACCGCGATTAATGAAGAGGACTTGTACAGGCCAAATTTTCACTTTACACCCAAAAAAGGGTGGATGAACGACCCCAATGGTATGTTCTTTTATAATGAATATTATCACCTTTTCTATCAACATTATCCCGATGGCAATAAATGGGGCCCAATGCACTGGGGTCATGCTATTAGCACCGATATGGTCCGTTGGCAAGAACAGCCTATTGCCCTATACCCGGACGAATTAGGCTATATCTTTTCCGGAAGCGCGGTGGTAGACCATGAAAATACCAGCGGGTTCGGGACAAACGGAGAAGTGCCCATAGTGGCCATTTTTACATATCACGACCCCAAAAAGGAAGGTAGTGGCAATACAGATGTACAAACTCAGGGGATTGCATACTCTTTGGATGAAGGCTTAACCTGGATCAAATATGAAGAAAACCCGGTATTGAAAAATCCGGGGATTCCCGACTTCAGGGATCCGAAAGTATTTTGGGATGCCCGGCAGTCGCGCTGGGTAATGACCCTTGCTGCGGGCCAGGAAACCCAATTTTACGCCTCCAAAAATTTAAAGGAGTGGGAATTTCTATCCGTCTTTGGCACCGGAATAGGCAACCACGAGGGTGTTTGGGAGTGCCCGGATTTATTCCCTCTTCAAATAGACGGAACTGAAGAAATCAAATGGGTGCATCTGGTGAGCATAAATCCCGGGGGACCCAACGGGGGCAGTGCTACCCAATACTTTATCGGTGATTTTGATGGCACCAGCTTTACTATTGATGAGGCTTTCGCGAAAAGCATGGCTAAGAAACATACCTATTGGGTAGATTTTGGTAAGGACAATTATGCTGGAGTCACTTGGTCTGATATCCCGGCAACGGACGGCCGCCGATTATTCATGGGTTGGATGTCTAACTGGCAATATGCCAATGACGTGCCAACGTTTTCATGGCGTAGCGCTATGACCGTCGCCAGGAAATTACATCTGATGGAAGACGAAAATGGTTACCGACTGAAACTATCACCAGTTAAAGAATTACGGGGTTTCAGGGGTAAAAAATTCAAAGAAGAAAATGTACAAGTATCAGGTACCCGAAAGATTATAGGATCTGACAAAATTGATCTGGCCAAAGCAGAAATACTCTTTGAGATAAAAAACCTTCATCCCACGGTATACACCTTTACCCTCAGCAATGAAGTTGGAGATGAATTGGTTTTCGGCTATAACCATGAGAACCGCCAATTTTTTATCAATAGGGGCAAAGCTGGGAATACGGGCTTTTCCGAAAACTTTGGAAATCAAATTTCATTGGCACCAAGAGCTTATGAAGAAAATAGTCTCAAAGGCACCATCATCCTGGACAAAACATCCCTTGAGTTGTTTTTTGACGATGGAAAAACCGTAATGACAGAAATCCATTTCCCCAATTCCCCTTACACGACATTAAATTTTGAGGTTGAAAATGAGGAAGTGACTCTTGACTTGATCGAAGTGCACGAAATTAATACTAACTAAATCTAAACAATCATGAAAATGAAATTTTTAATCTTACTTGTACTCCTGGCACCTGTGACAGTGCTGGCACAAGTGCAGGTATCAGGCACCGTCACCTCAGCGGATGATGGGATGCCATTACCCGGGGCTACTGTACTTGTGGCTGGCACTACCAATGGGACCACCACAGATTTTGACGGGAATTATGTTTTGACAAACGTACCAACTGATGGTGCCCTGGTATTCAGTTATGTGGGGTTCCTCAGGCAGGAAATACCGGTTGAAGGAAAGAGTTCTATAGACGTGGCCCTTCAGGCCGACACTCAGCAGCTCGAAGAAGTAGTACTTACTGGTTATACCACCGAACGAAAAGTTGATTTGACCGGAGCCATTACGGTTGTGGAGACAGAACCTATAGAAGGCCAGACACGGAGTTCGGGTAATGCCATGCAGGCGTTACAGGGAAGAGTTCCGGGCTTATTTGTTGAAAAATCTGGTGATCCAACCGGTCTCAGCAGCAGAATCCTTATACGTGGGATCACAACCTTAGGGAATAACGATCCGCTTTATGTAATTGATGGGGTTCCAACGAAAAGGCAAGAGGTTTTTGCCAGTCTCAACCCGGAATCTATCGAGTCCATTCAGGTATTAAAAGATGCCTCTGCCTCATCACTTTACGGTTCACGGGCCGCCAATGGAGTGATCGTGGTTACAACCAAGAACAGAGCTGTGGGGGAACGATTGAATGTCTCATTTAACACTAACATATCCGTTCTTTCCGAAAAACAGCAGCGGTATAAGATGTTGAATGCCATTCAGCGCGGCGAGGCGCTTTGGCAGGCTTCTGTCAATGACGGAGCGGACCCGGCAGGTGGATACGGTGAAATCTATGATTTTGATTGGAATAATGATTTTGATAACCCTGTTTTAAATAGCGTTAGCGTGCAACCTTTCGTTGGGGGCGACCCGAATGTGCCGGCAGGGGATACGGACTGGCAGGAAGCAACCTACGAAACAGGATACGTATTCAACAATGAACTCACTGTTTCTTCGAGCACCGATAAATCTTCATTATTGATTAATCTTGGTTACCTGAGCAATACTGGTATACTGAAGTACACAAATTATGACAGGTATACCGCAAAGATAAATGCCAGCACCAAATTGTTTAATGAAAAATTACGCTTTGGTGTAAATACCCAGTTCTCAACTTCTGATGAGACGCTTGCTTCTCCCGATGTAGGGAGTGCACCTACTCCCGGACTTGCCATTACCTTAGCACCTACCATACCGGTATACGATTCGAACGGTGATTTTGCTGGTCCCATTGGCGCCGGATATTCGGATAGGAATAATCCGGTTTTAATGCAATACCTCAACCGTTGGGATAATGCAGAAAAGAACCAGTTTTTCGGTAATGTATTTGCCGAACTTGAATTGATTGAAAACCTGACCTTCCGCTCAAATCTCGGGATAGATTTCAGTGACTTTAAAAGGAAGAACATCGAGCCGAGGGTGAATAATGGTTTTATTACAAGGAGTAACAACCGTTTGATCCTCGATACAAACAAGTTCACCAGCCTGGTTTTTTCTAATACCCTGAACTACCAGTTAACTTTGGGTGAGCATAGGTTCGGGTTGCTATTGGGCATTGAATCGGTCGAAGATAATTTCGACACACTTTTAGCCCAGGCCGATGGCTTTGCCGTAGAACAGGAATCTTATTTTGTTTTGGGAGCCGCCACTGGGGCCAGAACAGCTACAGGAATATCAACAGGGAGCAGTCTTTTCTCCCAGTTTGGTAAATTAAACTATGCATTTTCAGATAAGTATCTCGCCTCATTTACCATCAGGAGGGACGGTTCTTCCCGATTCGGAAGTAATAATAGATATGGTATTTTCCCGGCGGCCACTTTGGGCTGGAGGATAAGCAATGAGGATTTTTTCGAAGGTGTTGATTTTATTTCTGAACTTAAGTTAAGGGCAGGATACGGGGAAGTAGGGAACCAGGAGATAGGCGATACTGCACGATTTGGTCTGTATGAATCCAGGTATGGGCCTAACCAAGCCCAATTTATAGGAGGTTTTTTTGAAATCTATTATAATGTTGGGACTGCCTATGATATCAATGGAAATGATACGGGGAACCTTCCCTCTGGATTTGTTTCCATTCAGGCACCCAACCCAGATTTAAAGTGGGAAACAACAAAAGAATGGAACTTTGGGGTGGATTTCGGTCTGTTGAAAAATACAATTAGTGGATCATTCGACTATTTTACAAGGGAAACCAGCGACATCCTCACCACCCCACCAATCGCCTCTGTATTGGGTGAAGGACAACAACGGGTACTGAACGGAGCTACAACGGAAACCAGGGGATGGGAATTGGCACTGTCTTATTCAAAGAGCTGGGACAGTGGATGGTCATTTGGATTAACTACGAATTTCGCCAGCTTTAAAGATGAGATAACCTTCCTGCCGGAGGAAGTACGTACCGCCTTCCCGGGCACCCAGGAAAACTCTATCATCGGACAATCGCAAACTGCCATTTTCGGATACCAAAGTGATGGCCTGTTTCAAAGCCAGGCCGATGTTGACAATTCAGCAACCCAGGTAGGGGCACGTCCGGGAGGACTCAAGTTCAAGGATATCAACAATGACGGAGTAATCGATGGTGATGACCGTGATTTCATTGGCAACACATTACCTGATTTGGAATATGGTATTCGATTCAACTTGGGATATAAGAATTTTGATTTCTCATTGTTCGGATCTGGTGTCGCCGGTCGTATTGGTCTGGATCCGTATATCTTCTGGAATAATTTCGTTCAGGGAAGAGAAAATGCCGGTTTGGGGGTTTTAAACGCCTGGACCCCTACCAACACCAACACCGAGATTCCATCGCTTTCCCTGGCATTTAACGATTTAAGGACATCGGACTACTTATTCAGGAACAACTCCTACTTTAAAATAAGGAACTTGCAATTTGGATACTCCTTTCCAACTGATCTTATTGAAAAGTGGGGAGGTATGTCTCGTTTAAGGCTTTACTTCCAGGGTGAAAACTTGTTTTGGTTCACACCAAAAGATTACATCGGTGAAGATCCGGAGCGCATAGACGTTAATAGAATTCCTGTTCCTACGGTATTATCGGTTGGACTTAATGTGAACTTTTAAAAAATTGTGTACCATGAAAAACAATAAATTTATAATTATAGGATTTGTGCTGTTATTCCTTTTTGGGGCTTGCACAGAAGACTTCTTGGAATATGAACCGGAAGGAGTATTGTCTAGTGAAAACGTCGCAACTGCCGAAAATGCTGAAGCACTAGTAATAGCAGCGTATGCTGGCATTGCCAATGACGAAATGATAGGCCCTTTGACCCACATGTGGGTTTATGGTAGTGTGCGATCGGATGATGCCTACAAAGGTGGCGGAGGCCGAGGAGATGTTGATATTGTAGACTTTTACGAGCAGTATAACCTAACTCAGGCTGACCAGACCGACTGGATGGGTCCGCGTACCTGGACCAATTATTACAAAGCTATTTCGAGGGCTAATTTTGCGCTGAATGTTATTAATGATATTCCAGATGGAGAATATCCCAATAAAGTGCTTCGGCAGGCGGAACTTAGATTTCTAAGGGCGCATTCGCATTTCGTCTTAAAATTATTGTTTAAAAAGATACCTTATATCACTGAAGATCTAAGTCCTGAAGAAATCCCCCTGGTATCAAATGATGTGGACAATGACGCGCTATGGAACACCATAGCGGAAGACTTCCTTTTTGCCTATAATAATCTTCCACAATCGCAGGAGGAAGTTGGAAGGGCTGATCGCAATGCCGCGGCCGCCTATCTGTCCAAATTACGGTTGTATCAGGCATACGAGCAAAATGATCAGCACCAGGTCACAAATATCAATGCCGGCAGGCTACAGGAAGTGATTGACTTTGCCGATGAGGTAACCGGAAGCCTGGAGCCCGATTACGGCAACAATTTCCTGAATGGCTTTGATAATGGACCTGAATCAATCTGGGCCGCCCAGTTTTCAATCAATGATGGAACTGTTGTAAGCAGGGTTAGTTTTGTGACGGGACTTAATTCTCCACATGGTACAGGCCTTTATGGTTGCTGCGGGTTTCACCTGGCAAGCCAGAATATGGTAAACGCCTTTCAAACAGACATTAATGGGCTTCCGTTGCTGGATACCTTTAATGACAATGACATTTTTAATACGGTGGAGCCGGATGGGACCTCTATTCCGGCACCCGGCCTTACTGTAGACCCGCGTTTGGATCATACGGTTGGAATTCCCGGGCGCCCATTTAAATATCGGAATACGGTCAATGAGAACGGAGATATGATCTATAATTTCAGTTGGGCGAGGGATCCGGGCGTATATGGATATTTTGGCAACATGAAGGAACAGCAAGCCCCGGATTGTTCCTGCTACGTTAAGGAAGGTCCCTTTGTCGGGACTTCCAAAAATGTTGATTTTATCCGCTACGCAGATGTTCTGTTATTCAAGGCCGAAGCATTAATTCAATTGAATCGCTGGGATGAGGCGTTGCCGATTATAAACCAGATACGGACAAGGGCCGCAAACAGTACTCAGCGCCAGTTGGATGCAGGCGCTACGGATATTTATAATATTGGCACTTATCCATCTTTCCCCAGCAAAGAATTTGCATGGAAAGCGCTGAAATTTGAAAGACGTCTTGAATTCGGCATGGAGGGTCCCCGATTCTTCGACCTGGTCAGATGGGGCGAAGCGGAGCAAACCTTAAATGCTTATTTGGGCGAAGAAAGAACCAAAAGAGATTTCCTTGCCAATGCTCAATTCACTGCCGGAAGAGATGAATATTACCCAATACCACAAAGAGAGATCGATTTTACCGGGGGAGTATACATCCAAAATCCTGGTTATTGATAGTTAAAGGATTGAAAATATAGATTAGTAGCGTAGTCTATTTTTTGCAAGCAGATTCAGTAATCTGACTTAGTTGTTTGAGTTAGTTGCACTTTACCCCGCAGGGTAAAACCTGCGGGTAAAGTGTTTTTAAATTCTAAAAAAATTGCCGGATGAAAAAAGGATTTCTGATCGATATGGACGGGGTTATCTACAGCGGGGATACAATGATTGAAGGTGCAGATAAGTTTATCGCCACCCTTCAAAAAGAAAAGATTCCCTTTCTGTTCATGACCAATAATTCACAGCGAAGCCCTTTGGACACGGTCAACAAAGTGGCCAAGATGGGGATCAAAATCAAGGAAGAGAACGTGTATACAAGCGCTATGGCGACTGCGTGGTTCCTGTCCTTCATGAACCCCAAAGGTACTGCCTACGTGCTTGGTGAGGGGGGATTAATTACCAGCCTGCACCAGAACGGATATACCCTGGTGAACCAGAATCCGGACTTTGTGGTGGTGGGCGAGGGACGGAACTTTACCCTTGAAATGGTAAACAACGCCGTGGATATGATCATCTCAGGATCAAAATTCATAGCCACCAATCTGGACCCATCCCCTAAGAAAAAAGGCTGGGCCAACCTGGGGATTAAAGCCGTGGTGGCAATGATAGAAGAAGCGACTGGTAAAAAAGCATTTTCAGTAGGAAAACCGAGCCCGGTCATGATGCGCTCTGCGCGTAAAACCCTTGGGCTGGAGGCAAGGGAAACTATTATTATTGGCGATACTATGGATACCGATATCCTTGGGGGCCTCCAGTTGGGATATACTACCATTCTTACCCTGTCAGGCGTTTCTAAAAAAGAGGTATTGAACGAATATGCGTTTAAACCGGATATGGTGATCAATTCTGTGGCCGAACTGGACCTTAAGGCGGCCCTGGAATTACAGTAAAGCTCTTCGAACTAATATAGACCTCATTTTGAATTTGTAGCTATCAGCGCCCACTGAGTTGAAGGATCTTACGGAAAGGGATTTTAGGATATGAAGTATTCGACTATCTGTTTGGATTTGGATGGCACCTTGCTTTATAACAAGAACGACGTATCTGATTTTACAGTTTCCGTACTCTCCCAATTAAGATCAAAGATCCAAATACTATTGGTATCCGCACGAATGCCGATAGGGATGACCTACATCCAGAAAAAATTGGGCATCCTTAATGAGCCAATAGTTTGCTACAATGGATCACTCATCAAACATGGCCCTCGGACAATTTTTTCATCCACCATTGACATAGCGCACGTGAAAGATGTTCACCGGATTATTCAAAAATATGATGCGTACATTGGACTTTATCATCAAAATGAATGGTATGTACCAGGTTTAAATGCCTTTGTCCGATATGAAATATTTTGTACCAGGACGCATCCGGCGTATCAAAAAACAGAAATGACAATTAGGTATTTGGAAAATAAAAATGTCGGACCCCATAAAATGATGGTAATGATAGGTAAGAAGAAGGAAGCTACACTATATAAGGCCCTTCATTCTGAGGTGGGGTCATTTCTACAAATCTATAGAAGCGGAGAGGAATTATTGGAACTGACCAATAGGTCTGTATCTAAATTGAGTGCAATTAAAATATTATTACAAGACGACCAAACATTGGAAAATGCAATGGCCTTTGGCGATAATCACAACGACATAGATATGTTAAAAGGGGTAGGGTATGGCCTGGCCATGGCAAACGCCCCAAAGGAAGTCAAAGATGCCGCAGACCAAATCATTGGTACAAACACCAGAGATGGCGTGGCGCATTTTCTTAAAAACCTCTATGAAAATGATGTAACCTCTCCTGAAAATCGGACTGTAGAAAATTAGTCTTAAAAGCTACACTTCTTGATATTTTCCGATTCTTCCTAGCCGGGTTTTGATACCCTGCATCCCGTAGCTGTTACTCCTTTTTTTGACCGCAAAACACCAACATTCAGGAGTTGACCGGACTGTATAAAGCAGGTCGCTTCCTTCAACTTTGCTAATAACTTTGCCGCATAATATTCTTTTGGAACATTGCCATAAAACAGGGAGTAAAAAGCCCGAAAATTTAGGCTAAAATGTTTTGGTTCGAATCGCGCTTTCCCGACGAACCTTTTTCCAGGTCTCCCGGTTTTCAATGTGTGGGAAAGGATGAACGATTTTGTTATCCGATTTGTTGACTTTTTTGGAGGATTTTTTGGTGAAAAGTGGGCCTTTTCAAGAAAAGATAAAAAATAAAACCCTGACAATCAATCGATTATCAGGGTTTAAAAGTATTCAGTCGGGGTGGCAGGATTCGAACCTGCGGCCTCCTGCTCCCAAAGCAGTATTATAATATCATATTTTATTGACAATTTTTTGATTATATTGTCATAATGACTGTAATATGACTATTATTAGTATAAACTAGAATTGAACATGTTTAACTATCAACTTTGCAAAGTACACACCAATTTGGATTTAAGAAGGAACATAGGAAGTAGGTTAGAACTTATAATCACTTATAGTTAATGATAACTGCTATTTTATTTTTTCTTCTTTTTCTTAGGGTTATTTTTTGTTTCACTATATTCCTCTTCGTCACTAGCTAATAAAGCTTTTTCTAAGTTTTTTTCTAAAAGTTCTCTTCGTACTGCTTTAAAAATTCTTTTTCCTTCTTCAGTTAACGTCCAATAGTCATTATCGTCCTTTACACTTTTCTTTTTTGGTGAAGGCATAATTATGTCGAGTACGTTAAGGTCTGCCAATATCTTTTTCACAATATTAGAGGGTGTACCCCATTCAGTTCTAATTCTTCGTTCATCATCTGGCTTAAATGACAATCCTAACATCCTTGCACACGATTTGGTAGAATTCTCAATCATCAATTCAGGTGCGAGAAGATTAAAAATTTGCAACAAACTAAATTCTGTATGGTCTTCCCATTCTCTTCCATATTGATAGAAAAATGAGAGCGTTCTTTTATTATGTTTTAAAGTCTCCAAAGTCTTTTCAAACTCTTCTTTTTGCTCTCTATCTATTTCAACTTCCAATTCATCAACTTTCTTTCTAAGAAGCGAGTTTTCATTACTTAATCGAGATATCTCATTCACAATATCAGGACTCATTTGTTCAGATGATTTTATCCAACCGACTCGAGGATTGGTATTGAATTGCTTCATTAACGAAATAGAAACCTTACCATACAAATCATTTTTATCATTCCAATAGCTTACAATTTTACTCTGTATTTTGTTTTTAAATGCTCTTAGTTTTTCAACTTTTAATGCATTAGTGTCTACTTTGGATGCAGCCCAGTTCACAGCATCATTTATTACAAAACCGAGTGCAGGAACTCCCTTCGAAACTGCATAATCGTACTCTTTTTCGGTGTAACCTATATCCCCATCTAACGAACCATATCTAAATGCAGAAATCACAACATAATAATCACAATCATCAATTTGGCTTTTAATTAATTCCCATTGTTGTTCATCTCCTGCGCTAAACATTTCCATTCCAACGGGAATATGTCCCATTTCCAAAATTGCTTTTATAACTAGGTCTCTTTCTTCTTTTAAGTCCTCGTAAGTTGAGGAAACAAATATTTGATATTTAGTCTTCATTCAGAATGCGGCTACTTGTTTGGTTAGATGTTTTTTGAACCCATTTACTATCAAAATTAGTGATAATACAAGGAATTAGAGTAATCACTTTGTTACGGAGATTTAAATTAATTTGTTCCACTTTTGACCTATGGTCTATTCCTAACATTGTGCGAAGTAATAACACAGGTTTGTAACAAGTTATCTAACTGTATTATTTGCTCCTACTGTAAGCTACCCCCTTTTAGAACTGCTTAATTGTCGAATTTAATCATATTTTCTTTTAGGCCTGAATGATCCCTAGCGTTCAATTCAG
>MRWG01000770.1_pt1 | contig 26838 bp, 22 predicted proteins | sample 1013341 | NCBI WGS metagenome assembly MRWG01 (sample SAMN06117577, study PRJNA244670) | biofilm metagenome | biome: Water; feature: Cathode Biofilm; material: Biofilm; isolation source: microbial consortium enriched at the cathode of a solar microbial fuel cell | place: USA: District of Columbia ... | reverse complement strand
CCTGTTCACCGGCGCCGGGTTTGCGATTCGGTTCTAGACGCTCTTCACGGTCGTGGGCGTACGAAAATGCCTTGCGGGCCGAGAGGCGCACAAGGCATGGGGCAGGTCGTCATCCCGCGCGAACGCTTCGGGTCATTCGTTGTTACGGGCACGGTCCCCAGTTTGCGAGCAGGACGGCGAGATCGAATCCATTCACGAGTCCGTCCTGATTGAAGTCAGCCGCGGCGAAGGGATTGGTCACAGGAATGACCGGGTTCCATTGCGCCAGCATCGTCGCGAGGTCGGCGCCATTAATGAGTCCGTCACCGTTGAGGTCGGCCGGGCACGCCGTTGTTGCGACCTGCGTCTCGAACGCGCCGATGTCGCTGATCACGGCGCCGTCATTGTCGCCATCAAAGGGCCGCCCGGCGCCGCGCTGATCCGCGACGAGTGTGATTCCCGTGTCGTCATGAACGCCGCCAGGATTGGCGCGATCAATGGCCGGGCTTCCCGGCAGCAATTCGTGCGTCGCCGTCGGTCCACCGTTGTTCTGCAGCGGCCCAAGCATGGCGTTGATAGGCGCGAGGATGGAGCCGGAGATATCCGTGGGATCGATCAGCATGAGTGATCCATCCGTGTCGAGGTTGTGGCTGTCTGAGATCACCAGCGATGGACCGGCAAAGTTGCTGCCGATGTTGCCGGCGGAATCAATGTTGTCCGCGACGAGTGTGTTGCGAAGCGTCATGGTCGCGGCGCCGACGGTCGGCTCGCCGTTGTAAAGACCGCCGCCAACCATCGCGACGTTGCTTGCAATTGTGGCGCTGCTGAGTTCAGCGTTCGAATTGAAGAAGTTATAGATCGCGCCGCCCTGCCCGATTGGGGCCTGGTTGCCCGACACGGTGCTGTTCACGAGCGCCACGAAGCCGAAGTTGTTGATGGCGCCACCGTGGCTTGTCGTTGCGGTGTTTCCGGCGAGCGCGCTGTCGATGATGCGTGTGTTGGCCAGCGCGCCATTGTTGATGGCGCCGCCGGCGAGATCAGCCGTATTGCCGACGACCTCGCACGCAATGATCTCGGTGCCGGCGCCAATCGCTGTGGCCAAGGCCCCGCCGCTGCTGCCGTTGAACGCATGGTTGAAAATCAGAGCCGAGTTCGTGAGCGTGAGCCCGCCGCGGCTTCTCAATGCGCCGCCGCCCCCGCTGGCTCGATTGTGATCGAAGACGGAGTTTGAGACGCTGGCCAGTGTTCCCGTCGGTGAAATGTTCACGGCGCCGCCGGCGCCATCGATTGCGGCGTTATCAAGAAATCCCGAAGCAACAATCGTGAGCGCAGACGCGGCGCCATCGACATGCACCGCCCCGCCGCCGCTCTTGGCCATGTTGGCGAACATCTGGCAATTGTCGATGCTCAGGGCGCCGGTCGAGTACACCGCGCCGCCGCGCGAAACGTTGCCGCCGGGCAGATCGGCGCGGCAGTTCTCGATCACCACATTCTCAAGCGTGAGTGATCCGGACCCGCCATTGCGCACGCCGCCGCCGTGGGCCGACGTGGTGCCGGGAGGCGCGCCAAACCCGGGATGGCCGTTGCGAATGCTTAAATCACGCAGCACGACGTCCGCGTTGTTGTGCACATCAAAGGCGCGATCGATGCCGACGGCGTCAATCGTGACGGCGCCGCCGGGCAGCGCGGCGATCGTCATGCTGGTCAGGATGTCGAAGTCGCCGGCGTGATTCTGATTGTTGCCGCCGCCGGGAATCATGATTTGATACACGCCGCCCGGAAGCATCACCGAGTGATTGCCCGCCGGCAGCGCATTGAGTTCCTCAATCGCAGCTCGAAGCGTGCAAACACCGCTCGGCGTCTGGCAGACGCCGTCGCCCGGCACATCATCACGCTCATCGATGAGCGAATTCACGATGAAGTTCACACCCATCGCAGGCGTCGTAGCTGCCAGGCCAAGCCCCGCCGCGGCCACGCATGGCAACGCGAACGCGCGCCATGGAGCTGCATAGTTTCGTTGAATCGTCGAGTTCATGGCACGAGCCCTTTCGCAATCAATGCTTACTTTTCCTGCTGGGAGCGCCGCACATGCAGGCTGCTTCCATCAGGACAAGCGACACCGATGGCCCGGCCGGGCGTCATCTGGCAAGAAAATTGAATGCGGGTGTCTGTGGTCCTGTAAATCAGGCCGGCACGCCGACAAGGACCATTCCGGGCGCCTCAGCGGCTGCCATTAGGCTTATCGACGACTGCTGTCATCTTCCTTCTTCATGATGAAGAGGTAGTTGAAGCCGCGAAGGAAGAAGTTTTCCTCCACTGCAGTCTTGCGCCAGTTGCCGCGCTTCAGCTTCTGGTTCTTACGCACGACGCTGATGATGTCAACGGCGCGGAAATGTCGCCGCATGATGGCAAAGAGTTCGAATCCGATCGGTTCAAAGCTCGGCAGTGGCGGCTTGCGCTTTCGAAACGTGTCGGACACATACAGACCCATGTAGCGTCGATTGCGCAGCACGCGATGCGCCTCACTGATCACCTGGCCCATCGCGTCGTAGTACGCGGCGTGGTCATCGCCGAGCGCGTCAAGCTTGCCGATGCACGCGGGGTTGTCCGAATAGTCCACGTGTGTTGAATACGGCGGATCGATGAAGACGAAGTCGGCGGACGCGTCATTCAGGGGCAGCTTTCGCGCGTCCGCCTGTTGAATGTCGTCGCGGGATGGCGCCAAGTCGAATCCGACACCCTCTCGGCCAAGGTCTTTGGCGACGTCAATGGTCGTGCCGCTGCCGCACATGGGATCAACAACGACGTCGTCTGCGCGCGTGTACCGCTGCAGCAGTTGCCAGATCACCCAGCTTGGCGTGGCGCCGACGTAGCGCTTGTCGCCCTGCATGTGCTGCCCGTAATGCTGGCTCGGGTACTCCCACAGCGTTGTCGGGAACACGGTCAGCGGCGGCTTCTTGTACGGTTCGCGCCGACGCTGCGGCGCTCCGCGGTCGCTCATGACAAGGCGCCCTTGAGGGCGTCGAGCACGCGCGCCTTGGCTTCGGCGACGGGTAGATCGAGGCGCGCGCCGGCGGCTTGCGCATGGCCGCCGCCGCCCAACGTGCGGGCCGCCTTGTTGACATCAACCGTGCGGACGGCGCCGTCGCCGGTCTTGCTGCGGAAGCTGATCTTCGTGCGCGCTTCGCCGACTTCAGTCAGGCTGACGCCCACGCGCACTTGCGCGATGGTGAGGAGCATGTCGGTCAATCCGCCGGCGTCATTCATTTCGGCGCCGCTGGCGTGCAGATCGTCGTGCGTCAGGGTGATCAGCGCGATCGCGTTGTCGTGATGCAGCTCCATGGACGACAGCGCGCGGGCAAAGAGTCGAAGGCGCCCCGGTTTGTCCTGTTGCTCGGTGGTGCGGAAGAGTTTGGCGTGATCGGCGCCGGCTTCGAGCAGCGCCGCGGCCAGCCGCAGCGTGTCCGGCGTGACATTGGAATGACGAAACCAGCCGGTGTCCGTCGCCAGTCCGAGGTACAGCGCATCCGCGATGTCCCGCGGCAATTCACGCGCGTGATCCAGACACAGCACAGTGCGGCAGAGTTCCGCAACTGTTTCGCACACCGCAGCGGCGCCGGTGTCGATGTGTCGGTGCGCCGCGGTGCCAGCGTCGCCATGCAGGTGATGATCAATGACAATCGCGCGATCCGTGCGAGGCTCCAGCCACTCGCGAACCAGCGAAAGCTGCGACCACGAGCCTGTGTCTGTGATCACGACGACATCCGGACTCTCAGGAAGCTTCGATAGATCTGGCTGATCGCCGAGTTTGATGACCGTGGCGTTGGCGGCGATGGCGTTGAATCGGTCCGTCCAGGCGCCGGCGTACGCGACCGTCGCGGAAACATCGATTCGATTCAGCGCGAGCGCGAGTGCGACCGTGCTGCCAACGGCGTCGCCATCAGGCTTTTCATGTGTGAGCAGCGTGACGCTGTTGGCGGCGCGAAGCCGCTCGGCGATGGCGCTGAGATCGATGTCGGTCAGCCAGGCGCTGGTCATGCAATGGCCTCGGTTTGATCGTTGATACGGTGCGCTTCGGCGATGGCCCGAGCCTGATCGACATCGCGCTGAATCTGGCGCACCAGTTCATTGAGTTCGTTGTACGTGAGCTGTTCGCGCATCCAAGCAAGAAACGTCAATCGTGTGCGCCACCCATATTCAAGTGACTGACCCTCGACACGGCCGTCCCAGTCAATCACATGCGCTTCCACGGCGCGTGGTCGATCGCCAAAGGTCGGCTTGGTGCCGACACTGATGGCGGCGGCGCGCTGTCGGCCATCGGGCGTCGTCAGCAACCCCGCGTACACACCGTCCGCCGGCGGCATGGATTCAAAAGCGATGTTGGCGGTCGGAAAGCCCAGATCGCGACCGCGCTGATCGCCTTGCACGACTTCGCCGACGATCTCGTAATGGCGCCCCAGCACGCAGCGAACATCCGCCATGCGTCCATGACTGATGAGCCATCGCGCCAATGTGCTGGATGCGGGCACGATGGTCAGGTCATGGAGCGCCACGTCTTCGACGGGCGCCACGATGGTTTCGAATCCGAACTCCCGCCCGAGCTCGCGCAACGTCTCGACATCGCCCGATCGAGCGCGGCCGAACCGAAAATCCGGACCCTCCACCCAAACCGAAGGCGCGTGCGTCGCGACGATTCGCTCCACAAACTCGCGCGGCTCCTGACCGAGCAAATCCGCCGACGGATCGAGTCGCTCGGCGGCGTCGGCGCCGACATGGATCAGGGCGTCACGCCGCTGGTCCCAGTTCGTGAGCCGGGGCGGCGCGCTGTCCGGACGGAGCGTCGTCAGCGGGTGCGGGAAGAACGCCAGCGCCGTGATCCGCCCCCTCGGTCCGACTGCGTCACGAGCCGCCCGAATCAGGGACGCATGCCCCGCGTGGACGCCATCAAAGCTGCCGACTGAAATTGCATGGGCGGCGGACATGAGCCTGAACACTAGCCCCGGCGCCGCCATCCCGCCATGCGATTCGAATCTTGCTCTACGCTGATGGGTGTGAGCGAATGCCTGAAAGCCTGGTCATCACGCGGCCGCATGCTGCTGGCCGCCGCGGCGCCGAAGGAAGTCGAAGCGGTGGCGAAACCATTTGGCGTCGCGACGGCGGACCTCCAGCCGTGGTGCGTCACGACCATGAATGATCGATTCGATCTGCTCATGACGGGTGTCGGCAAGGCCAACGCCGCGGGTGCAGTGGCTCGTGCGTTTGATCCTTCGCGGCATGTGATGGTTATCAATCTCGGTGTCGCCGGGGCGCTGCCTGATGTCGGCGTATCGATTGGCGATGTTGTGATCGGCGCGGCGAGCGTCTTCGCGGACGAGGGAATCACGACGAACGAGCGTTTTCAGGACATCGCTGACGCTGGCTTCCCCCCGTTCCCCTCCGGCAAGAGCGCCTGCCAGCCACCGAGCGTTCTTCTTGAAGCTGTTGATGACCTAGGGACCGCCGGCGTTATCGCGACGGTGTCCGCCTGCTCGGGTTCGGACGCTCAGGCGCGTGCCATTCGTTCTCGGACCGGGGCGCTTGTTGAAGCGATGGAAGGCGCCGCGATCGGGCTTGTCGTCGCGTGGGTCAATTCCATCCGTGGGGGCGACGCGCCCTTCCTTGAGATCCGCACGATCAGCAACACGACCGGGAACCGCGAGGCGCAGGTCTGGGACCTTCCAGCGGCGCTGGCGTCGCTCTCGCGCGTGGCGGCGCGTCTCTGACGACATCTTTCCGGACCTGACGACACGCCCTCGCGCCGCTTGCGCCGTTTGGGGTGCTTCTCGGGCGCGCCGGATGTTCCGGCTGGATTAACCGGTGCGACCCTGCCGCCGATGAAGGCTGACAGTGTGAAGCGCTGACGGCGTCGGCGCGCGTGGTCCACATTCTGTCTGTGTGGGAAGAGCGAGAGCGACAATGGCTTTTGGGATGATGAACGCGGGAACGGCGCCGATCGCGATCGAATTCGGTGTCGGTTCGCTCAAGGCGCTGCAAGTCAGCCCCGGCGAATCGCCTTCGCTCATCGCCGCGGCCTGCCTCGAAACACCCGAAGATGTCCGCCGCGATCACGACGCTCGCCTGACTTACCAATGTGAGCAGGTCGGCAAGCTCCTCAAAGGCGCCGGTTTCAAAGGCAAGCGCGTCACGTGCTCCATCCCCGCGCCGTTCACACTGGTGCAGCATATTCAGGTGCAAAAGAGCGATGGCGTCTCCATGACGGATCAGGTCATGAGCCATCTGCAATCACAACTGCACTGCGATCCGACACGCGTCGTCGTGCGGCATGTTGAAGTCGCTGATGTGAGCCGCAGCGGCGGTTCACGCACTGAAGTGATCTGCTTTGCCGTCGCGCGCGACATGGTCATGCGGATCATGAGCGCGCTCCGCACCGCGAAGTATGAAGTCATTGGCGTGCATTCAGAGCACATCGCCCTGGCCCGCGCCTTTGACCACGTCACCAAGCGCGAATCCGACAGCGAACTCACCAGCATGTATCTCGACCTCGGCGTCGGCACCTCCAAGATTGTGCTGGCCCACGGGCGCGACATCGTCTTCGCCAAGACGATTCACGTGGCCGGCGTTGATCTGGACACCTCCATCGCGAAGGAATTGAACTGCGATCTGGCTGAAGCTCGGGCGCGGCGTCTCGCCATGGGGCGCGACATGCCCGCGACCGCCAAGCCGGCGCCCCAGGCGCAAGCCGCGGCGCCCATGCAGCCGCCGCCCATGCAGGCTGGCGCGATGGGCGGCGCAAACGCCACACCATCGAGCGACGTCGAGGTCGCCGAGGAGCGACGCATCGGCGCCACGCCCTCGGGCATGACCGAGCCGATCAACCGGATGGACACCGAGATTGAAAAGCCCCTCGAAGGGCCGACCAGCGCACTGGCGTCGGAAGTCTCGATGTGCCTGCGCTACCACGAACGACTGTTTCCCGATCGGCCGGTCAAGCGCGCCGTCTTCGTCGGCGGCGAAGCGCGCGATCTGGCGCTGTGCCAGCGCATCGCCAAGCTGCTTCGACTGCCCGCGCAGATCGCCGATCCGCTCGCGTGTCTCCAGAAGACGGGCAAGGAGCCCATGCGCCATATCGACTTCAGCGCGCCGCAGCCCGGCTGGACGGTCCCTTTCGGTCTCTGTTTTGCGCCTCGGAATCTGTGAATCAACCCGGCGCGCCGATCGCGGCGCATGGGAGTGAGACGGCATGTTTCAGCGATCCAATCAACCCGACAACGCCAACACCAGCTTTCTGCCGGACGACTATCTCGTTCGCAAGGCCGAGCAGCGCACCAACATTGTGTGCCTGACGTTGTTCTCCATCGTGATCTTCGGCGTCGTCGCGGCGTTCTTCGTCACGAATCGCCAATGGTCCACGGTGAAGGATCAACAGGAAAGCATCAACGTCCGCTACACCAAGGCGGCGCAGCAGATTGAGCAGCTCAAGCAGCTTGAAGGGCAGAAAGAACAAATGCTCTCCAAGGCCGAGCTGACCACCGCGCTCATTGAGAAAGCGCCGCGATCATTGCTCATGGCGGACCTGATCAATCGCATGCCGGAGCGGTTGGCGCTGCTGGAGTTCGATCTCGTCAGCAAACGCGTCAATGCGCGGTCATCATCAAAGCGAGCCGAAGCGTCCAAAGCCAAGAGCCTGGCGGGGCGCTCTCGAAAGTCCAAGAACAGCAAGGACGAGGAAGAAGTCGAAGATCGCCCGGCGCCGCCGAAGTACCAGACGAATCTGGTGCTGACCGGTGTGGCGCCCAGCCACGAAGATGTATCCGGCTATCTCACGCAGCTTCAGATCTCGCCATTGCTCGAGAATGTGGATTTGAAGTTCAGTGAGTTCACGCTGCTCGATAATCGGCAACTGATCAAGTTCCGCATCGAAGCGACGCTCAATGGCAATGCCGATGCGCGGCGCATCGAGCCATTGACCGCGTCGCGCGCCGGGTTGTTCGGATCCGGCGACGCTGTGGCGGGCGCCAATAGCGAGGACGAGGAGAACTGACATGCGGTTCGGATTCCGAGAAATTGTGTTTCTCTTCGTGCTCCTGGCGGTGCCGACGGCGTCCTTCTGGTTCGTCTTCAAGCCGCAGAACGAAGAGATCGAGCAGGCGCGTCAGGAGATCTCCCACAAGGAGGAGATGCTGCGCAAGTTGTCTGAAGTCACCGAGCAGACGGAAGACCTCGCGGCGTTGAACTCCGAGATCGAGCGCGCCATTGAGATGATCGAATCACGACTCCCCACCGCCAAGGAAGTGGACGTCGTGCTCGCGCAGGTCGCTGAGATCGCCAAGGGGCACAAGCTGAGCCTTGAGAAGGTGAAGTCGGACAAGCCTGTCGGCGCCGCGGCATACATGGAGCAGCCGCTCAACATGATTATCACCGGTCAGTTTGAGGGGTTCTACAGCTTCCTGCTGGACCTTGAGCAACTCGATCGAATCACTCGCATGCCCAATCTCACGATTGAACGAGCACGGGATGAGGACGGCGCCATGAAGGCGGAGTTCACCCTCAGCATCTACTTCGAGGCGATGAACGGAGGTCAGTCATGAGTAACGCCGACCCTCGCGATTCCAGCGGCGTCTTCCTGCCTTCACTCGGCGCTGAAGACACCGGGTCCGATCCGCTCAACGAGCAGGCCGATGGCGGCAGCGAGTTGATCGGCGTGGGCGCCGATCTGCCGACCGGTCACTCCGCGCGTTCGCGCGTGTCCACCGGCACACTCATCCTGTTGCTCGTGGTCGTCGTCGCCGGCGGGGTGCTGTACATCATGCGCCAGTTCGGCCTCGGCACGCGGCTTGAGCTGGTGGACGTCAAGATCGACTATCCGATCGATGGCTCCGCCACCGTGAGCACCGAGCAGCATCAGCAGGTGCTGGCGTCGTTGCGCGACAGCTCGACGACCGTTCAGGTGCCGCTGAACGAAGTGAAGAAGAATCCCTTCCAGCTCGGTCTGCGCGAGGAGGAAGCGGCGCCGGAGCCGACCTCGCAATCGCCATTCGATCGCGAAGCGGCCGAGCGCGCCCGACGCAAGCAGATGATCCAGTCCACATTCGCGAGCCTCGAACTCAACAGTGTCGTGGGCGGCTCTGTGCCCATCGCGCGCATCAGCGGCGACAACGTGCGCATCGGCGACCGACTGAAAGATCTGTTCACTGTGCGATCCATCCGCGGCCGATCAGTCGAACTGGTCGCCGACGGCGAGGTGTACATCCTCACGATGGGCGACTGAGCCCGTCATCGGAGCCGCGCCATGAGCAAGTACGACCTGGACGAATTGTTGTCTGAACTGGGTGTGTCCGACACCGGCGCCGCCAAGACGGCGTCTGATGACGCGCCGGCGCCAGCTTCCGCGCCCGCGCCGATGCAGCCCAAGCCTCTGGATGACCTCCCGTCAGAGCCGGCGCCCGAAGCGCCTGCGCTTGGGCCTGAAGCGTTCAAGTCGATTTACACGCCCGAAGCGGACACCGCTTCTTCAGACGCAACGAACATCGGTGACATGCTCGTGCAGCGCGGCGCCGTGAACGCCGAACAGCTCACGCTCGCGCAAAACGTTCTCAAGCAATCGCCCGGCCACCGACTGGTCGACGTGTTGCTCGATCAGGATGAAATCGACCGAACGGCGATCCAGCAGGTTGTCGCCGAGCACGCGGGCCTGCCGTTCGAGCGATTGAATCGCGACGATATTGACGAAGCCGTCGATGGTCGCCTGCTGCAACGATTGACGGTGCCCTTCGCCAAGCAACACGGTGTGTTGCCGCTGCGCATTGATGGCGACCGCGTCGTGATTGGCGCTGTGCGCCCTGACGATGTCTTCCTTCTTGATGATGTGCGCCGCCGTGTCGGCATGGCCGCGCTCAAGGTGGTTGTCGTCTCGCCGGACGATGTCAATGCCGTGCTGGAGCATTACGGCGCCGGCGCTGCTACGGATGATGTGGACATCGATGAGATTCTCGGCGACATCGACGAGGACGACGTTCAGGTTCACGAGCATTCGATTGATGAAGTCGATCTCGAGAAGCAGGCCGGCGAATCACCGGTCATTCGCTACGTGAACTACATCCTCCAGACCGCCGCCAAGGATGGCGCCAGTGATATTCACATTGAGCCGGGCGAGAAAAAGCTGAAAGTGCGTTTCCGCGTGGACGGCGTGTTGTTCGAAGCGATGCAGCCGCCCAAGTCGATGGCCGCGGCGATCACGTCGCGTCTGAAGATCATGGGCAACCTGGATATTTCCGAGCGCCGCCTGCCGCAGGACGGACGCATCCGCGCCACCATTCAGAGCCGCCGCCTTGATCTTCGACTGTCCACACTGCCGACGCCTAGCGGCGAAAAATGCGTGATGCGTATTCTTGATACGCGCAGCATTCACGTGGAGCTGGATGATCTCGGTTTCGATGAATCCACGCTCTCCATCTGGCGGCGCCAGATCGAGGAGCCCCACGGCATCATTCTGGTGACCGGCCCGACGGGTTCGGGTAAGACGACGACGCTGTATTCATCGCTGCGTCAGATGGATAAGCAACGGCTGAACATTTCAACGGTCGAAGACCCGATTGAGTATCACCTGGACGGCGTCACGCAAACGCAAATGCATGACAAGATCGGCATGACATTCGCGCGAGCGCTCAAGGCGCTGCTTCGTCAGGATCCTGACGTCATCATGCTTGGCGAGATTCGCGACCATGAGACGGCGCACACGGCTGTGCAGGCGGCCTTGACAGGTCACCTGGTGCTCTCGACGCTGCATACCAACGATGCGCCATCGTCAATTACTCGACTCGTCAATATCGGCCTGGAGCCGTTTCTCGTTGGCGCGGCGGTCAACGCCGTGTTGGCGCAGCGCCTCGTGCGTCGAATCTGCGAACACTGCAAAGAGCCCGACGAGCCGACCGAAGAGATGCGCGAGTTCCTTGAGATGAACGGGCTGGCGGCGGACTGCATGTTCCGCGGCGCCGGGTGCGACCGTTGCCGCAACACGGGCTATTCCGGTCGCGTCGGCATCTATGAAATGCTGGTGATCGATGATCAGCTCCGCGACGTCGTGGCGCGCAATCCGAACGTGTCGGAGTTTCGTCGCATGTGCATCGAGCGCGGCATGAATTCGTTGCGACAGGATGGGCTGTCGAAAGCCGCGCAGGGACGCACGACGGTGCAGGAAGTGCTGCGCGTCACCGAATCCAACGCCTGAGTCACTGCGGCGGATTGGGATCGTTGTCCTTACGCCGTTCCCGCCGATTGCTCCGACTGCTGGTCGTCGGGCTCTCATTCGTTGACATCATCTTGAGCAACTCAGTCAAGCCGGGCGGTGTCTCGGGCGCCCCGCCAATGGTGGGCTGCGGCGTTGGTGTCGCGGCGACGGGCGCCCCCTCTTCGATCTCGGCCAACTGCATCAATTCGTCAATTTCTGCGACGCTGAGACCGGCGTCGGCCAGCTCCTGACGAAGCTGCGCCGGCGTGCGCGACATGACCACGACGGGCGGGTTCGGCGGTCGCTGCGCCGGCGCGGCTGAACCCGTGGCCGACACGACTCGCGCAGCGCCTTCCGGCAATTCGTACATCGACAGCTTCACGTTGACGCCGGACCGACTGAGAATGACGCGCTTGCCGACATCGTCGATCGCAATGACGCCCCACTCCTCATCACCGAAGACTTCACCGACGCGGCGCGCTTCGGCGCTGTTCTTGTTCTTCTCGCGCACGCTGCCAATGAGCGCGACCGGGCCTCTGGACGAGCGATACACGCCGCGCAGACGCAGATCACGCAGATCCTTGCGGATTTCGACCGGCGGCGATGTATCGATCGGAATGGAATCGAACGCGGTGACGGCGGACGGTCCGCCGGCGTTGGCTTCGGCGGCGAGGCGCGCCATGCGCGTGGCGCGGTCTTCGATGCGCGGCGTCTGTGGCTCATCGACCGATGCGGGCGCGTTCTCTTCAGTCGCTTGCGCCACATCCCGCGACCATGCTTCACGATCGGGCGCAAAGATATTCCCGGCGTCGGCGGCGTTCGCGAGAATGCGCTCGCGCTGGTCAAGGTCAACATCAAGGCCGAATTCGTTCGGCACATGAATGACCGGCGCATGCGATTCGACGGACGGCGACGGCAACGGCCTGAACGCCGACCACGCTGCGACGGCGGCGCCAACCAGCAAGGCGCCGGCGCCGAGGCGCATGGCCCAGTCCGAAGCCGCGGCGCCGGTCTGCCCGGCGCGCTGAAGACTTGGCGACGACTGATTCGACTTTCGCGCATCACCCTGCGACATCGAGCGCCTCCGTCGTGATGAGCGCGAGCGCTTCGAGTTCGATGTCCACATCCAGCCGGCTGACCGGTGTGCGGCGCGGGCCGATGATCTGCACCAGTTCGACATGGCACCAGGCGTCGGGCAGGTTCTCGATTCGATCCACCAGCGCAAAGACCGCTTCCGGCGACACCGCTTCAATCGTGAACCGAAGGCCGATGACGCGAATGGGTTGGTCTTCGGACGGCGTGCGCACACTCGGCGCGCCCGTCGCGACGACGGTGATGCCGAGGTCACTCACGATGGCGCCGATCTTTCGCTGCAATTCAGCGTTGGCGAGCTCCGCCGTTCGGGCGGCGATGATGCGCGCCTGCGCATCGCTCCACGCTGCAATGACGTCGCGCTGGGCCTGCTCCCACGCCTCGCGCGATTCGATGAACTGACGCATCTCCGCAACGAGCTCCGCTTGTTGCATGTATTGCGCGCGTCGCGAAACGCCGGCAGCTGCATCGTCGCCGTCCGCCATCAGGCGATCCGCGATCACAATGGCGCCGACGATGGCGACGAGGCCAGTCAGTATGACAAGGCGTTTGCGCTCGGCGGTCATGGCGTCTCTCCTCGCTCGGCGCGCATTTCAAAGATGGACCAGCCGTTTTCGGGCGACGGCATCAATGGGCCTGTGCGCCGCGCTGACGTCAGCAATGGGCTTTCTTCAAGCGCTCGAAGCACGGCGCCGGCGTCGTCGGACTCGCCGCTGATCGTGACGCCGCGCGTATCGAGGACGATGCGGTAGAGAAAGCCTTCGCCGCTGAGCGCATTTTGTGACTCGGCGAGCGCCGGCAGCGCGGGGCGCCATGACGCAGTTGTGTCGCGCACGCCCTCCAGCAGCAAGGACGCCAATCGCTCTGTTCGAGCGCGCAGGGCCTGCGCCTCTTGAAATGGCTCGGTCAGCGCGGCTTGTTCAGCGCGGAGTGATTCGATGCCCCGCTCCAGCCGCGCGTCGTAGATGAATGGCGAAGCCAGAAGCAGCGCCGCCGCGGCGGCCAAGGCGCCAATCGGCGCGAGCCACGATGAACCCTGCGATGGCAGTGAGCCCTGCATCGGCGCAAAAGCATGCGGCGCGACATACGGCACCACGGCGCCCGCAACGGCCAGGTTGACGCCCGTCGCCGTTCGTTCATGTTTGAGTGATGTGTGATGCGGCAGCAGCAGCGCATCCGGCGCCAAGTCGCCGTCAACGGCGCCGCCCATCTGAACCGGAAGACCCTGATGCATCTCGTGACGCACCAGGTCATCCGCATCGAGGACTTCAATGATGTCGGTGTGGTCTTCACGCTGAACGCCAAGCCCAAGCATGGCCATATGCGGCGACAGCGTCATAGTGATCGACGCGCCCGCCGCGTCTTCGATCGCGTGCATCCACGGCTCGGCAACGGCGCGACGCATCGCGATGAGCCGCCCTTCCTTCGGCGCCAGGTCGTCGGCGTACAGATTCAACAAGCCGACCATGGCGTCGTCGGCCGTCATCGGGACGAGGCGATCGATGGACTGAATCAACTCAGGCTTCGCGCTCTTCCAGCCTTTCGTGGTGATCGCGATGGGCCGGACGGCGCACCAGTCCGACGGGGTCACGAGCACGAGGCGTGAGGCGCCGGCGCGAATGGCGCCCAAAGCGTCCTTCCGGTCGGCCGGGGGCATTTCAAGAAACGCCTCAAGCGTTGCAGTCGCGAGCACGCTGGCGCCCATCGGGCCGATGCGCACACGAGCCACGTGCAGCGCGTCGCCGACGATGCAGCAGGACAGGATGGTTCGAGGCGGAATAATCATGAATCTCTCACCAAGCGTAGCGGCCTCATCATCGCGAGATCATCCGAACGCCCAACAATTGCACGCCCCGATCATTGCTGATGTTCGCCTGAATTTCGAAAGCCGGCCCGCCGTTTCGAGGCGTCAACACCAGGGCGAGCATGGAGCTGGGGTCCATACGAATGACGTCCATCGCGTCCTGCGACAGCCCGCCGAGCGCGTCATGCAGGGATTCTTCCGTGAGCTGGCCGTTGTCGCGCAGCGAGATGATGCGATCCGCGGTGGCGTCGGTCATACCCGGCGCGCTCATGAATGTTGCTCTCGATGCGGTTCCCGCGTGGATGGCCCCATCGCCCATGAGGGTGAGATCGGGACGGATTCGCTCGAACAATTCGCGGGTCATGGACGGGAGGAACATCAGTTCCTCCAGGGTTTGCAGGCGTCCGTTTCGCGGCGTCACGTTGGCGCGTCGATAGGTATCCAATTCGGCGCCGCGCGTGCGCGGAAGGTTGTCCTCGTCGCGCCAGTCCAACAATTCGTGCGCCAGCGACGACGCGCGAAGGGAGTCCAGCCCGAGAGCCTTGAAGTAGCGAACAAGCTGCGCCTCTTCGGCCTGGTTGATGTCGATGCCGCCATTGAGATCGCGAATCGTGACGGTGTATTCCCGGCCGGCGTGTTGCATGGGAAGGGCGCGTTGCGGCAAGCCGCGACCCCGAAGGGTGGCGTATGGACCGCCCGAGCGCCGGATGGATCGCGACGATGTGACGGCGCCGCCGTCTTCGGCTTCCTCCTGATTCTCGTTGCGCATGAGATTGCGAACGAGTTCGCGCATTTCCGGAGGCATCTCCGGCAGTTCGAATTCATCCAGGTCTGTCGGCTCCGAACTGGCGGATGACTCGCTGCTGTTGAATGCGTCCGCTCGCTGCTGGGCGCCGGCGGTGAGCGCGGCGAGTGTGATGGCGGCAACGCTGATGGCGTCGCGTTCGGCCTGTGCGCGCGTTCGCATGACGGACGCTTCAACCGTGGCCGAGCGCACCGCCACCGCGCCCTGCATGGCGAGGGCAAACGTCGCGCTGGCGACGACCAACACCAGGATTAGCGCGAAGGCTCGCCGATGAACAACCACAGCAACGGGTCTCCCTGAACCACGCCGACCAGACGACCGGCGCGAAGTGTTTCTATTTCATCGTCCTCGGGCGCATCCTCGACCGGCAGCGCCTCGGGCACGTCGTTTTCGTTTTGTACGGGGGTGGCGGCGCTGACGCCGAGCATGTCGTCGACCGGCGTCCAGCCTGCCTGCTCGCGCCCACGTCGCTCCAGCGGCGGGTCGAACCAACGTTCCCATTGAAGCGACTCCGCTGACTCGATCATGACCAGTCGTCGCGATCGATCGGATCCGGCGGCGCCATTGTTCCCGATGGCCGTGCTCGGATCATTCACCGGCGATTCTTCGTAGTGAAGCGTCCACACGGGCTGCTCACCGGCGACGTATCCACCCGTTCGCTCGATTCGATACACCACACGAACCATCGGCGATTCGTGAAAGAAGACAGGCGCTGTCGTGACGAACATCAGCGCATCTGGCTGCAGCGTCACCGCCGGGGCGCCGGACTCGCCGAGCGACACGCTGGTGGTTCGCGCACGCCATTGTTGATCGAGCAGGGTGACGGCTCGCTCCACTTCCAGCGCGCGGTGGTGCGACGCGTTCTCGACCGTCCAGTCATGCACCTGTGACCACAACGCGGCGACGAGTGTGGAAATCGACGCCAGCACGGTCATCGCGAGGATGACCTCGAGCAACGTCATCGCGACGCGCGAACGGGTTGGCCTGCGCTTGGCGATCATGACTCCCGTCCCGGTGTCAGCGGCCGATAGGCGACGATGGATCGATCGTCGATGGTGACGGTGTATCGCTGCACGGGGGCGCCGGCGATCGGCGTGTCCATCCAATCAGGCGCCGGCGCGATCATCCGATCCGCGACGCATTCATAGGTGAAGCCGGCGTACTCGCCGCGCCAGACTATGCGCTCGATGTCGTTGTCATCGTCGCGTTCGACGATGGGTTCAGGCAGGAGACGGGCGCCGGCGAGTTCGATGATGTCATCAAAGGCGCGCTCAAGGCGCTGTGATGACGCGATCTCCTGGCCGGCGCGCAAGCCGTTGAGGCGCAGTTGCAGACACGCCACCACGAATGACGACAGGATGACCAGCGCGATCACCGCTTCAAGCAATGTGAAGCCTCGGGTGCGCATCGAATCACCCGGCGTTATCCGCGATCGAGGCCAGCCCATTCAGGAACATGGCGACGGCGGCGGATTCATCATCAGTCGATGGAATCGCCGCAGCGAGGCGATCCAGCGATTCGTTCGGCGCGGGGTCGGCGGGCGGCTCTTCCACAGGCGTGGAGTTCGTCGGCGCCGCGACGTGTGCAAAGGCGCGCTCGTAATCGGCCAATGCGCCGCTGGCGTCAGCCGTGCGCAGCACATCCGGAATCGGGGCGACGAACTTGCGAAGCTCGTCGCGCAACCCGTACGCGCTCTGCACGAAGTCGCTCACGACCACCATCGTGTCCTTCGGGTCGTTGACGACCGTGGGCGTGATCGCGAGCAGCAATTCGGTTCGCTCGGTCTCGATCTCGCGGCTTTGGAACGCCAGGCCGATCGCGGGAATGTCGCCAAGGATCGGAATCGAACTCTTGCGGTTCGCGCGCCGGGTCTCGATGGCGCCGCCGATGAGGACCGTCAATCCGTGCGGCACGGTGACGACCGTTTCAGCGGTGCGCGAGGTGAAGGTTGGTGAATCAATGCCGCTGGACGTCGTTGGCACAGCGTCCGTCACTTCCAGACGAATGGTCAGCGTGACTTCGCCGGATTCATTGATCTTGGGCGTGACGCCGAGAATGACGCCGGTGTCGCGATATTCGACTTCGTTGCGAACACCCGAGCTGCCGTCAATCTGCGTGGAGGAGTCCACCTGCGCCTGAATAATGGGCACTTCTTCACCGACCATCAGCGTGGCTTGCGCGTTGTCACGCACAAACGTGCTGGGCGCCGAGAGCAGCGCGACATTACTCTTGGTCTTGAGCGCGTTGACGACGGCGAACCCGTCAGTCGCGAGGAACACGGCCGTGCCGGCGGGGTTCGCCGGCGCGAATTGCGTGAGTGAGCCGGTGAGTTCGAGCAGTCCCTGGCCGGTGTCCGTGCTCAGGAAGTACTCGACGCCGTACTCAAGGCTGTCGGCGAGATTGATCTCAGCGATGACCGCCTGCAGGTGAACCTGCTGACGGGGGCGGTCGATGCGCTCCAGCATCGCGATCATTTCGGCGTAGTCGTGGGGCGTGGCCCGAATCAGAATGAGCTCTTCTTCTTCAGACACGACGAGGCGCATGCCGTTGTCGGTCGGATTGTTGGGGTCCTTCTCGATGCGATCGGCGTAGAACGCTTCGAGCATGGCTTTTAGTTCAGTCGGATTGAGGTGCTGCACGCGGTAGAGGTATTGCGCGCGCGTCGCCATGTCGGGCGACTGATCCACCATGCGCACCCAGTCTTCGATCATGGGTTGCAGCGTGGCGTCGCGGCTGACGACCATCAGTCGGCGCGTGCGCGGGATCGGGATGAACGCCGCCAGCGCATCGCCGCCGGAGGCGAGCCGACTCTGCGTGACCATGGCGTCAAGCGCGCGAACGGCTTCAACCGGGCCCTGGAATGCGAGTTCGTACGTCCAGATCTCAACGCCATCAAAAGCGGGCGCGTCGATGGTCTGAATCAGTTCACCGAGGCGATTGAGCTGCGCGATGGTGTCGGCCACGATCAGCATGCGTCCGGAGACGAGCGACACGCCGCCTTGCGACAAAAGCCCTTTCACCGCTTCGCCGGCCTGTTGCGGCGCGACATAATTCAGCGGGAAGACGCGCACGCCGGGGCGCTCGGACGGGACGGCGGCTCGCGTCGAGAGGATCGGCGCCACGGTCGAGCCGGCCCGTTGCTGCACCGTTCGCACGACGAGCGTCTGGCCTCGATTCTCGATAGACCACCCATGCACGACGCACAGCGCATCGAGCATGTCATAGAGGTCCTGATTGGACAGATCGTCGTCAACTTCGAGCGTGACGCTGCCGGAGACGCCGGGGTCAATGATGTGATTGCGCCCCAGCAGGTCGCCAATGATGACGCGGAGCGCATCCTTGGCGTCGAGTTCGCTGAAGGCGATGTTGATGGGCCGCTCTTCGCGCGGGCCGTTGTCGAGGATTTCAACGCCCAGGCGCTCGGGCCCCTTGTCTTGGGCGGCGAGCCGGTGCTTGGCGATGAGCGCCGTCTGGGCGTAGCCGTCCGCGGGTCCGCCGACGGGGGCCAGCATCTCCGTTCGGGGACGCTCGCTGGGCGACAGGCTGGCGCCAACGGGAGCTGGAATCGTGCTCGATTCCGGCGTTGATTTGTTCTGGGCGCACGCCGCGAGGGCAAGTCCGCAAGCGAGGGTGAGTCCACAGGTTGTGAGCGTTCGAAGCATGACGAATTCCTCGATTCCACCGAGCGAACCATGTTGCGCCACAGCTGACGAATTCAGCCAAGCGCGCTGATGTCGTTTATCGACATCATCCCGGAGATCAGGCTATAGACAATCCAAAGAACCACGAGTGCGAGGCTGAGCAGGATGACGGGTCCCATGAGCGTGAGCAGTCGATCCGCCGCCTGCTCCTGTTCTTCAATGCATACTGCCGCAGCCTGTTTGAGGGCATTGACAAGATCACCGCTGCGAACACCGATTCGCACCAGAGCATCGGCTTGGAGCGGCAAGACGTCGTTTTCATGGAGGGCTTCCCCTGGGTCATGGCCTTCACGAACAGCCTTGACCGCTTGTGCGAGGCGATCCCGGACGATCGGACTGGTGATCGCATCATGAGCTTGTTCGAGGCCCGCCAGCAGGTCGCCGCCGCCCTCGAGCATGGTCGCCACAGTGTCAACGATGATCGCGCCTTGCGACAGTGTGATGAGGTCTCGCACTATGGGCAGACGGTGAGCAGATCGGTCGATCAGCCGGCGAAAATTGGGAGACAAGTCCTGTGGTTTCAACGTCAGGGCGGCGAGACCAGCCAGGATCAGAGGCGGAATGATCCATATCAGCCATCGGGACGCGTCAAGCGTGATCTGTGTTGAAAGCGGGAGCGCAGCTCCTGCAGACTCAAGCGTCTCAGCGAATGACGGGATGACATAAGTCGATAAGAACAAGACCGCGCCCAAGGCGGCTAAGACAACGATGACGGGGTAGGTCAACTTGCTGACGATCGTCTTGCGCAATCGTTCGCGCGACTCAATCGAGCTTTCGATGAGCTCAACGCAGTGGCGCAGTCGTCCTGATTCGTGACCGACGCGCAGAAGCGCGAGATGCTGCGGCCGGGCGAGGCCCGATGTCCTTTGCACAGCGTCCGCGAGCGAGTCACCCGTGCGCAGTGAGTCCAGTGTCGTGGTGCAGGCGCGCTCAGCGCCGGGTGTGGGCGCCAGTTCCACCATCGTGGACATCGCCTGTTCAATCGGCACGCTTGAAGCGAGCAATCGGCGCAACGTCTGGAAGAACCAGACGACGTCCTTGCGCTTCAACGCGGACTTGCGGGATTTGAGCGAGAACGCAGGCAAGCCCTTGCTGGACTTGAGTTCGATGACGATCAGACCCTTGTCGCGAAGCGTGGCGCGCACGGTGTCCGCGCTTGGCGCATCGAGCGCGCCCGTGACCATCGCCCCACCGGCGCCGGCGGGAATCGCTTTGTAGGTGAATGTCGTCATGCTTCACCCTCGATCGCGTCCGGGTGGCCAAGCACGCGGCACACTTCGGCGTCGTCGGTGAGACCCTCGGCGATGAGGTCCGCCGCGCGCTCGCGCATGGTCTTGTAGTCGGAGGCGAGCAGCAGTTCGCGCAGGCGGCGCTCATCGGACCCATCCACAATGGCGCGCTTCACGGAGCTCGGCAGCCCGCTGTATTCCATCAGCGCAATGCGGCCCTTGTACCCAAGGCCCTTGCATATGGGGCAGGACTCGCGCTGCTTTGCATCATTGTGGCAGGTCGAGCATGTCTTCCGGATGAGCCGCTGCGCGGTGACGCCTTCAACCACGGCGTTGACGAGGTACGGCTCCACGCCCATGTCGATCAGGCGCACGAACGTGCCGGGCACATCGTTGGTGTGCAACGTTGAAAGCACCATGTGGCCGGTGAGCGCGGCTTGAAACGCCATTTCCGCTGTTTCGGCGTCGCGAATTTCACCAATCAGCACAACGTCCGGGTCATGGCGCAGCACGTTTCGCAATGTGCCGGAGAAGGTCAGACCGATCGACGGGTTCACCTGAATCTGATTCACGCCGTCCATCGCGTATTCGACGGGATCTTCAACGGTGATGATCTTGCGCTCGTGATTCACCAGTCGGCGCAGCATCGCGTACAGCGTGGTCGTCTTGCCCGAACCGGTCGGACCCGTGATGAGCAGAATGCCGTGACTGCGCCCGGCGGTGCGCAACAGCCAATCCACCTGACCCGTATCAAACCCAAGCGAAGTCAGATCGATCTCGCCGAGCTTCTGCCGATCCTGCAAACGCAGCACCGCGTCCTGGCCGTACAGCGTTGGCACGAGGCTGACGCGAAGGTCCACCATGCGCCCGCGCAGCCGCATTCGGATGCGTCCGTCCTGCGCGCGGCGGCGCTCGGCGATGTCCAGTTCCGACATGATCTTCAGGCGGCACAACAACGCTTCATACTGTCGCAACGGCGGCGCGGGCTGATCAATCAACATGCCGTCCACGCGCATGCGCAACGACACGCGCTTGTCGAAGCGTTCGAGATGCACGTCAGAAGCGCCAAGCTCCATGGCGCGCTCGATAGTTTGATTGAAGAACCGGATGACCGGCGCTTCACTCGCCATGTCGCGCAGTTGCGAGACTTCCGCCGCGACGTCGATGGCGTCTTCGGCGCCGTCGCCGGGGCGGGCGTCGTGCTCAGCGCGATCGGTGTCCGTCAGGACGGACTGAATATCTTTGTGCGTGCCGATGGCGCACTGCAATGGCCCGGTCAGCAACCCTGCGATGGAGCGCATCACATCGCGCTCGGAAGGGTCAGATGTGACCAGCAGCGTCGGGGCGTGATCGTCGCCCTCAGTCGGTTCAAGCTCGATCAGCAGCACGCTGTTGGCGCGCATGAATTCGCGCGGCGCCGCGTCGCTCAATGTTGGCGCCTCTTCATCGCGCGTCCAGCGCTGGCATTCGCACACCGCACTGAGCCGGTCGGCGATGACCTCTTCACTCAACAGCCCAAGCTCCACAACGGCGCGCACGACAGACTGCCCGTTCTGGCGTCCGACTTCCTGCGCCAGCCGCGCATCGACATCCGTCAGATCGCCGGCATCAACAAGGGAGCGCATGAATGATGCGCCGTCAATGCGAGGCAGGGAGCGAGCTGTCGGGGCGCCGATCATGATGTGCGATTGTCGATGTCGGCGCTCTCGCCTTCACCGCCGGGTGAACCGTCAGCGCCGTAGGACTTGATCACGAAGCGGCTGTTCTCGCCGATCTCGTAGACGAAGTCGCGCCCCCACCCATCCTTGGGCACAAAGTCTTTCTCGGTGTACGGGCCGTCCCAGGTGTCTTCAGGAACGTCCTGCGGGCGCTCGATGAGCACCGTCAGCCCTTCCTGCTGCGTGGGGTAGCGACCGACATCGAGATTGAATCGTTCAATGGCGCTGGCGAGCATCTCAACCTGCACCTTGGTGGCGCGCACTTTGTTCTTGCCGAGGATGCCCGTCAGTCGAGGCGCCACCAGAGCCGCGAGCAGCCCCATCAGCACCAGGACGATGATCATCTCCAGCAGCGAAAACGCGCGTCCGCGCGCGTGGCGCGCTGTGAAATCCTGACTCACCATGCCTCACTCGCCTCCGTGTCTCGAACGACCGCCGGAACTCCGCCGACGGGATCAAAATCAATGGACCAGAGTCTATGCGGCGTATCCGTCGAGCGGAGACGAATGCGCTCCAAAGTCGATCGTCCGTGAATGTCAAAACGGAACTCGACCGTGTCGATGTCGCGATCGAAATCGCCCACCATTGTCAGCGGCCAGCCTTCAATCGCTCGTGTTGTGCCTTCGGTCGCGACCACCAGCGTGGCGTCAATCTGACGGATGGCGACGTCGGACGCCCGGCCATCGCGGATTGTTTCCAGCCGAATGGCGCTGAGCGTCGTCGTCAGTTCGCCCGCGGCGTTCTGCTCGCGAGCGGCGCCGGAGCTTCGCGCCACCGCCGGAGCGACCAGCCCCACGGCCAGCCCCATCAGCACCAGCACGACGATCAGTTCAAGCAATGAGAACGCGCGAACGCGTCGCGCCGGCGCAGCCCCTTCGGGTTGTGCGCGCTGCCACATCATGCTGGTGTTGGGAACAGGCTTCGCTTGCTCATGATCGCGATCGCATCACGGGTGTTGACGACGCCATCGCCGTTGACGTCCGCGCGGCCGGCTTCCTCGGCTGAAACGCCGCGGAACGCGCCGGATTGAATGCGCAGGACGAGCGCGGCGTCCATCTTGTCAATCACACCGTCGCCGTTGACATCAGGATCGCCCGTCGGCGTTTCGCCGCCGCCATTGCCGCCGCCGTTGGTAGGCGGGTTGGGCGCGGCGATGCCGAGCGTCAGGTCAAAGGGAATGCTCGGGCCGGGTGCGCCCGGAAAGGGCGGCGCGCCGGGGATGTTGATGGGCAACTGGAAGGTCAATTCACCTTCAAAGACCACGGTGATCACTTCGCCGCCGGCGTTGGTCGGCGCTACATCCTGACGAATGGTGTTCGTGCTGGAGTCGTAGAAGCGGAACGTGATCGGGTCGCCGAATGCAGGGCCTTCTTTCACCGTGCCGGTGTCGGGATCATCGCCGTAGATGATCATGTCCCACTCACGCGGGTCGGGCTGCGTGGATGAGAACGTGTAGACCCCGATGATCTGGTCGCCGAAATAGGTCGCGACCTGGTCGCCGGGTTCGACGGTGGGCGCGCCTTCGGCGCTGAGCAGTTGGCCGCTGATGGATTCGACGTAATCCGTCGCGGGCTGCACGTCATCGAACTGGGCGAACGCCGCGGGCGCCGCACAGCAGGCGGCGACGCTGACGATGGTGAATCGGCTGAACACTGCGTTGTGCATGGCGAAACTCCGGTCAGCAAGGCGCATGCCGGACGAATCACACGTTGCAACAGTCCGGCAGAATCGAAAACGGGGATTCGCGCGTCAGCGCGAACCCCCGTGAAACGTTACAGGATCATCAGGCCGCCATTACGGAGCCTTGTGCAGGAAGAGGGCATCGCCCTGCTCGATCTCCTCAGCGTCGCCGCCGGTCGTGCTGTTGAACGTGGCGATGTCCACGTCGTTGTTGCCCGAACGGTCGAAGATGATGAGGAAGTCAGACCCGTTGTTCGTCAGGAACGTGGTGAGGTTTTCGGTGCTCACCGGTGACGTAACGAGTGACCAGCCAAGGGTGGTCGCGTTCGAGGGGAACGATCCGACACCCGTCAGCGCCGAGAAGACGGTGCTGGCGGAGATGGTCGGTCCGAACTGGAACACGCCGACCTTGTCGTTGCCCTCGGGGTTGAACACGCCCGTGGCGTAACCACCGAAGATGGCGGTGATGTTGTCGCCGGTCTTCACACCCGTGCTGTCAAGCACGAAGGTGAAGAAGTCGAGGCAACGGCTGCTGATGATGATGCTGTCGAGACGGTCGTTGTCGTCGTCAGACGTCCACGCGCCGTCGCCGTTGTCATCCCAGAAGTACACGAACTGATCGAGCGGGTGCGTCGCCGCGAGGGCGGGCGCGGTCGCCGTCACAATGTTCGTGACACCGGCGGGCTGAATCGGGCCGGTGGCCGTGCGGCGCCAACCGCTGTTGCGGTCGAACGCCAGGGCGTTCCAGCCTTCGTAGATGCACTGCACGCCAACGTTCGCCAGGTTCGGGTTGAACGTGATGTTGGCGTCGGAGTCAAACGGCGTCATCTGACGCTGCAGACCACGGAACGTGATCGGACCGAGGAGGTCGATCGCGTTCAGCAGGCTCGACACGGCGTAGCGATCGCCATCGGGCAGTTCAACCACGATGATGACGGGCCAGCCGTTGGCGTTGAGGCGAGCGTTGAACGCGCTGATCGGCGCGGTCATGTGCAGCAGGTAGCTGCCGTCGTCGCCGGAGACAACCGCGGAAGAGACGAGCGGCTCGCCGTACATCTCGAAGCCATCGTCGAACAGGTCAGCCGCGTTGCCTTCGTCGGAACGAAGCACATCCCAGCCGATGCGGACGGTGCCCTGCGAGATGCTCGCGACCGGCGTGCCGGAGCCCGTCAGGAACGAGCCGGTGCCGGTGAAGGTCACGCTGTTGAGGTTCGTCGCCAGCAGGTTCACGCTGATGACGGCCTCCGCGTCGGAGTTGTCGTCCTTGTAGTTGGAGAAGTACATGTCCGGACCTTCGACGATGATGTACAGGTTCGCCTTGATGCCGAGCAGACGATTTGTGATCGCCTCCATCGAGCTGGAACCAGACACGGTCACGCGAACGCCACCCATGGTGAACGTCGCGCTCTTGGCCGCCGGAACGGCAATCATGCCGAAGATCTTGGTGCCGGCCGGCGCCATGGACTCACCGTCCAGGCCCGTGATTGCACCAGCGATGTCAAGGACGGCCATGAATTCACCGTCCACGTCCGGCTGCGGGACCGAGCGGGCGTCCCAGGAGTCATCCATCTCAGCGACGGCGGCCATCGTGCCGTCCGCAGCGCTGATGCGCTCGAGCGGATCGGAGATGTCGCCACCGAGGTAGGTGATCTCGACCACTTCATCTTCACCGATGATGCCACCGGGGAAGGTGAGGGTGATCAGGTTGCCGTTGAGATCGACAGCGCTGGGGCTGCCAACGCCTTCGATGTCCCAATCATCAACCGTGCCTTCGGTGCCGTCCTTGATGTCGCGGCTGAAGGTCATGGTGACGGTGGTCGCGAAGCCGTCGTCATCGACGCCGCCAAGGAAGGCGGAGTGGATGGTGTTGCCGTTGATGTCGCTCTGAAGCAGCACGTACGGCGCGCTGGCGTCGAGGACGACCAGCATCGGTGAACCGGCCTGGCCGGTGCCGAGGTACGGATTGTTTTCGTCATCCTCAACGCCGTTGTCGTCGGTGATCGTGAAGTCAAGACCCGGCATGAAACCGCCGCCGGAGTTGTCTTCGAACTCGGCGATGTTGCCGCCGTCACCGCTGAAGCCGTTGAAGTCGCCGGCCATGAAGCGCTCGCTCGGACCACTGCCGAAACGGAACGCGGTCGGATCGACGCCGCCATTGACGAGGTCTTCGTTGAAGACGATGAACGCGGTGTTGTTGGTTTCGCTGTCGCCGGGGTTGCCGTCCTGCTCGGAAGGCTTCTGCATGCCGCCTGCGACGTTGTCACCGGTGGAGAACTCAACGCGAACGGCCACGGGGCCGGCGCCGTCGTCCGGATCCTCGGTGGTGTCGTCCTCGAAGAGGTTGCCGTTGGCGTCCTTGATCATCGCCATCGCCGCAACGATGTCGATGTCAGCGAAGTCGAAGTCAAGCGTGCCGGGCGTGGCTTCACCATCGGTGTCGTCGTCGCCGGCGTTGCCGTCGTTGTCCCAGTCAACCATGGATGAGTCGAAGGAGATGATGAAGCAGTTGTCCATCTCGAGGCGTGAGCCGTCGGGATCTTCGTCATTCAGGCTGAAGCCGGTGATGGCGTCCTGGAATTCATCGGTGTCGTCGCCTTCGACTTCAACGTCAGCTTCGTTCATCGCGTCGAACGGATCATTGATCGCGTTGTCGGTGAGGTTCTCAATGAAGAGCGCGAACGGGTGCACCGTCTGGGCGACCTTCGTGAGGGTGAAGCCGTCTTCGTCAACCATGCTGATGTCGAGCGGCTCGGAGAAGTAGAAGCCGAAGCCGTCGATGACGCCGTCGCCATCGGAGTCAACCGTGAAGGCGTCGCTCGTGATGGTCGGGAGAATGGTGTCGCCGATTTCGAGCGTGGACGTGCCGGTGAAGTCCGTGCCGAGGATGTCGGTCGGGGGCGTGCCGGTCATGGCGTCAACGGCGATCTCAAAGGCTTCGCCGTCGGTGTCGCCAATGCTGAGGCCGTCAGCGCCAACGCCGTCCGCGGCGCCGCCGCCGGGGCTGTTGACGGTCAGAAGGACGCAGCTCGGATCGGAATCGAGCGCCGCCGCGGTGACCGTGAGGTCCGCCGCGCCGCCGCCGTCAAAGGCAAGGCCATCCCAGAAGGTGGCGTCGCCGGCCGCGGAGAGCGGACCGGACATCGTGATCTTCAGGGCGTTCGCAACAGCGCCGCCGTTGGCGGGAACGGTTTCCACCCAGTCAGCGCTCATGATGGTCGGGGCCGTCACAGCCGCGATCTGGATCGGATCCTGCGAGTCCGCGACGTTCTCGGCGAGATCGACGATGTCGTCGTTCGTGGTGCCGCCGTTGTCGGGCAGGGCAACACGAAGGAAGCTGCCGACGGCCGGCGCCAGGTTTTCCTGACCGCCAGCGATCGCGAACTCAAGGGCGACGCCGTTGGAGGTCGCGACAACCGTCGGGTTGCCGGGGAAGGCGCCCGCGGCGAGCGCCGCGTACATGCCGCCCATGGTGGTGGATGATTCGAATGACGTGTTGTCAAGACCAGCCAAGTTGGTGTTGGTCTCAACTTCATCATCGAAGACGAAGATGAGGCGGGTGTCGCCGTCACGCAGGACCTGCGTGAGCGCCGGGCCTTCATCATC
>MRWG01000769.1_pt1 | contig 26876 bp, 24 predicted proteins | sample 1013341 | NCBI WGS metagenome assembly MRWG01 (sample SAMN06117577, study PRJNA244670) | biofilm metagenome | biome: Water; feature: Cathode Biofilm; material: Biofilm; isolation source: microbial consortium enriched at the cathode of a solar microbial fuel cell | place: USA: District of Columbia ... | reverse complement strand
ACGCCAAGATTGATCAGGATGAGCGGCAATATGCAACACGACGCGCCGATGAACGCCCCGAGGCCTGATAGGGCCCCGCCGCCGGCGATCCATCCGCCTTTTCTGCGCGCTTTCGTCTTGATTTGGTCTTCACCTGTCATGCCGTTGATCGTAAATTCTGTAGTCGCTACAGGATCAAGGGTGATGGACCAATTTAATCTGACAATCGGGAAGCTGAGCGATCAAACCGGCGTGAAGATCGAGACGATCCGCTATTACGAAAAAATCGGATTGATGCCGGCGCCGCCGCGGACGGAAAGCGGTCGCAGGCTGTATGACGGCGCGCTCGCCGACCGGCTTTGCTTCATCCGGCGCGGACGCGAGCTCGGATTCTCGCTCGATGATATCCGTGCGCTCCTGGGGCTGGAGGACCGAAAACCCACTTGCGCAGAAGTCTTCGAAATCACCTCCACGCATGTGGAGATGATCCGGACGAAGATATCGGATCTGAAAAAGCTCGAACGCACCCTTTCGACAGTCGCCAAAGGCTGCAGCCGTAACAGGACGCCTGATTGCGCGATCATCAAGACGCTGTTCTCCTAAGAGGCTTGAGAAAAAGTGTCTTGGGCTGTCATGGGCAGCGGCTTGTCCCACGCTTTTTCTGCGGTCCCGCAGCGCTTGAGCAGGGCTCGATTCTCCGTAGGGTATAGCGAGCGGGATACTTTAATAATTATTGAATTTAATGGCAATTAACCCCTATAAAGGAATTTTTCTAAACTTCGGCCTTGCCAAAACTTTGAATATTTATTATTTTATTGGCTATGACCCAACAACGCAAGGAACGATTAAAGCCCCTGCTCGACGACCTGCCGCCCGGCTATGTCGCCGACGCTGCCTGGTTGACCGCGCGCGGCATAAACCGCAAATCGATCCTGCAATATGGGCAACGCGGCTGGCTCGAAAAGCTCGCCCGCGGCGTCTACCGCCGGCCTGACACGCACCGCGATGCTGGCGCCCGCGGCGACTGGCGCCGCCTCGTCCTCTCCCTGCAGCGGATCATGGATTACGACGTCCATGTGGGCGGGCGCACCGCCCTGTCGCTGCACGGCTTTGACCACTACCTGAACCTCGGCGCCGAGACGCCGCCGGTCTATCTCTATGGCGATGTCCCGTCCTGGCTTGCGCGGCTGCCGAACGCGAGCCGGTTCGAAACAAGAACCCTGAGCCTCTTCAGCGGATCCAAAACCGGCGTCGACGGCGTCGACATTGAAAAGCAATCATCCCCGCCGCAACGGCAACTGAACGATCTCGTCGTCTCAACGCCTGAACGGGCGATGCTCGAAATGCTGAACGAGCTGCCGGCGAACGAAAGCTTTCACAATGTCGATGCGATATTCGAAGGCCTCGCCAATTTGCGCCCACGGCTCCTCGAAGCCCTGCTCAAGGAATGCCGCAGCGTGAAAGCAAAGCGCCTATTCTTCGTTTTCGCCGACCAGCACGATCATGCTTGGCGACAGCATCTGAATTCGGAGGATTTCGATCTCGGATCGGGCCCGCGCGCGCTCGTCGACGGCGGCCGCCTGCATCCGCGCTACGACATCACCGTGCCGCCAGAACTGATAGACGGTACGCCAAACGACAAGTCTGACGATGGCCCGTGATGCCTATCTCGCGCAGGTGCGGCTCTTGATGCGCCTCCTGCCCGTCGTCTCGACCGAGTCCGCCTTCGCCCTCAAAGGCGGCACGGCGATCAATCTATTCTATCGCGACATGCCGCGCCTCTCCGTCGATATCGATCTCGCCTATCTGCCGATTGCAGATCGCGCAACGTCATTTAACGCCATCGACGCTGCGTTCGACCGGATCATGGCGCAAATCAACAAACTGCCCGGCGTCAACGCCCAACGCATCGCCGGCGGCGGCGGCGGCGATACGCGCATCCTGGCGAATGCGGACGGCGTGACCGTTAAAATCGAAACCTCGCCGGTGATGCGCGGCGCCATCGGCGAACCGCGACTGATGCGCACCACCGACGCTGTCGAGGACGCCTTCGGATTCGTTGCAACAAATGTTCTGGCGTTCGATGATCTTTACGCGGGAAAACTGCACGCTGCGCTCGACCGCCAGCATCCGCGTGACCTGTTTGATATTAAACTCCTCTACGAAAACGAAGGCCTCACGGACGATCTCTTCCGCGTTTTTCTCGTCTACGCCGCCTGCTCCAGCCGCCCCATGCATGAACTGCTCGCGCCAAATGAACGAGACATTGCTGAGGACTTCGCGCGCGAGTTCGCCGGCATGACCGTCGAACCGGTCGATCTCGACGACCTTATCTCAACGCGCAAACGACTGATCGACGATATTCAGGCGCGGCTCAATGGAAACGCCGCCGAATTTCTGCGTAGGCTGCAAGCGAGCGAGCCGGATTTCACGCTCATCGGCCTGCCGCAGGCCGCGGACCTGCCAGCGGTTAAATGGAAAATTCTGAACCTGAAAAAATTGATGGCAGACAATCCGGATAAGCATCGCGCGCAAAGCGAGGCGCTGAACGCAACCATCCGGGATTGAAAGTGGCGCCGCCTTTTTATGCGAACAACCTTTACCTAGCCGGACAAATAATGCGTGTCAGAGCATCGGTAACGTCTCTATTGGCAATATTGTTGCACATTATTATCAGTTCACCGAATGCTCCACGGATCCTAGATCGCCAATCAGATATGTCGTCTTTTTTGGTTCGTTGTACGCCAACAACCTCAACGCATTAGCGACGACAATGAGCGTCGATCCCTCATGCACCAGAACAGCCGGTCCGATGCCAAGCCCCAAGAGCGTCGAAGGAATCAGGATCGCAACAATGCCCAGGCTTACCCAGAGGTTCTGACGAATAATCCGGCTGGTCGCACGACTGAGTCCGACGGCGAAGGGCAGTGTTTCGAGATCATCCGCCATCAGCGCGACGTCGGCCGTTTCGAGCGCCACATCCGAGCCGGCGGCGCCCATCGCGACGCCAACGGTTGCGTTCGCCATCGCGGGCGCATCGTTTACGCCGTCGCCGACCATGGCGACGCCGCCTGATTCTTTAAGTTCCCTGATTTTTTCGACCTTGTCTTGCGGCATCAGATCACCGAACGCCTGATCAAGACCGACCTGGCGCGCAATCGCATCCGCGACTTGTTGATTATCGCCCGAAATCATCATCATTTTCGAAACGCCGATATCGCGCAAGCGTTGGATCACACGCCTGGCGGCGGAGCGCGGCGTGTCCATCAAGCCGAGAGCGCCAAGATACGCATCGCCCCGCCGAACAATCATCGTGGTCCGTCCCCGCGCCGACATGCTTTTGACCGTCGCACGAAGATCGTCCGGCAACGGCGTTCCGTCTGTTTCGATAAAAAGGGCGGTTTTTCCGATGTGGACGAGTTCTCCATTCAATCGTGCTGAAACGCCCTTTCCCGTAATGCTTTTGAATTCAGTCGCTTTGCGTTCAATGGCTCCCATTCGTTCTTTGACATCGCGGACGATCGCCTCGGCGAGCGGGTGGTCGCTTAACACTTCAACAGCGGCCGCGACGCGAAGAAGCTCCGTTTCCGTCACGCCGGCGACCGGCGTGACTTCAACAAGCTTCGGCTCCCCGGATGTCAGCGTGCCTGTCTTGTCGAATGCAATTGAATCGAGCCGCCCCAGCGCTTCTAGCGGCGCGCCGCCTTTGATCAGCACGCCGCCGCGCGCGGCGCGGGCGACGCCGCTCAAAATTGCACTTGGCGTTGCAATGGCAAGCGCGCAAGGACTAGCCGCGACAAGCACCGCCATCGACCTATAGAAACTCTGTGTGGGGCCTTCGTCGAGAACAAGCCACGATAAAGCCGTAATGACGGCGAGCATGACGACGCATGGAACAAATATCTTCTCAAACTTCTTGGTAAAACTCTGCGTCGGAGACTGCCGGGTTTCAGCGGCGCTGACCATGTCGATGACGCGGGCCAGCGTTGTCTCAGAGGCGCGCCGGGCGACCTGTATTTCGAGACTCCCTGCGCCGTTGATGGAGCCGGCAAAAACCTTGTGCGCCGGTTTTACGTTATCGGGATTGTCCGCCGCGGCGCCTATATCGTTCACCGGCGATTTATCGACCGGGGCGCTTTCGCCGGTGATGGGCGCCTGGTTGACGCTGCTTTCGCCTTTGATGACGAATCCGTCGGCAGGAATACGGTCATTAGAGCGAACAATCACAACGTCGCCCGGTTTCAATTCGTCAACAGGCAAAACCGCCTCCCGCCCGTCACGGCGAACAAGCGCTTCCTCAGGCGCAAGATCCGCAAGCGCCGATATAGCGTTGCGGGCTCTCGCCATCGCGTAATTTTCAAGAGCGTGGCCAATGCTGAACAGAAACAGAAGGAACGCGCCTTCCGCCCATTCTCCCAGGATCGCCGCACCGGCGGCGGCGACGAGCATGAGAAAGTCGATCTCAAATTTGCGTTGCAAAACCTTTGCGATCGCTTCCTTCAGCGTGAAATATCCACCGAAAAAATACGCAGCTGCCAACAATCCGAGTGCAACGGTGTCTGGCATCGCCGATATTTTCGGCCCGAGCCATCCCGCGAGAAGCGTTGCACCGCAAAATAAGGAAAAGCCAAGCTCCGCCCGCCCATTCAACAATCTGTTTAACCAATCGTCATGCTGATGATCGTCTGTAGCGGCGGTTGTGTTCGACTGGTTTGTTTCGTTCACGGCAGGAAATCCTCGGATGAGCAAGTGAGTAAAGACAACAAAATTAGCGAGACTGGCATTTGTGTAGCGATTACTAATGACGGGAAGTGAGAGCGGAGCCGCCGGAATTGGGGGACGAATCCGGCGGCTCCTTCTGGCTACGCCGGACGAATACGCGCGCAGGAAGTAAGCGCTTTCGCCCGCCCGCAAATCAAAACAAGTCAACGAATTGCGAGACCAGAAACAAGTGACTTAGAACGGAATTGCCGCTGTGATATTGCTCACATAAATGAAGCCCGATTCCTCCATATCGGTTCTCCCGTTGGCGCGAATAAGTTCGGTCGCCTCGGTAAGGCGGTCGTCTTCGCAAACAAGCTCCAGTTTCACCTCCGTGATCACCCGGTCGCCGAGCTCCGTTGAATATTGCTGTTCTTTTTCGTCGAGCGCCTTGACCATGCCTTTGACGTCGACCGCCGTCATGTTGGCGAAGCCGCCCTTGCGCAAGGCGCGAACGACGCTGGCGGCCCGGCTGCGATGAATAAACGCCTTGATTTCTATCATTGTGATGTTCCTTTCATTCCGCCGCTTTGGCGTGGGCGCCAGCGAGTTCGAGATCGCCGCGAGATGGCGGCGCCTGCGATTTTCGCCCGCGTGTTTCCATCCACTCATAAATCACCGGCAACAGGATCAATGTGAGCGCGGTCGAGGTCAGCAATCCGCCAACAACAACCGAAGCCAAAGGCCGCTGCGTCTCGGCGCCGACGCCCGTCGACAGGAGCATCGGAATGAGGCCGAGTATCGCAACGCTTGCGGTCATCAGCACTGGGCGAAGTCTCAATTCAACGCCGCGCCTGACGGCATCGCGGACATTGTATCCGGCGTCCCGCTGTTCATTGATGAAACTGACGAGGACGATACCATTGAGCATGGCGACTCCGAAAACCGCGATAAACCCGATCGCTGACGGCACCGATAGATATTGTCCGGTGATGAAGAGTGCAAACAACCCGCCGCTCGCGGCAAACGGCACGTTGGCGATGATTAACGCAGCGTACTTAACTGAATTGAACGCCGTGTAGAGCAGCACGAAAATAAAGAAGATCGTCGCCGGAACGATCAACGACAACTTCGCCAGCGCACGTTGCTGGTTTTCGAAGGCGCCGCCCCATTCGATCCAGTAACCGGGCGGCAAGTCCACGTTATCGGCGATGATCTTGTTCGCATCCTTCACAAAGCCATCGACGTCACGGCCACGGACATCCATCTGGATCACTGCATAGCGCTGCAGCTGCTCGCGCCGAACGAAGGAATATCCCTCCGCTGAAGTCACGTCCGCCACACGGCCCAAAGGAATGATTGCTCCATCCGCCGTTTGCAGCGGAATGTTGCGAATGGATTCCATGGAGGTTTTCGAGGCGTCCTGCAGGCGGGCTGTGATATCGAACCGCCTGACGCCGTCGATGAGCGTCCCGACTGGCTCCGCGCCTATGCCTGTTCGCACGACGTCCAACACCTCATCCGCATTCATGCCATAGCGTGCGAGCTCTGTGCGATTGACCTGGATTCGGATTTGCGGTTTGCCGATATTGGCCTCAAGCGATAGGTCAGCGGCGCCAGGCACGCCCGAAATCGCCTCTTTAATTTCCTGGCTCAATCGGTCGAGCTCACCGAGGTCTTGTCCGTAAATTTTTGCGGCAAGCGTCGCGCGCACGCCCGAAATCAATTCCTCAACGCGCATCTGGATTGGTTGCGTAAAGGCGATGACGGAAGTCGGGACCGTCTCTTCGAGTTTTTCGCGCATCTCGTCGGCGAGCGATTCAATCGAACGCTTACGCGGCCAGTCACTTTGCGGTTTGAGCGCCGTATAGATTTCCATATAGTTGACGTCGGCGGTTTCGCCTTTTTCAGCTCGACCGATCATGGCGATGGTCGTTTCGACTTCAGGAAAACCAGACAGCGTGTTTTCAATCTCTTTGGAAATCTCAATAGATTGATCCAGCGATGTGGAAGGGATCGACGTCACCCGCCACATAATCGAGCCTTCCTGCAGTTGCGGCATGAACTCCTTGCCGAGAAAGGGAAATAGTCCGAGGCTCGCAACGAGCAGACCGCCCGCCGCCAAGCCGACCTTCCGCTTATTGTCGAGACACCAGGCGATCAACGGCAGGTAACCACGCTTGATGACGCGCATAAGCATGGTGTCGCGCTCTTCCTTTGGCTTCAGGATCATCGCCGCAAGAACGGGAATAATCGTCAAAGTCAAAATCAACGAACCAGCCATGGCGAAACTGATATTGAACGCCATGGGCTTGAAGAGCTTGCCTTCGAGCCCTTCAAGACTGAAGAGCGGCAAGAACACAACGATGATGATCATGATCGCGAAAGCGATCGGATTGGCGACTTCACGCGCCGCTTGCAGAACGGCGGCGGTTCGGTTGACCTCGCCGCCCTCCTCTTTTCGTTCCGCCATGATGCGAAACGAGTTTTCAACCATGACGACGGCGCCGTCGACCATCATGCCGATGCCAATGGCGAGTCCAGCGAGCGACATAAGGTTAGCCGACAATCCCATTTGATTCATGCAGATGAATGCAATGAGCATAGCAAGCGGCAGAGCGGTGATAACAACAAGCGCCGAGCGGATTTCGCCAAGAAAGAGAAACAGCACAATGGCGACGAGGATAGACCCTTCGATCAGCGCTTTCTCCGCCGTGCCGACCGCTTTTTCGACCAGTTCCGTACGGTCATAGATTGGTTTGACAATTACGCCGTCCGGCAAAGCGCTTTCAACAGTCGCGACCTTTTCCTTAACTGCATCGACAACATTCTTGGCGTTTTCGTTGATGCGCGCGAGCGCCATGCCGAGGACCACTTCCTCGCCGTCACGGGTGACGGCCCCGAAGCGCAAAGCAGGCGACTGCTCAACCTTGGCGACATCACGAATATAGACCGGCGTGCCGTCTTTGACTTTGACAACGATATTGCCAATGTCGCGTTCATCTCGAACCAGCCCGAGGCCGCGAACGAGATATTGTTCCGGCCCTTGATCGATATATTGACCGCCAACTTGGCGGTTATTGGATTCAAGCGATGCAACAACTTCGGAGAATCCAAGTTCGTATTTAATGAGTTGTAACGGATCGATCTTGACCTGAAATTGCCGCTCTTGGCCGCCCCAGGACATGACGTCATCAACGCCAGCCGCTGTTCGCAGAATGAGGCGCACGTTCCAGTCCTGAAGCGTGCGAAGGTCCATGTCGGTAATGTCGTCTTTGAGTTTTTCATCCGCGCGCTCAAGCGTGTACCAAAAGACTTGACCTAACCCGGACGCATTCGGGCCCATTTCCGGCGATCCATATCCTTCCGGAATGCGGTCGCGGACTTCGGCGAGCCGCTCCATCACAAGTCGCCGTGCAAAATAAATGTCTACGCTGTCTTTGAAATAGACAGCGACATAGGAGAGCCCAAAAAGGCTGACTGACCGGATTTCCTGAACGTCGGGCAGGCCCGCCATTGCCGATTCAACCGGAAATGTCAGGAGCTGTTCAATGTCTTCTGCGGCCAGGCCCGGTGATTCCGTATAAATATTGACCTGCACCGGCGTAACATCCGGAAACGCGTCAATGGGAATATTTGTCACCGCACGCCAGCCGAGAAAGCCGACCACGGCGAAAATGATGAGCACCAGGACTTTGTACTGGAGCGATAGTTCAACGAGTTTATTCAACATGTTCTGAGCTCCTAATGCCCGTGGCCTTCGCCCATTTTTGTTTTTTGAATGAGCGATTTGAGGAGAAAGGTTTGTTCCGTGACGATTTCATCGCCCTCGGCGACGCCCGAATTGACTTCAATCCAGCCGCCGCTGGCGTCGCCAGTCTCAATTCGCACCGGTTCAATTTCATCGCCTTCAATTTTGAAGACTGTGGGCGAGCCATCCATCAGGACGATGGCGCTTTCCGGCAAAGCTAAAACCTCGGCGCCGCCTCCGGCTTCAATCGCCGCATCGACGAATTGGCCTGCATGGAAGTCGTCATCTTCATTATTGATCTCGATCCGCGCCATCAGCGTTCGCGTGGTTTCGTCGAGCGCATGCTGAAGCTGGGCGACGCGGCCCTTTTCCCAATGACCCGCATTTGATTTCACGCGGGCGGGAGCCCCGACGGAAATCTGTCCGGCCTGCTCTGATGTCAGACGGGCCTCGACCCAGACTGTCGATTCATCGCTGATTTCGATAAGAAGCGCGCCCGCATCGACAAATTCGCCGATCGTGAAATCATCGCGAACAATCGTTCCGTCCTGCGGCGAGAACAACACGAATTGACCTGTCGCCTTGCTTGCATCGCCGCTCTTTAACAGCTTGGCGACTTCGCGCTCCGCCATCCCGTAAGACAATAGTGTGGCCTGCGCCTGTTGGCTCGCGACCTCGGCCTCCACATAGCGTTTCTCGGATACGACATCACGGCCAAGACTTCGGACCCTGCGCCATTCTTGGTCGCTAATGATAAGGGCGCCCTGAGCTCCGGCCATTTCAACGCTGGAAAGCGTCACCAACGGGGCGCCCGCTTCAACTGTCTCGCCGCGAACAACGTGACGCTCGACGATCTGCGCGCTGATGCGCGGCGCCACTTGCGCCGTTCTATAGCGGTTCGCCGTGATTTCGCCGGGCACGATAAGCTCACTCGACATTTTTCGCGCGCTCACGCTCACCGACTTAATTCCCTTGGCGTTCCGCTCCGCCGCCGTCATTTCGATATGACCGCCGCCCTCTTCGTCATGGCCTTCTTCGGTTTGAGCACCCGGTGAAGCTGCGTTTTCCGCGTCCGAGGCGCCGCATGCGGCAATTGCCAGCGCCCCGGAAGCGAGGACCGCCAACCCAAGCCCTGAATTCAGTTTTCGATAATTACGCATTACAGAGTCTCCATCCATTCATTGAGAGTCCCGGACGCATCGAGCCAGTCGATCCAGGCGCGCCATAGCGACCCTTTAAGTTCAATTCCCGCGCGTTCGGCGCTGTAAGTCTGATCAAGCTGCACCAGATACTCGACCGCCGTTATGTCGCCCGACCGCCAAAGCTGATCGAGGACGCGGCGTTGCTCGCCCAAAACATCAGAACCATCGCGCATCCAGGCGCTCCAGGAATGTGCGGCGACGGCGTAACGTCCGCTTGTCTCAAGCAACCGGGCTTCGGCGTTTCGCAACTGATTTCGGATCGACTGTTCGGCGGCGACACGCTCTGCACGAGCTTCGTCAACTTCTGCCTGGCCTGATGAGAAAACCGGGATTGGTACGGACAACCGAACGCCGGCAAAATCGGCGGCGCCTTCGCGGCCATAGGCGGCGCCGATGGTTGGATCGGGGATGCGCGCTTTTTTGGCGAAACGTATTTCCGCTGAAAGCGCATCCGCATTCGCTTCGGCTGCTCGAACTTCAGGCAACTGACGAACCAGCGTCATGTCGAGCGGGGGCGCCGCTGCCGGCGGTTCCGGCAATTCCGGCCATGACGGTTTAGCTTCGCCAATTAGCGCCGTTAAGGCTTGCCGGGCTTCAGAAAATTCGCTGCTGGAGGATGTTTGTTCTGCGACGGCCTGAGAACGGCTCAATTGCGCTGCAAGATGCTCCGACTTGGAAAGGTCGCCCGCCTCCGCGCGCCGCGCCGCAATAGACGCGAATTCACGAGCGACTTCTGTTCGCTGTGTTGATAAATCAAGCAAGCGCTTGCGCGTGTGATAATCCGCCAGCGCGGTAAGCACGTCTGCGAACAAAGCGCGCTTTTCAACCTCATATGTGAACGTCGCAGACTCGACTGCGCTGCGAGCGCCCTTGGCCCGCGTCGCACGTTTGTTGGTGATATCAAATGCCTTCGACAAACCGATTGACCGGCTGTCATTGTCATCATCTTCGCTATCAGAGAATTCGCCTTCGAATTCCGGATTATAAAGCGGGCGGGATCGAGCGCGACCGCGCGCCTCAACCGCATCCAGTTCAGCGCGCGCGCCCTCTAGGCGTGGGTGATTACGAGCTGCGTCTTCGAGAAACTGCCTAAGTTCTAGGTCAGAGTCAGCGGAGGCCGCACCTTGTGCTGCCGCATGGGCGATACCGCACGCCGCAATCGCGGCGAGCGCAAGCCCGAATATCTTGGTATTCATTGGTCATTGTCCTCTTGGAATCTAATGGCTGAAAGGCGCGCAATCGCACGCGATCAGTCAGATTCGCGGAGGACGAAATAATGAAGAAAGAGAAGTCTGGGGAACCACACCGCTTTGCGGCGCGATGATTTTTCTTGCGGAGAGTAACATGGACGCCGGATCGACAGAGGCGCGAGACAACGCGTGAAAATGACACGCGCCGGAATGACAATGCGCAGCGTGCTCCGGATGAACAGACCCCTCATCGGCAGGTTCGCCTTGCGCAGCAGTGCGCTCTTCGCCCGCATCATGTTGCGTCGCATGATGAATGTCTTCTTCCGCGGCGTGGGCAGGCGCGACAATGCCGACTGCGCCCCATAGCGCAATCATCAATACCGCAATGACACGGTGCATATGTCGAATGGCTGACATCATCTCAAATGCGTACTACTGTAAAACTCCTGACAAATCATTATAATTTTTCGTTTACATAATTGCGCCGTCGCGCGGAAGGCGGCGCAAAATATCGCGCTGTCCGTCTTACATACGCCTCATAGCCTTTTCCAAAAGCCGCCCGCAAATGCGGCTCTTCGACTGTTACAATGTAACAATGAATAAAGAGCGCGAATAACAGGGCAAGTAATAGCGCCCATATGGAAAGCGCAATTAGCGAGACGCCACCTAGGAATAGGGCGTATCCAACATATTGCGGGTTGCGCGACCAGCGATAGACGCCCCGTTCAATCAGTTCGTCTTCCTTGAGACCATAGACTCTCGAAAAATCTGCATAGGCGCTCCGGCCCAGATAAATAAGCGCCGCCCCGACAAGAGCGAAAAATGCACCAGCAGCAACTGCAATTTTTCCTGGATCGCCGAGCGATCCTCGATCTAACCACGCGATTGCTAATAGCAACAAAGCGTTGCCGTGCATGGCGGCGCCGGTCCAGATCGCCATCGGTATGCTCACTCGTCCGCGCTTTGAAAAATCCCGCTTGACGCGCATCGCCATCGGAATGGAAAGCGCAGCGTTGACCGCCGCCAACATGAGTAATGCCTTCACCATACTCAAGCTCGCCCCTCGGCGAAGTTCAGCGAAGCGCGGCGTTCTTTCATCGACTGCGCAATAATCGAGTACGCTGACTTTGCGAACAGGCTGGCGAGCAACGCGGCGACAATCAAATCGGGCCAGAACGATCCCGTAAGCCAAACGGCGGCGCCAGCCGCGATCACGGCAACATTGCCGATGGCGTCGTTGCGCGAGCACAACCAGACAGAACGGACGTTTGAATCGCCGTCACGCCAGCGCAGGAGAATGAAAACGCTTATGACATTGGCGGCAAGCGCCGCAAACCCGACGGCGCTCATGACGGGCGCCGCTGGAGATGCCTCGCCAAACGCACTTGCAATCGTCGTGGTCAGGACAAACGCAGCCATCAACCCAAGACTGGCGCCTTTAATCAGCGCCGCCGTGGCGCGCGTGCGCAATGCAGCGCCAATAACAGCAAGGCTCAAAGCATAAGTCGCGGTATCGCCGGCGAAGTCCAGGGCGTCGGCCTTCAAGGCCTGAGAGCTCCCGAGGAAGCCCGCCGACATTTCGACAAAAAACATCACGGCGTTGATGGCGATCACCGCGATCAGCGCCCGCTTATAGGCGGGCGATCGGCCGTCGAATTGCCCGGCTTCAATTTGATTGTCCTCGCAGGCGCATCCGGTCATCCCGGCTCTCCATTGCTATGCCGCTCACCCTAACCTAATGTCTACAGCCACTGTAGGTTCAAGTGGAAAAATGCGAAAATCTGAAAAAAAACCGGTCACCATCGGCCGGCTGGCGAAGGCGTCGGACGTCAAGGTCACGACGATCCGCTATTATGAAAGCATCGGTCTCATCGATCCGCCGGATCGCTCCGAAGGCGGCCAGCGTATTTACGACGCCAAAGCGGTCGAACGGATGCGATTTATCCGCCACGCCCGCGATCTCGGCTTTCCCCTGGAGGCGATCCGTGAGCTGATCGCCCTTTCCAGAAATGAAGACAGGTCATGTGCTGAGGTCGATGAAATCGCTCGCCGCCACGCCGAAGACGTCAAGCAACGCATCAAGAGACTGAAATCGCTCGAACGCGAACTGGGTCGCATGATCAAGGAATGCAGCGTCGACAAAATATCAGACTGCCGCGTGATTGAAATTCTATCCAATCATGCGCTCTGTCCCACGGAGCATGGGAATTAGATCGGCTGCGATAAATCGACAAGCAATCGTTCAACAAAAATGGTTGTCGTATTTAATGTCTATTTTTGTGAAAGAAAATATATTTCACAAACGCCGCAATTCCCAAAAGTAGAAACAGCGCGATCAACAACATCACGACAGCCCCTCCGGGGCCCATCATCATTCCACCTTCCATCAACTTGGTTCTCCTTTCTAATATCGACAACGCACTGTTTGTGACACCGCGAGGAAGTGCGTCATGCCTTTCTACAACAATCTCGCCTCTATCAATTCTGGTCCTTCTCGGACCCCATTTCCATGCCGTCCATCATGCCGTCACCCATCTTCATTCCATCGCACATCATGCTGCCGCCCATCATCGATTTCATTGCAGCTTTGGCTTCTTCCGGGTCACCGGCGATGGGCATCATCATTGACACGTCGTAGGTGTCGTCGTCGTTCTTCATCAGCATGAAATGGACATTGTCGCCCCTTTCGAATTTCTGCAGCGCGACCATATCGCTGACAGCGAAATCCATCGTCATCTTGCCCCATCCGATCTTTTTGATGGGATCATGCGAGAGGTTGACTTTTCTCGCATCCAAATCGACGGAATTGACGACGCCGAACCCCGGCGCCATCTCGTTGCAGCAAGACATGCCTTCCATTTTCATACCATCCATGCCGTCCATTTTCATGCCTCCGGTCTGGCTAAGCGCCGGAACGGAAATAAGCGCTATTGTGGCGCCGATGGCGATCGTGGAGAGTTTCACAGGCTTCATTGTAGTTTTCCTTTCATATTAATGCGCACAGAGAGACGGCAGACTTCGTCGCGCATGAAACGAAGCCACCAACAAAAACATATCGAGCGTTGCGTTTCGTCTTCAATTTATCTGCTCCGTATACGTTCTTAGGACCACAGCGATGCAAATATCCATGACGCTAATTACTCGGCCGGCGCCAGTTTTGGATCGGCCATGTCATATTGTTCAACATGATGCAGCGCCCGCCGGTTCCAAAGAAAGTAAACCGCCGGAATAACCACCAGCGCCAGCACGGTCGCGCTGACGATGCCGCCAATCATCGGCGCGGCGATGCGGCGCATGACTTCGCCGCCGGCGCCATGGCCGTACATAATGGGTAAGAGGCCTGCGAAGATCACTGCGAAGGTCATCATGATCGGGCGCAGTCGGCGCAGCGCACCCTTGGCGATGGCGTCGGCGAAATGCGCTACGTCGAGGGGGGCGCCTTCATCTCTTGCTTTCGCATTCGCCGCCGCGATTTCCTGCTTCAAATACATGATCATCAACACGCCAATTTCAACAGCGACGCCCGAGAGCGCGATGAATCCGACAGCGACGGCGACAGACATGTTGAAGCCAAGTGCAAACATCAGCCACAGCCCGCCAACGAGCGCGAAGGGCAGCGTTCCGAGAATAATCACAACGTCAGAGACATTTCGGAAATTCAAAAACAAGAGCAGCATGATGATGAGCAGCATGCCGGGTCCAACATAGGTGAATCGTTCCTTGGCGCGCTGCATGTATTCGTACTGACCCGACCAGACTATGGTGTAGCCCGCGGGCAAGTCGACATTGTCGGCGACAACCTCCCGCGCCTCTTCGACATACGAACTGATGTCTCGGCCGGCGATATCCACATATATCCAGCCATTTAGCCGCGCATTCTCGCTGCGGATAATTGCGGGGCCTTCATTGATGCGTATGTCGGCGATGCGGCCGAGCGGAATTTCCGCGCCCGACGATATAACGATTGGCAATTCGCGCAGGCGCGCCGGTGAATCTCGTACATCGCGGGGATATCTGAGATTGATCGGATAGCGCTCAAGACCTTCGACGCTCTGGCCGATGGTCATGCCGCCGATCGCTGTGCGAACAACATCTTGCACGTCGGCGATGTTGAGACCGAAACGCGCTGCGGCTTCACGGTTAATATCGACATCGATAAACCGCCCGCCAGTGACGCGCTCGGCGTAGACGGAAGCCGTGCCGTCGACGCCCTGCAAGACATTTTCAATGTCGCGGCCGACTTCGGCGATTACGTTGAGATCGGGACCAGCGACCTTCACGCCAACCGGCGTCTTGATGCCGGTCGCCAGCATGTCGAGCCGGTTCTTTATCGGCATGATCCAGACATTGGTGAGGCTCGGCACATCGACCAGAGAGTTCAATTCCGCCTTGAGCGACTCCATGGTGACGCCGGGACGCCATTCGTGTCGAGGCTTTAATTGAATAGTTGTCTCGATCATTGGCAGCGGTGCCGGATCGGTCGCCGTCTCCGCACGTCCCGCCTTGCCGTAAACTGTCTCAACTTCCGGAATAGTCTTGATCAGCTTGTTCGTCTGCTGAACGACTTGGGCAACCTTTCCGGCGGAAATCCCCGGATAGGCGCTTGGCATATAAAGAAGATCCCCTTCATCAAGATCGGGCATAAATTCGCCGCCAATGAGGCTCGCCGGGATCGCCATGCTCGCCATCAGCAATGCGGCGGCGCCGATCGTCGCCCAAGGGCGGCGCAACGCAAATCCGATCACCGGCCGGTAGCCGCGCGTGAGCAACCGGTTGACGGGGTTTTTGTGTTCCGGCGCGATGCGTCCGCGCACGAGCAACCCGATCAGCACAGGGACCAGCGTTACCGACAGGATCGTCGCCGCGGCCATGGCGTAGGTCTTGGTGAAAGCGAGCGGCGAAAACAGTCTTCCCTCCTGCGCCTGCAGGGCGAAGATCGGCGTGAAGCTCAGCGTGATGATCATTAGCGAAAAAAACAGCGGAGGTCCGACCTCGACGCAGGCGTCGGCGATCAACCGCCATCGTGCATTCCCTTCGACGTCGCCATTTTCTTCAAGTTTCTTGTGCACATTCTCGATCATCACAATGGTGGCGTCGACCATGGCGCCGACGGCGATGGCAATGCCGCCGAGCGACATAATGTTGGCCGTGATTCCTTGCGCGTTCATCACGATAAACGCCGCAAGCACGCCCAGGGGCAGACTGATCACGACGACGAGGGCGGATCGCAAATGATAAAGGAACAGCGCGCAGACCAGCGCGACGATGATGAACTCTTCGAGCAGTTTGCCTTGCAACGTTTCGACAGCGCGCTCGATCAGCTTTGATCGATCATAGGTCGTCACCAGTTCGACGCCCTCCGGCAGACCTGTCTTCAGGGTTTCGAGCTTCTTCTTAACGAGCTTGATCGTCGCTTCGGCGTTGCCGCCAGCGCGCATGATAATGACGCCGCCAACCGCCTCGCCCTCGCCGTTAAGTTCGCCGACGCCGCGCCGCAGCTCCGGCCCGAGCCGCACGTCCGCGACATCGCGCAGCAGGATCGGCGTTCCCGCATCGCTGACGCGCAACGGGATCCGCTGCAAATCTTCGATCGATTCCACATAGCCGCCGGCGCGGACGATATATTCCGCCTCCGCCATTTCAACGACACGTCCGCCTGATTCCATGTTGCCGCGCTCGATAGCGCGGCGAACATCCGCCAGCGGGATGCCAAATGACCGCAGCCGGTTCGGATCGACGACCACCTGATATTGTTTGACCATGCCGCCGATGGCGGCGACTTCGGAAACGCCCTCGATAGTCTGAAGCTCATATTTCAGGAACCAGTCCTGCAGCGACCGCAGATCAGCGAGATTGTGCTGGCCGGTCTTGTCAACGAGCGCGTATTGATAGATCCAGCCGACGCCCGTGGCGTCCGGACCCAATGCAGGCTTTGCCGCATCCGGCAATTGCGGAGCAACCTGACTTAAATATTCGAGAACCCTCGAGCGCGCCCAGTAAAGATCCGTTCCATCTTCAAAAATGATGTAGACGAAAGAATCATTGAAAAAGGAATAGCCGCGCACGGTTTTGGCGCCGGGCACGGCGAGCATCGCCGTCGCCAGCGGATAGGTCACCTGGTCTTCTACGACCTGCGGCGCCTGCCCCGGATAGCTGGTCTTGATGATGACCTGCACGTCGGAAAGATCGGGAATGGCGTCGAGCGGCGTCGAGCGCAAAGAAATGACGCCAGCGACCGCGAGAAACAGCGCCCCGACAATGATAAGGAATCGGTTTTCAATCGAACCGCGAATAATCTGGGAGATCATTGCTCGTCTCCTGCAGGTTTCGGCATTGGTTCGATCATCTCGAGTTCATAGCCGGCCTCGGTCTCGCGGAACGCGAAGCGTACGGGTGCGCCGGCTTTGACACTCATCAAGTCGATGTTCGAAGGGGCCTTGAACGCCATCACCATGGACGGCCAGCCGATTTCTGGCACAGGTTCGTGATCGATGGTGATGCTTTTTGCTTCCATATCGACAGAGACGACGCGGCCTTCGGCGCCGACCGCATCACTCTCTTTCATGTCATTCGCCGGCGTATTCATCTCCGACATGGACATGCCGTCCATCTCCATCGGCGTGGTCTCCTCGTTTTCGGGCGGCGCCATGCGCAGCAATCCGGCATCGAGGCTGGCTTCGGAATCGATCAGAAACTGGCTTTCAACGACGACCTGCTCGCCTTCCGCAAGACCTGCAAGAACTTCGACCTTGCCGCCGCTCTCCATGCCGGTTTTGACTTCCGCCGGGCGAAAACGTCCCTCGCCCAATGCGAGAATGACACGATCGCCCCTGCTCGACCGGATCACGGCTGATTGCGGAATGGTCAGCACCTGTTGCTTTGACTCAGCGCCGATCGCCACATTGGCGAACATGTTCGGCCGCAAGCAATCGCCGGGATTGGGAAATCGCAAACGCACCTGCACCGTGCGCGTCATCATTTCAGCGGTCGGGTAGACATAGTCGACCTCGCCTTCCCATGTCTCGCCAGGAAACGCCGGCAAGGTCATGACCGCGTGGTCGCCGGCAGCGACCCAGGCCGCTTCCGTGTCGAACACGTCGGCAATGAGCCAGACATTCGAAAGGTCTGCGAGCCGCAAAGCCATGTCGCTGGGTTTGAGATACATGCCGTCGCGGGCGTTCAGCATGGTGACAACGCCCGATTGCGTCGCCTTTACCGCGACGCGGCGCATCGTTTTCTGCGTGCGCCTCAATTCCGCGATCTGATCGGCGCTCATGCCGAGCGCGGTCAGCCGCTCGTTCGCCGCCGCAATCAACGGCGCACGCCCGATTTTCAGCGCCTGGATGAATTCCGACTGCGCGGCGACGAGCGCCGGCGCGTAAAGCTCGAACAGAACTTCGCCGGCGTCGACCTTTTCGCCGACGGCTTCAACGTGCAGTTTTTCAATCCAGCCTTCGGCGCGAACGTGAATATCGGATCGCGCTTCCTCGTCGATCATGATCGAGCCGACCGTATTGATGTCGCGCGCCATGTCTTCGCGCATCACGTCTCGCGTCTTTACGCCAATATTCTGAACGACTGCGGAATTGATTTTCAGCGACGGTTCGCCGCCGCTATTTTCGCCGCCTTCATAAACAGGGATAAGCTCCATCCCCATGGGCGACTTGCCGGGTTTGTCGCGCCGGTAATTCGGGTCCATCGGCGCCACCCAATAGGCGATCTTGCGTTCGCCGCTGTCCGCCATTTTCATGGAGGAATGGCCGCCGCCTTGCCGCAACAGGAAGAATGCGCCCGCGGCGCCAATTACGATCAATAAAATGATGATAATGCGAAGCTTTGTCATTGGTCGTCTCCTGCGAGATAAGAAAGCCGCGCCCAGGCTTTCGCTCGCTCAATGCGCAATTCGAGGCGTTTCAGTTCTGCGTCGAGTTCGGCGAGCTGGCTGCGAATGAGTTCTGGAAAATCCGTAAGCCCGCCCCCATAGGCGGAAATCGATGCGTCGGCGGTCTCATTGGCGCGCTTGATGACGGCGTCATCATAAAGCGCAACGCGCCGATCCAGTTGCGTCCAGTCGGCATAGGCGCGCACAAGATCGCGCCTCATGTCGAGCAATGTCGTCGCGCGATCAAGTTCTGCTGCGGACTTGTCCTTGCGCGCCGCCGACAATGCGCGATCCTGGCGCTTGCCGGTGAAGAGCGGGATCGTCAGGCTTACCCCAACGCTGGCGAAATCGGGCCGGTCGGCGCCGCGCGCGCCGTACCCGCCTTCGATCGCCCAGGCCGGTTTATAGGCTTGCTTAGCGAGCTCAACATCGGTGTCTTCAATGCCGATCATGGCGTCGCTAACCCGCACGATGGGATGACGAACGAGACGGCTTTCGATTTCACTCACAGTTCCCGGCGATGGAAACGCTGGAAGATCTTCGGGCGAAGGCCGAGACGCATTCGCGCCGATAAATCGTGAAAGTTCTGCTTCCGCCGTGGCGCGTTGCTGTTGCAGTTCGGCGAGCCTGTCGTCCAACAGCGACAGTTCAAGTTCGGCGCGCAAAACGTCCTGACTTGTCAGCTTGCCCTGCGCAAACGACGCGCTCAACGCGTCGATGAGTTCGCTGACCGCGTTTCGGCCCTCCTCAACAAGGACTTGCGCGTTGGACGCATGGAACTTGTCGAGCCATGCAAGCCGCACCGAAAGCGCGACATTGCGAATAGTTGCCTCGCGGCGCATGCGTTCGATTTCCGCCTCGCCCTCGCGCTTTTCGCGATTGAGCCGCAAGGTAGAACCGCGCGGAATTTCCTGGCGCAATCCGATCTGCGCCTGCGTCATCGGTTCCTGTCCGAACGCGAACGTGTCCGTCGGCACGTTCGCCAGCGCAGTTCGTAAAGTCGGGTCTGGCAATTGCGAATCTGAAACCGCGCGATCATCCTGAGCCGAGGCGCGGGCTTCGAAGCGGGCATAGGCCGGGTCTTCGGCCGTGACGGCGATCTCAACCGCCTCTTCAACGGTGAGCGGCGATTCCGATGAGAGCGCAGGGCTCCCAATCACCGCCGCCGCGACGGCCGCAGCCATCGCGCATTTTATTACGGGCATAAGGGTCTCGATTTCTAAGCACGTTCAACAAACGCCGGTCGCATTGAAGCGAACGGCGCGATGGTTTATCCGCGTCAAAACGCGGGCGTGCTCAGATTCGAGGAGGCGGAGGGTCGAGATGCGATGGGGTCGCGAGGCCGACGTCTAATGTCGGCATCTCATACTGTACAACGGCGAATGCCTGCTCTTGTGTATTTGAAGGTTCAATTCCAGCGTAGAAGCCAGGGCAAACCAAAGCACATGCAGCAGCGCATCCGGCGTCGTGGCTTTGCGACATCTCATTGCTCATGTCGTCGCAGTCATCAGCACCCAGGACGCCCATCGACATCGTATGGTCGGCGCCAGCCATTTCCATCTTCTTTGCGTCGCTCCCCATAGTCGCACAAGACGACAAAGCCACGGCCGGGGAAACGGCCATGGACAGGATCAATGCTATGAAAACCAAGATGCGCATTCGGGCAAATATCCGCCTCAAGGGGCTATATTGTCAATCAACGATAGCGTGAAGTAGTTTCCTAAAGGTTCTTTTAACATTTCCGGCCTGCTTGATCGTGCCAAAATCAACGTTTGGTTTTCTCGAATAAATCCACCAGCTCTGAAAACTTCTCCCGTTGTTCTTTGGCGCTGCCGGTTTTAATGGCTTCGGCGACGCAGTGGTGGGCGTGGTTTTTCAGGATTTCGCTTTCCGCGCGCGATAATGCCGATTTTATCGCCTGCACCTGATGCAGAATATCGATGCAATAGCGGTCTTCCTCGACCATGCGGGCGACGCCGCGGACCTGGCCTTCGATGCGGTTCAAACGTTTGATGATAGCGGCTGTATCAGACATGACTTCCCATTGTTGACATATACCCTTTGGGGGTATAGATAGTCGCCTTGGAAAGGTTGGTCAAGACGTGATCACAGGCGTTCTTAGGTCTGCCCTCTTTGCCGCGTTGGCGGTCCTGCTCAGTGCTGGCCACAGCGTTTGCGCCGGCATGATCGCAGAAGCAGCGCCCGTTGCGGAACATCAACACAACGCCTCTTTGGAACACGATGACCATGCCGGCCATGCTGGTGCGCATGATGAACACATGCCCGCCTCTCATAAGCCCGCGCCTTGCGGTCCTGACCAACATGATTGTCAGCATTGTAACACAGCACAGTTTTATAAAGCTTCCGCAAAAGCGGAGATAAATGCTTCGTTCGCCGCGACGCCGGTGGAAAAAGCTGTCGGCAAGTCCATCGACGCGCAGATCAATCATAAAGTTGTTGTCAGAATTGTTCGTTTCGCCAATTTATGGCGTGGTCCGCCGGGCGCGACCCCCGTTTCCCTGAAAATCCGGCTCCTGATCTAGGAGTCCGCTTCGCGCGTCTTCACTGGCGCGCGTGAACGCCGACCGCATGGGTGATTCCGGGCGGCGGCGCCAGAGTGCGGGTCGCTGCCGGCAAATTTCTTCGCGGCGGGCCCATCCTCAGTCAACCAATTACCAATCTGTTCCGGAAAGGAAGAACACTCATGTCCAACTTCGCAATCAGTATTGCAACGGCGCTACTCGCCGGAGCCACAATGTCGCCCGCCTTCGCTGCGGAAGGCAAAATGCAAATGGATCACGGCGCCATGATGACCAGCATGGATCATTGCGGCCTGCCCATGGGCGAAGGCGTGATCAACACGCTCGACGTCAAGAAATCGAAAATAAACGTCACCCATAAGCCGATTGAATCGATTGGCTGGCCGGAAATGAAAATGGACTTCGCCGTGTTGAAGCCGATCGATCTCGCCGCCTTTGCAACCGGCGAACGTGTGCATTTCCTGCTCAAAGCCGAAAAAGACAAGTCCTATTCAATCGCGGCGATGTGTTCGCTCGATGTCGAGGAAGGCGCTCACAACGCCTGCATGACGCACATGCATGACGTTGCGATGAAAGCCGCTGCCGATGACGGCCGTTCCTGCGACATGGAAGGCATGGGCGACATGCCGGGCATGGATCACTCCGCCCATGAACAACGCGAAGACGCGCACAAGGGACATCACTGAGTTTGTAAGCGGCCCGCGTCTCTCAGGCGGGCCGCCTTTTCGCATACTTGAGAAATGGAGATCGCCTCGTGTTCACTAGAAGACGTTTTTTAGAATCAACAATTGCCAGCGGCGCTACTGCAAGCGCCTTGGGTCTTATGCCGGCCTGGGCGCGAAGCGGTTCCTCCGGCAACAAGGGAATTTTTGAAATCGCCGGAACGGAATTCGATCTTGCGATCGACCATACGCCTGTCAACATCGGCGGGCAAACCGGCCACGCGATTACGATCAACGGGACGCTGCCGGGGCCTCTCTTACGCTTTCGGGAAGGCGAAAGGCTGACGTTCCGTGTCAAGAACATGCTCGAAGAGGATACGTCCATCCACTGGCACGGGCTTCTTGTACCTTTTTATATGGACGGCGTGCCGGGCGTTTCTTTCCCTGGCATCAAGGCCGGCGAGACCTTCACCTATGAATACTCAGTCCCGCAATCGGGCACCTATTGGTATCATTCCCATTCCGGCCTGCAGGAACAAAGCGGCCATTACGGACCGCTGATCATCGATCCTGCCGGCCCTGACCCGGTTCAATATGACCGCGAATATGTCCTGGTCCTTTCCGACTGGACCTTCGCGCACCCGCACGAAGTTTTCGCAAAAGTCAAAAAAGACAATGAAGTCTACAATTTTCAGCAGCGGACGATCGCGGATTTTGTAAAGGACGCCAAAAATAACGGTCTCGGCGCGACACTCGCCGACCGGGCGTCATGGGGACAGATGCGCATGTCGCCCACCGACATCTCCGATGTTACGGCGGCGGCTTACACCTATCTCATCAACGGCCATTCCACCGCGGATAACTGGAACGCCATCTTCGAAGTCGGCGAGCGCGTAAGGCTGCGCATCATCAATGCCTCGGCGATGACGATTTTCAATTTCCGGATTCCGGGACTGCCGATGACCGTCGTCGCGGCCGACGGGCTCAATGTGCAACCTGTCGAAACCGATGAATTCCAGATCGGCGTTGCTGAAACCTATGACGTTATTGTCGAACCGAAACGCAATCGCGCGTTCCCAATCGTCGCAGAAGCCATCGACCGCTACGGTCAGGTTGTGGCGACGTTCGCGCCGGAGCCGGACATGCGCGCAACGGCGCCGCTGCTGCGCGAACGTCCGACACTGACGCACAAGGACATGGGCATGGGCGGAATGGATCACGGTTCCATGGGCCATGGCTCGATGGCCGGTATGGAATCGCCCGCCGTGACGAAAGCGGAAATGGTCAGCATATCCGGAATGTCAGGCATGTCCCATGACATGTCCGGCGGCGCGATGCAGGCGCACAACCACAAGACCGGCGTCGGCGTCGATAATGTCGCCATGGCGCCGACCAACCGGCTCGATGAGCCCGGGCTTGGTCTCGAAAATGTACCGCACCGGGCCTTGCGTTATTCGCAACTCAGAAGCCTCGACCCCAACCCTGACACGCGCGCGCCGGAACGCGAGATGGAGATCCATCTCACGGGCAATATGGAGCGTTATATGTGGTCATTCGATGGCGAGAAATTCTCGGCCGTCGAAAAGCCTATTGTGTTCCATGAGGGCGAACGGCTTCGCGTCACGCTGGTCAACGACACCATGATGACGCACCCGATCCATTTGCACGGCATGTTCTTCGACCTCGTCGTCGATGAAAGCGACCACAAGCCGCGCAAACACACCGTCAACGTCAAGCCCGGTGAGAAATTGTCCTTTGATGTTTCGGCGGACCATGTCGGCGACTGGGCGTTTCACTGCCATCTCCTCTTCCACATGCATGCGGGCATGATGCAGGTCGTCTCGCTGCTACCGCGTGACGGCGCGCCCGTCGAAAAATCGGCGCCGATGCAAATGGACCATAAGGGAATGGATCATGGCGCGATGGATAAGCCTGACAAGGCGATGAAACCGGTCGAAGCGTCAATGCCGGATAATTCGATATTGAATCACGGAGGAAAGCACTAATGTCTTCCTTCAAACATATCATTTTTGCCGGCGTCATCGCATCAATCACAGTAAACGCCGCTTTTGCGCAGGAAAAATCACCTCCCTGGTCGCAAGCTGATGAATATTACAGTCCGACGGAGATGGCGGAGGCCCGTCGTGCGGTGCAGGCGGAGCATGGTGGCGCCACTACCTATTACGTTCTGGCGGACCGTTTGGAACTTCAATCAAATGACGGCAACCCGCTACTGCTTCTTGATGGTCAGGCCTGGTGGGGCGGCGACCGCAACAAACTGACATTGAAATCCGAGCTCGAATATGATTTCGACGCGAGCCGGTTTGAAGAAGCCGAATTTCAAGCGCTGTGGACGCACCCCATTGCGCGTTACTTTGATATGCAAGCGGGTGTTCGTCACGATTTCGTCTCGGGCGCTGACCGCACATTCGGCGTTCTCGGCATTCAAGGGCTGGCGCCATACTGGTTTGAGGTCGATGCAGCGCTATTCGTCAGCGGCGAGGGCGACGTCTCGGCGCGATTTGAAGCGGAGTATGAGCTCCTTCTAACACAGCGCCTCATTCTTCAGCCAAGGACGGAGCTGAACTTCGCCGCGCAGTCGGTTCCGGAAGTAGGGATTGGCAGCGGCCTTTCGACAGCGGAGTTGGGCCTTAGGCTTCGCTATGAAATCAAGCGTCAGTTTGCGCCCTATGTCGGCGTTTCCTGGACGCGTTCCGTCGGCGAGACCGCCGACTTTGTGCGGGCTGACGGCGAAGACCCAAGCGCGGTTTCCTTCGTCGCCGGTTTAAGACTTTGGTTCTAGGGAGGGACATCACATGGAAAATATGATTGAACCGAACATCCATCCAATTCTTGTTCATTTCGCTTATGCGTTATCTATAACGGCATTCGTCTCTTATATCTTGGCGTCGTTTTCTCCGTCGGGGAAATGGCGCGAAACGCTTCGTCCAGCCGCCGACTGGATGCTTGCTTTCGGCGCACTCGCAATCATTGCGACAATCGCCGCCGGCTTTCAGGCGTACTACACCGTCGCCCACGACGGGCCCTCTCACGCGGCGATGACAACGCACCGTAATTGGGCGGTCCCGTCAGGCGTTGCAATTTTACTGCTGGCGCTCTGGCGTCGGACATCGAGGGCGAAGCCCGCGTCTGCAATTTTTATCACCTTGCTTGCCGCCGCTGCGTTGTCGCTGTCGGTCACCGCATGGTGGGGCGGCAAGATCGTGTACGGTCACGGGCTCGGCGTATCCCGCATGCCGGTTGTCACCGGCGAAGGGCATGACCATGAACATGCGCCTGGTCAGGAACATGGCGACAATGCGGGTGCGCAAAACCCTGCCGAACATGATAACAGTGATGGTCACCACGATGACGACATGAAGGAAGCTGGCGGTCACGACAATAGTGACGGTCATCATGACAATGACGCGGCGATGGCTGCTCCAATGCCAGTTACCGTCGCTGATTCCCCTGAAGCCGCTGTTGACGCCTTTGGCGCCGCATTAAAGGCAGGCGATGAACCTGCGTTGCGGGCGCTGTTGTCGCCTACTGTGATCATTGCAGAAGGCGGCGGCGCGGAACGCTCCGTTGATGAGTATGCCGGCCACCACATGCCAGCGGACATGGCGTTTACGGCCGCCGTTGAATTCGCGCTCAAGAAACGCGACGTCATCGCAAGTGGCGATATGGCGGCGGTTGTATCTGAGTCACAAATCCACGGCGAATACAAAGGCGAGACGGTGCACTCGCGGATGATGGAAACGATGGTCCTGAAACGCGAAGGTGATAGCTGGCGCATTGTTCACATCCATTGGTCATCGGCACCGATAACCGGCGAGCACGAGCACTGATGGACGACCAGCAGCGGAAGAGCGACTACAAAAAAGGAAGCCTCACGCTCTACGGAACCGTAGCGATGGGAACCGGCGTCATGATCGGCGCCGGCATCTTCGCCCTTACCGGGCAAGTTGCTGAATATGCCGGCCCGTGGTTTCCCGCCGCGTTCCTCATCGCCGCCATCATCAGCGCGTTCAGCGCCTACACCTATATCAAGATGTCGAACAAATATCCGTCGGCGGGCGGCATCGCGATGATATTGCACAAAGCTTACGGTCAATCGGCGGTTACCGGCGCTTGCGCGCTGCTGATGGCGTTTTCAATGGTAATCAACGAAAGCCTCGTCGCCCGAACCTTCGGAACTTACACGCTGCAACTTTTTGACGCCGGTGAGCAGCAGTGGCTCGTTCCCCTACTAGCCGTGGGTTTGATCGCGGGCGCCTTTCTGATCAACCTCGCCGGGAACAAATATATCGGTGCCGTTTCGAAGATCACCGCGGTCTTGAAAGTCGGCGGCATCCTCGCATTCGCGACAGCCGCCTTGTGGGCTTCCGGCTTTTCATTCGAAGCGGCGACGACTCCAAATGCTGCCGATAATTCCTTCACCGGATTTCTTGCCGGCGTCGCGCTCGCCATACTGGCCTACAAAGGCTTCACTACGATCACCAACAGCGGCGATGAAGTCAAAAACCCTGAACGCAATGTCGGCCGGGCGATTATGATATCCCTCGGCGTTTGCCTCGCTGTATATATGGCGGTCGCTTTCGCCGTCGGTTCGTCGCTGACAATTGAAGAATTGGTCGCCGCCAAGGACTACGCCCTCGCCGAGGCGGCTCGACCGGCGCTCGGACAATACGGCGTCATTTTCACTGTCGCGATCGCCATCATTGCAACGGCGTCCGGTTTGCTGGCCAGCGTGTTCGCCGTATCGCGCATGCTCGCCATGCTGACGGAAATGAACCTGATTCCGCACAGCCACTTCGGCATGCCGGGACGAATTCAGAAGCATACGTTGGTTTACACAGTCTTACTCGCAGCGTTCCTCGCGGTATTTTTCGACTTGAGCCGCATCGCCTCGCTCGGCGCGATATTTTATCTCGTTATGGACATCGCCATTCATTGGGGCGTCTAT
>MRWG01000768.1_pt1 | contig 26956 bp, 20 predicted proteins | sample 1013341 | NCBI WGS metagenome assembly MRWG01 (sample SAMN06117577, study PRJNA244670) | biofilm metagenome | biome: Water; feature: Cathode Biofilm; material: Biofilm; isolation source: microbial consortium enriched at the cathode of a solar microbial fuel cell | place: USA: District of Columbia ... | reverse complement strand
GGCTGCCATGACTCTCGCCGAGGCCGTCAGCGCGGCGCGCGATCGCCTGGCCGCGGCGGGCATCGAAGAGTCCCGGCGCGAGGCGCGCCTGCTGGTCTGCCGCCTGCTGGGCGGCGGGCCAGAGCTGCTGCTGGGTTCCGCCGAGCGCGACCTGACGGCGGAGGAGGCCGGCAAGGTCGAGGCGGCGGTGGGCCGCCGCGCCGCCCGCGAGCCGCTGTCGCGCATCCTGGGGGAGCGAGAGTTCTGGAGCCTGCCCTTCGCCCTCAACGCGGCCACCCTGGACCCGCGCCCGGACAGCGAGACCCTGGTGGAGGCCGTGCTGGCGGAGATCGCCGACCGCGACTCCGTCTTGCGGCTGCTCGACCTCGGCACCGGCACGGGTTGCCTGCTGCTGGCGCTCTTGAGCGAACTGCCGAAGGCCGGCGGCCGCGGGATCGACGTCAGCGCCGAGGCGGTCGCCCAGGCCACCGCCAATGCGCAGCGCCTGGGCCTGGCGGCGCGGGCGCGCTTTCAGCGGCATTCCTGGGGCGACGGCCTGGCGCTGGAGGAGGCGCCCTGGGACATCATCGTCAGCAACCCGCCCTACATCGCCAGCGCCGAGATCGCCGCCCTGGCGCCGGAGGTCGCCGGCTACGATCCAGCCGCGGCGCTGGACGGCGGCGGTGACGGCCTGGACGCCTATCGAAGCCTGATCCCGGCTGCTGCGGCGGTGCTGGCGCCCGGCGGACTGCTGTCCCTGGAGATCGGCCAGGGGCAGGCGGCGGCGGTGGAGGAACTGCTCGTTGCGGCGGGGCTCAGGCCCTTGCGCCGGGCGCGCGATCTGGCGGGAATCGAGCGCTGCCTGCTGGCCGTCGCGCCGGCCGGGGCCTGAACCGTGAGCGCGCCGGCAAAGCGCGGAAAAATGCGGGTTCCAAGGCTGAAGAGAGCCGTGGATAAATGAAAAAAAGAGTTGGAAAGCCGGGCAAAGCCCTCTACGTTGAATGGGCCGAGCCGAATGGCTCCCGCGTCTCGGGGAGACGCAACACCACCCAAAATTAACTTGTGTGTGGTTTAGAGCTCGCGGAATCGCCAAGTGGGCGATTTTGCAGGGCGCGAGTGGCAAGAAATCCATTCTGAAGCAAAAAAAGCGAACGATGAGACAAGGTTCCAATAGCGGACGTCGGCCGCGTGGCCGCACAAATCGCAAACAGCACGGTGGTGGTGGTGGCGGCGGCGGACAGTCGCGGACCCACACATTCGACAGCAACGGCCCCGACGGCCGGGTCCGCGGCAATGCCCGTCAGGTCTACGAGAAGTACCTGACCCTGGCGCGGGATGCGACTTCTGCCGGCGACCGGGTCGCCGCCGAAGCCTATTACCAGCACGCGGAGCACTACTTCCGCATCCTGAGCGACAGCACCGATCCGCAGTCGGGCGGCCGCCGCCAGGAAGAGCGCCAGCCGCAGCAGCCCTATAACGGCGCCGACGGCGAGGAAGCCAACGGCAACGCGGTGGCGGCTGCCGAGGAACCGGCGCAGACCAACGGCGCAGCGGATCAGCCGGGTGCCGAGCAGCCCGAGGTCGCGGCCGCGCCTGAAGCCGGCGGCGAGGGCGAAGCCCCGCAGAAGCCGCGCCGCAGCCGCGCCCGCAAGCCGCGGGCCAGCGAAGACGGTCAGCCGCGCAAGAAGGAAACTTCTTCCGAAAGCGAGAGCGATCCGGTCGTTCCCTGAAGGCCGCATTCCTGAACGTCGTTTTCCTGAATTTGCGGCCGGAGATCCGCTCCGGCCGTCTGTATCAAGCCGGGCCGCTGGTCCGGCGGCCGGGCAGCGCTGCTTGCCCGACCAGACCTCGATGACCTTCCAGGCTTCGCTGACCCTCTAGGCTTCGCTGACCGGGTCGCCGGCCTTTATCTCCCCGCCGTCCACCACCTCCGCATAGACCCCCATATCCATGTGGCCGAAGCCCTTGCGCAGGGTCAGCGGAATGTTCATGTCGCGCTCGGCGGTCTCCGGGTTCACGTTGGTGGCCGCGCAGCGCTCTATGCGCTCGATGATCTTCAGTTTGGCGCCGCCGATGCGGATCTCCCGGTCCAGCCAGGCGAACTCGCCCCAGGCCGGCAGGCCGTCGATCAGGATGTTGGCGCGGAAGCGGCGTGGATTGACCGGCTGGCGCGCCACGCGCTCGAAGTCGTGCAGGCTGGCCAGATTGATGAGGGAGATGGGGGTGGGCCGGGCGGCCTCCTGGCCGATCTCCTTGAACGCGGGCGTGCCGCGCGGCGAGCCGGCCAGGAAGCCGGCGAAGAACTGGTTGAGCAGCATCTGCCCGGTCTGGTCGCTGGGGTTGGCTGTCACCACCTGGCGGCCCTGGCGGCTGATGGTGAGCGTCGGGCCCCCGGAATCGCCCCCCGGATCGTAGGCCATGCGCAGCTGGGCCAGCCGCTCCTCCTGGGTCAACTCGAAGAAGCCGGGCCTGGCGCCGGTGCCGCGGCCGTAGGTGATGGCATAGCGCCGGTCTTCAGGGATCCCTTCGCCCGGCGTCAGCATGACCCGTTGCAGGGACTCGCCGTTCAGCCCCTTCACGGGGTAGCGGCAGATCTGTTCCACGGTGGTCGCCATCGGGCCTGAATTTCCCTTCTCGGCCCGGAAAGGGGCGCGCGGTCGTTACGGCTTTGCTGCAGCGCAGTTCATCGCGCCGCCCGCCGCCCTGTCAAGCGGCGCCCCGGCCCTGCGGCGTTCGGCCCGCCCCGGCGGCCTGCCCGCCAGACCGGGTAAGCCTCCCCAGCGGCCGCAACAGCCCGGAAACCCCACCGGGACCTTGCCCTGACTCTGCTATTGATAATCATTTGCAATTGAGAACGAATCGCATTAGCTTCCCCCTCATGCTCTTCGCTGCCGTGCTCAAGGAGACATTCCCGCAAGGGGTTTTCGGGGGCTTTGGCGGGGTAAGCATTGATCTCTCCTGATCCTACTATTGGGCAATGACCCGCCCCGGCCCCGCAGCAGCGGCGCCGGGGCTCTTTTTTAGGCACGGCGCGAATGACCACGAGGTGGTCGCCTGCGGCCAAAGCAAACGGAAAGTTTTGCGCTAGAGATTCCGGGGCCTGCCGGCGCCGGACCCAATATCCGTAAGAAAAGCGGATAAAGAAGCGCCGGCAGGGCGGTTTGACCCGACGCAATGCCTTTGTATAGGCTCGCGGGCTGAGTTGTTCTTTAGCTGATTTAGAGCGGTGGCAGGGGAAAGCGGCCGCGCAAATATAACGGGAGCGCCTCATGTATAAGAAAATCATGGTTCCGGTCGACCTGCGCCACACGGACAAGCTGGACAAGGCCGTGGCGACGGCTGCCGACCTGTCGAACCACTACAAGGCGCCGGTGCAGATGGTGGCGGTGACCGCTTCCGCACCCTCTTCGGTGGCCCACAACCCCCAGGAATTCGAGGCCAAGCTCAGCGAATACGCCGCGGCGCAGTCGGCCAAGTACGGCATCGAGATCGGCGCTCACGCCATCGTCAGCCCGGACCCGACCATCGACCTGGACGACAAGCTGGGCCGCGAGGCGCATGAGATTGGCGCCGACCTCATCATCATGGCCTCGCACGTGCCGGGCTTCGCCGAGCACATCTTTTCCTCTAATGCCGGGTACCTGGCCTCGCACACGGACATCTCCGTTTTCATCGTGCGCTAGATCAATCCTCGATCGGGTGGACTCACCTGATCGAGGGCAAATTGATCTACCTTTGAAATTTAGAGCAACCTATCCGCGCCCGTTCCGGCGCGGGTTGCTCTAGCGAAAAAAAAGGCTCCGCCGGGCGGCGGAGCCTTTCTCAGTTCGGATTGAGAAGGGCGGCTCCTGCCACCCTTCTTCATTCCGGGGGGATTAATTCGTGGTTTGCGCCGAGTCCTTGCGCGCCCGGTTCAGCCCCATCAGCAGGCTGACGCACATCAGCAGCAGCACGATGGTGAAGGGGAAGCCGGTGGAGACCGCCATGGCCTGCAGGGCGGTCAGTGCGCCTGCGCCGCCGACCAGCAGCAGTGCCGCGGCCACCAGACCCTCGAAGGTGCACCAGAAGACGCGCTGGGACACCGGGGCGTCGGTCTTGCCGCCGGCGGTGATGGTGTCGATGACCAGCGAGCCGGAGTCGGACGAGGTCACGAAGAACACGATCACCAGGATGATGCCGAGGATCGAAGTGAACCAGGCCAGCGGCAGGTGCCTCAGCATCTCGAAGAGCTTCAGCTCCAGTGCGGCGCCTTTCACCGTCGCATCAGGATCGGCGATCACCTGGTCGATGGCGGTGCCGCCGAAGACGGCCATCCAGAAGATGCTGACGATGGTCGGCACGAAAACGACGCAGATGATGAATTCCCGCACCGTGCGGCCGCGCGAGACCCGCGCGATGAACATGCCGACGAAGGGTGACCAGGAGATCCACCAGGCCCAGTAGAAGGAGGTCCAGCCCTGCGAGAAGTTGGTATCCTCGCGGCCGAAGGGCATGGACAGCGGCACGACTTCCTTGACGTAGGAAATGCCGCCGGAGACCACGGTCTCCAGAATCGCCGAGGTCGGCCCGACGGCGAGGATGAAGACCATCAGCAGCAGGGCCAGCGCGATGTTGATCTCCGACAGCACCTTCACGCCGCCGTCCAGGCCGCGCAGCACCGAGATGAGAGCGGCGGCGGTAATCACCGAGATCAGCAGCACCCTTGCGCCGTTGCCGGTGGGTGTGTCGAAGAGGAAGTTCAGGCCGGCCAGCGCCTGCTCTGTGCCGAAGCCCAGCGAGGTGGCGAGGCCGAAGAGCGTCGCGAAGACGGCCAGGATGTCGATGATGTGGCCGATCCAGCCCCAGACCGCCTCGCCGAAGATCGGGTAGAAGGCCGAGCGCAGGGTGAGCGGCAGATTGTAGTTGTAGGCGAAGAAGGCCAGGGCCAGCGCGACCACGGCGTAGATCGCCCAGGGATGCAGGGCCCAGTGGAAGATGGTCGCGGCCATGCCCAGGTTGCGCGCCGCCTCGATGTCACCGGCCGCCGCGCCCAGGGGCGCCCAGTCGGTGCGCACGCCGTTTTCCATTGCCGTGCCGCCCATGGAGGAGGCGAAGTGGGACATAGGCTCCGACACGCCGAAGAACATGAGACCGATGCCCATGCCGGCGGCGAAGAGCATGGCGAACCAGCCGAGGTAGGAATACTCCGGCTTGGCGTCGGCGCCGCCCAGGCGCACCGATCCCAGGGGGGTCACCACCAGGACGATGCCGAAGAGCACAAAGATGTTGGCCGAGAGCAGGAAGAACCAGTCGAAGGTCGAGGTCAGAAAAGGCCGGAGCCAGCCGAAGAACTCGGTCGCATCCGCCTGGAACGCCAGGGTCAGCAGGACGAAGGCGATGATGGTCAGAGCGGAAATGACGAAGACCGGATTGTGAATATCGAGGCCGAAGGGCTGTATATTGTCTTGGCCGACTTCGTATTCAGTCACCTCGGGATTGCTCATGCTTTGCCCCCCTTTGATTTTCAGGCATCGTAAATAGAGATATAGAAAGCCCACAGTAATAATGCTGGAATTTCAGCATCTCTGATCTGTGTGACTGTGAAATGAGCGCCGCCTGGTATGTTTTGCCTGTTCTTATTGTAAGCGGCCATCCTACAATCTTTCGAACCTAGCAAATCGCTCAATACAGTATCAATGGTTGTCAATTCGCGACAGGCGGTGGTGCCCTTTCAAGGCGATAGCGGAGGGCGCGCGCCGCGCGCACCAGGGCCCGGCCGGTCCCTGCCGGCGGCCGTCCCGGCCGCGCCGGAGGCGGCTGGAAAGGTGGCTTTTGCGGCAGATTTTTTTGCCCTTTCCAGGCCTTGTGTCCTTTTTGCAACAGCCCCATATCTCCTAAGGAAGCCGGGCCGCAGCGGCCGGCTTGGGCGGTTGTGTGCCACTGGGATGGGCGCGATCGCTGCAGTATTATGGATCTGGTCACCTGCATGCCGCTCACCGGGTGCGGGAAAGGGGAAATAGATGGATCTCAATCGCTATACCGAACGCTCGCGCGGGTTCCTCCAGGCCGCGCAAACTCTCGCCAGCCGTAAACACCACCAACGCCTTACCCCGGAACACCTGCTGAAGGTTCTGCTCGACGACGAGGAGGGCCTGGCGCGCAACCTCATCCGCCAGGCCGGCGGCAAGCCTGAGGCGGCGGTCAAGGCCATCGACGAGGCGCTGGCCAAGCAGCCCAAGGTCGAGGGCGCCGGCGCCGGCCAGCTTTACCTGGCGCAGGAGACCAACGACCTCTTCGGCCAGGCCGAGAAGCTTTCCGAGGAAGCCGGCGATTCCTATGTGACCGCCGAGCGCATCCTGCTGGCCATCGCCATGCTGCCGGGCACCACGGCCGCCAAGGCGCTGGCCGCCGCCGGGGTGACGCCGCAGTCGCTCAATCAGGCGATCAACGCCATGCGCAAGGGCCGGCGCGCCGATTCGGCCACCGCCGAGGACCAGTACGAAGCCCTCAACAAGTACGCCCGCGACCTCACCGAAGTGGCGCGCGAAGGCAAGCTCGACCCGGTCATCGGCCGCGACGAGGAGATCCGCCGCACCGTGCAGGTGCTCTCGCGCCGCACCAAGAACAACCCCGTGCTGATCGGCGAGCCCGGCGTCGGCAAGACCGCCATCGTCGAGGGCCTGGCCCAGCGCATCGTCAACGGCGACGTGCCCGACAATCTGAAGGACAAGCGCCTCATGTCCCTCGACCTCGGGGCCATGGTCGCCGGCGCCAAGTTCCGCGGCGAGTTCGAGGAACGCCTGAAGGCCGTCCTGCAGGAGATCGCCGATGCGGGCGGGGAGATCATCGTCTTCATCGACGAGCTCCACACCCTGGTCGGGGCGGGCAAGGCGGAAGGCACCATGGATGCCTCCAACATGCTGAAGCCGGCACTGGCGCGCGGCGACCTGCACTGCGTCGGCGCCACCACCCTGGACGAATACCGCAAGTACATCGAAAAGGACGCGGCCCTGGCGCGGCGCTTCCAGCCGGTCTTCGTGCCGGAGCCGAGCGTCGAGGAAACCGTCTCCATCCTGCGCGGCCTGAAGGAGAAGTACGAGCTGCACCACGGCGTGCGCATCACCGATGCGGCCATCGTGGCGGCGGCCACGCTTTCCAACCGCTATATCTCCGACCGCTTCCTGCCTGACAAGGCCATCGACCTGGTCGACGAGTCGGCCAGCCGCCTGCGCATGGTGATGGATTCCAAGCCCGAGGAAATCGACGAGCTCGACCGCCGCCTGGTGCAGATGAAGATCGAAGAGAACGCCCTGCAGAAGGAGAGCGACAAGGCCTCCAAGGAGCGCCTGGAGAAGCTGAGCGCCGAGATTGCCGAGCTGGAAGCCAAGACCGAGGAACTGACCGGCCGCTGGAAGGCGGAGAAGGACAAGCTGGCCGGCGCCCAGAAGCTGAAGGAGCAGCTCGATCAGGCGCGCAACGACCTGGAGATCGCCCAGCGCGAGGGCGACCTCAACAAGGCCAGCGAGCTGAAGTACGGCGTCATCCCGGGCCTGGAAAAGCAGCTCTCGGAAGCCGAGGCGGCGCAGGAACATCAGATGCTGAACGAGGAGGTGACCGAAAGCGACATCGCCGCGGTGGTGTCGCGCTGGACCGGCATCCCCGTCGACAAGATGCTGGAGGGCGAGCGCGAGAAGCTGCTTGCCATGGAAGACGCCCTGCGCGAGAGCGTCATCGGCCAGGAGGACGCCATCGTGTCGATCTCCAACGCCGTACGCCGCGCGCGCGCCGGCCTGCAGGACCCCAACCGGCCGATCGGCTCCTTCCTCTTCCTCGGCCCCACCGGCGTCGGCAAGACCGAGCTGACCAAGGCGCTGGCCCGTTTCCTTTTCGACGACGAGACGGCGATGGTCCGCCTCGACATGTCGGAGTACATGGAAAAGCACGCGGTGGCGCGCATGATCGGCGCCCCGCCGGGCTACGTCGGCTACGAGGAAGGCGGTGCGCTGACCGAGGCGGTGCGGCGGCGGCCCTACCAAGTGGTGCTCTTCGACGAGGTGGAGAAGGCGCACCCCGACGTCTTCAACATCCTGCTGCAGGTGCTGGACGACGGCCGCCTGACCGACGGCCAGGGCCGCACCATCGACTTCCGCAACACCATGATCATCCTCACCTCCAACCTGGGGGCCGACATCCTGGCGGCCCAGCCGGAGGGCGAGGACAGCGACGCGGTGCGCGGCCAGGTCATGGACGTGGTGCGCCAGGCCTTCCGGCCGGAGTTCCTCAACCGCCTGGACGAGATATTGCTGTTCCACCGTCTGACGCGGTCGCAGATGACCGGCATCGTCGACATCCAGCTCGCCCGCCTGCACGCCATGCTGGCCGACCGCAAGATCGCCCTGGAACTGGACGAGCAGGCCAAGGCCTGGCTGGCCGACAAGGGCTACGACCCGGTCTACGGCGCCCGCCCGCTGAAGCGGGTGATCCAGCGGGAGCTGCAGAACCCCTTGGCCAGCATGATCCTGGAAGGCAAGATCGGCGACGGCGACAAGGTGAGCGTCAGCGCCGGTCCCGAGGGGCTGGCCATCAACGGAGAGATGGTGGCGGCGGCCTGAGCCGCTGCTGCCGAGGGAGAAGTTTATGTTCTACGACACGCGGACCGGCGACCACGGCCTGCCACACAATCCCTTCAAGGCTTGTGTGGTGCCGCGGCCGATCGGCTGGATCACCACCTTGAACGAAGCGGGGCAGGTGAACCTGGCGCCCTACAGCTTCTTCAACGGCGTGGCCGGCGATCCGCCTGTCGTGATGTTCGCCGCCGGCGGCCGCAAGTCCGACGGGCCGCCCGACGGCTCCAAGGACTCGCTGGCCAATGCCGAGCGCACCAGGGAGTTCGTCTGCAACGTGGTGACCTGGGACCTGCGCGAGCAGATGAACATGACCTCGGCTTCCGCGCCGGCCGGCACCAGCGAGGCGGAGATCGCCGGGCTGGAGCTGGTGCCCTCCGAGCTGGTGAAGCCGCCGCGGGTCGCGGCCTCGCCGATCCACCTGGAGTGCACCTACCTGCAGACCGTCGACCTGCCCTCCGCCATTCCCGACTCCCGCAACGCCGTGGTCTTCGGGCAGGTGATCGGCATCCACATCGAGGACTCGGTGCTGACCGACGGCCTGGTCGACATGGCCAAGGTGAAGCCCATCGCACGCCTCGGCTACATGGACTACTGCCTGGTGGAGGAGGTCTTCTCCATCAAGCGCCCGGACGGTCCGCTGAAGAGCCGCAGCGACGCGGCGGAGTAATCTCTGCGGCGTCTCACTTAAAGACGCGGGAACTCACGTAAAGCCGATTGCGGTGCGAGGCTGAGCGCACGGCGGCTTGTGCCGGGAGGAGGAGGTCTGTTGTCCGCCTCTCAGCGGACATCTCCTGATGCCCGATGTGACAGCAGCTTTTGACCCGGAGCGGAAGTGCGGCGGCAGTTCTCAAGGCAATGTGCTTAGGGCATTCCGGCCCTGGTCAGTCTTGCGCGAAGAGCGTCCTCGTCGGCCTGGCGGCGATAATAGTTGGTCATCATCAGCTCATCCACGCCGTATTCCTTCGCAATGTGCCGGATTCTCTGAACGGATTGGCCCGCAGCAGCGCCGTGATCCTCCGGTAGCCGTAGCGCCCGTACTGGCTTGCCAGGCGGACGATCGCGGCCGTCAGCGGCTGCTCATCGGCGGCGGTGACCGCCTGGTAGCGCTGGCTGGTGCGGGACTGACCGAGAACCCGGCAGGCCCTGCGCTCGGAAACCCGGTGAACCTTCCGGACATGCCGGACACAGCGCCGGCGGCGCTCGGGGCTTACCAGTTTCCCTCGGCCGCCTCCTTCAGGATCAGCTTGTCCAGCGTCAGATCGGCGACCGCCCGCTTGAGCCGGGCGTTCTCCTGCTCCAGTTCCTTCAGCCGGCTCGCCTGGTCGACCTTGAGGCCGCCGTACTCCCGGCGCCAGCGACAGTAACTCTGCTCCGATACCCCGATGCGACGACAGATCTCCCCGACCGTCTTGCCCTGCGCCAGCAGAACCTCTGCCTCGCGCAGGTGATTGATGATCTGCTCTACAGAAAATCGCTTCCTCGGCATCCCTTTACCCCTTCTTTGGAAGGATCCAGCTGTCTCAATTCTCTATCTCAGCAACCGGATCCGGTTAAGGGGGTAAGGTCAGCTCCTCGCAGTACAAGAGCGAACTAGTGGTGGCGCGAGCATTGAGAGTATCGCCAGTCTCGATCCGTGGCATGATTCATGCCGCGCGGTTTGGTTTTGAAGCCGGCCCTACCTGGCACACAGGCGACGGACCTTACGACGTGCTGCAACGCCGGCTTTAAGGGTAAAGCGGGCATCGCAGTCTGCGCTACTGTTCCGTCGGGTGGTCCGGATCTTCCGGCTGTAGCGGCTCTCTGCCCAGGATAAGGTCCGCTGCTTTCTCGCCGATCATCAGAGCAGCCGCATTGGTGTTGGCGGCCGGCATGGTCGGCATGATGGAAGCGTCGGCTACACGCAGTCCCTGGACGCCGTGCACTCGCAACTGGCAGTCGACGACGGTATCCGTCCGCTCGGCCGGTCCCATGCGGCAGGAACCCATGGGGTGATAGGTCGTATTGCCGGTCTTGCGTGCGTGTTCCAGCAGCGCCTCGTCGCTTTGAGCCGCTGCGCCCGGCCAAAGCTCCTTCTCCACATAGCGGGCAAAGGGCTCACTCTGCATCAGCTGTCGGCCCAGGCGCATCGCTGCGACCAGCGCCTGCCGGTCTTCTTCCTCGGCCAGATAGTTCGGCTGAAAAATCGGCTGGTCGAAGGGGTCGGCCGACCGGGCTCGGACGTAACCGGCGCTCCGGGGCCGCTGTTGCCAGCAGCCGATCGTGGCGCCTGGGAACCTGTCCAGCCCGGACCAAACCCCTGCCGGGTAGCTGGCGGGGGTAAACGATACCTGGATGTCGCCGCAGGGCAGCCGGGGACTGGACTTCCAGAAGCAGTACACCAGGGTCGGCGTCAGGGCGAGCGCGCCTCGCCGGGTCAGGGCGTAACGGGCGACCTCCTTTACAATACCGAGGCCGCGCACGCGCTCGTTGATCGTCGGCAGGCCGCGGATGCGCGCCACCAGGCGCGCCGCGAAGTGGTCACGCAGGTTCTCGCCCACGCCAGCGCTGGGCCTGACGACGGGAACACCGATGCCGTTCAGCAGGTCCGGCGCGCCGATTCCGGAGATCTGGAGCAGGTGGGGAGAGGCGATGGCGCCGCCGCAGAGGACGATCTCCCGCCTCGCCCGAATCACTTCGTTCCGGTCGCCGCGGCGGTAGCGCACGGCGGCCGCGCGCCGACCTTCAAAGATGATCTGCGTGACATGGGCGCGGGTGCGAAGATCCAGGTTACCGCGCTTCCGCGCCGGATGGAGGAAGGCGCTCGCCGGGCTCACCCGGCGGCCGCGGTAGATGCTGCGCTGGACGTAGGCGATGCCGTCCTGCGCGGCACCGTTGTAGTCGGGGTTGCGCGGAATGCCGAGGCTCCCGGCGGCGTCCATGAAGGCTTCGCAAAGGGCGTCGGGCTCGTCGATGTCGGTGATCACGAAGGGGCCCTGCCGCCCCCGGTAGCCATCATCGCCCTCGCCGATGCGCCGCTCGCTGCGCTTGAAGTACGGAAGGACGTCCCGGTAGCTCCATCCGGGGTTCCCCATCGCGGCCCAGGAATCGAAATCGTTACGATGGCCGCGGGTGTAAACATGCCCGTTGATCGAGCCGGAGCCGCCCAGGGTCTTTCCGCGGGACTGGACGAGGCTGCGTCCGGCGGTTCCCCAGCCAGGCTCGGTCGGATACATCCAGTTGATGGCGGGGTTGGCGAGCGTATAGACGACGGCGGCGGGAATATGGATGAAGGGATGCCGGTCCGGCGGCCCGGCCTCGAGGACGCAGACCGTGGCGTCGCTCATTTCCACCAAGCGGCCGGCAACGACGGAGCCGCTGGAGCCGGCACCGATGACCACATAGTCAAAGGTGTCCGTCATGTTATAGCCGGATCCCGATATTCTTGGTCTGCACGTAGCCAAGCAGGGCTTCCTGACCCTTCTCGCGCCCGTAGCCGGAACGCTTGGTGCCGCCGAAAGGGGTCTCGACCCCGCCGACCCACCATTCATTGACGTAGACCTGCCCGGCGACCAGACGATCGGCAGTCCAGTGGGCCAGCCGGAGGCTGCGGGTGTAGACGCCAGCCGCCAGGCCGTAATCCGTCCCATTGGCGATCTCTACCGCCTCCTCGGGAGTGTCGAAAGGTATCACGACGACGACGGGGCCGAAAAACTCCTCCTGGGCGATCCGCATCTGCGGACGGACATCGGCGAAGACGGTCGGCCTCATGAAATGTCCGGGCGTGTCCGGCAGTCGCGATCCACCAACAACAAGGGTCGCACCTTCGTTGATCCCGACGCGGCAGAGAGACTCGACACGTTCCAGCTGCTTCGCCGAAATGAGTGGTCCCATATCGCAGCCCTCTCCGCCCGGCCCGACGCGGCGTGCCTCCGCCTCGGCCTTGAGGCGCGCGACGAAGTCGTCGTGGACCGAGCGGTGGACGATAAGCCGGGAGCCGGCCGAGCAGATCTGCCCGGCGTGATGAAAAATTCCCTTGGCTGCGCTCTTGGCGGCCTGTTCAAGGTCGGCGTCGGCATAGACGATGCCGGCGGACTTGCCGCCCAGCTCCATCACGCAAGGAATGACGCGTTCAGCGGCTGCGCGCAGAACGCTCTTGCCGGTCTCGACGGAGCCGGTGAAGACGATATGGTCGATGTCCGGGTGCGCCACCAGCGCCGCCCCGGCGTCCTGCCCGTAGCCGCATATGATGTTGACAGCGCCCCGGGGGACCCCCGCCTGCTCGCAGGCCTCGGCAAAGAGAAAGAGGCTGAGGGGGGAGTCCTCCGGTGACTTTAGGACCACTGCATTTCCGGTGACGAGGGCGCAGGCGACAGAGCGCGCGCCAACCGGCAGCGGCCCGTTCCAGGGGACGATTTGGGCTGAAACGCCGAAGGGGGCGTGGACGGTGTAGTCCAGCAGGCCCTCGCCCAGCGGAATCTGTCGGCCTTCCAGTTTGTCGGCTATGCCTCCGTAATACCTGAGATAGCGCTGGGTCAGGGCGACCTCCCCTCGACCCGCGGCGAGCGTCTTTCCGTTGTCCAGGCACTCGACCATGGCGATCTCCTCCAACAGTTCGCCGAGCTTCTCCGAGATCCGGCTCATAAGCTCGCCACGTTCGTGCGGAGGCATTTCGAACAGCACCCGGCTGTCGAAGCAGCGGCGTGCAGCTGCGACCGCCGTGTCGACGTCCGCAGGGACGGCGCGTGCCACTTCGGCGATGGGCTCGGCCGTGGCCGGATTACTGACGGTGATCTGCTCGCCGCTCGCGCCGTCGACCCAGTCGCCGCCTATGAAGTTCTTCCAGTAGGTTCTGATCTTGCTCATCCTGTTGTCCTCTAGGCAACGTCGGTCGGACGGTCGCAGGGCTGGTACCGTCGGGCGTCATCATCGTGAGAACCGTTGTCGCTGGCGAATGCCGATTGACGATGATGCTATGCCGTTTCCGCATGTTCCTTCTGGACAACCCGGGCCGGCTGCGGTCTGCTGTCGGGACACGGTCAGTTAGTGTTTGCTTCGGATGATATGCTATGGAAATCAAGTGGCTGGAGGACTTTCTGTCCTTAGTTGACACCCGGAATTTCTCGCGTTCGGCCGAAGCGCGCTTCACAACGCAGCCGGCGTTCAGCCGCCGCATCAAGGCGCTGGAGGAATGGCTCGGCGCCACCTTGTTCGACCGCAGCAAGCATCCCGTCGCCCTGACTCCGGCGGGCGAACAGTTCCGCCCAATCGCCGAGGAGGTGTTGCGCCGGCTGCTCCAGGGGCGTGAGGATGTCCGACAGACGAGCGAAAACATTGAGAGCGTCATCGCGTTCTCGGCGACGCATAGCCTGTCGCTGACGTTCTTCCCGAATTGGATCAAACAGACCGAAGAACATTCGGGCGTCCTTCGTACCCGCCTTGATTCGAACCAGGTTGCAAACTGTGTTCAGGCGCTACTCCGCGGTGAGTGCCACTTCATGCTCTGTCATACACACCCCCTTGTTGAAGTCCCTCTTGCCGATGAGTTCTTCACATCGCTGAAGGTGGGCGAAGACCGCCTGCTGCCCGTCTCGGCTCCCGACACGGAAGGCCGGCCCGTCCATGCGCTCCCGGGGACCCTTGAGAATCCTTTGTCTTATCTTTCCTATGCGGACACCTCTGCGATCGGTCGTGCGGTCGAGCTGGTGATGATCGGTCGCTCCGACAAACCGGTTCTGAACCGGGTGTTCGAGTCTCATCTGGCCGGTGTACTCAAGGCTATGTGCCAGGAAGGCCGAGGTTTGGCATGGCTGCCGGAAAGTCAGATTGAGGATTCGTTGAACGCGGGAAGACTGGTGCTGGCAGGCGATGACTCCTGGGTCATTCCGGTCGAGATTACGCTGTTTCGCTCGATCGACCCCCTCCCGCGCGCTGCCGAGGAGTTCTGGGCGCTGCTGCATGATGCCTAAAGGGCATCGGATCAGGCTCAGCTTGCATTGGTTGCGCCTGCCGCAGCGCTGTACATTCTGAGGTCCTATACGAATGAGGGCTTGATAGAATGACGGGCAGGGCTCCCAGGCGAGTTGCGATTCTCGGCTTGATGCTGGAAAGCAATCGCTTCGCACCGGTAACGACCAAGGCCGACTATCTCAATCGCGTCTATCTCGTCGGCAAGGAGATCCTCCGCGACCTGGAAAGCGCCGACCCTCAACTGCCGGCGGAAATTCGCGGCTTCGTATCTCACATGAACGCCAAATGCGACTGGATTCCGGTGCCGATTCTGGTCGGCCTGGTCGAGGCCGGCGGCCCGATCGACCACGCCTTCTTCCAGCACAATCTGGAAGAGATGAGGCGCCGGCTCGAGGCCGAGATGCCTCTGGATGCGGTCTACCTGTCGAACCACGGCGCCATGGTCACGACGGAAAACACCGATCCGGACGGCGAGATTTTTGCCATGGTGCGCGGGATAGTCGGGCCCGAGGTGCCGGTGGTCGCGACCCTTGACCTTCACGGCAACGTCTCCGAACGCATGGTCGAGGCCGCAGATGTCCTCGTTTCCTACCGCACGAACCCGCACGTGGACATGCGTGAGCGCGGCATCGAGGCGGCGGGCGTCATGATCGAGATGTTCGCGGGCATGCGGCCCGAGGCGGCCCTGGTGCGCCTGCCGCTTATTCCGCCGACCGTAACGCTCCTGACCGAAGCCGGGCCCTATGCCGATATCATCGATTATGGCCAGTCCCTGCTGACCGAGGACATCGTCAACGTTTCGATCCTCGGGGGCTTCGCCTACAGCGATACTCCGAAAAACGGTCTCGCGATCATCGTCACTGCGCGGCGGCCGGGCGGCCATGCCCGGCAGGTGGCGCGTAAGATCGCGGAGAGGGCCTGGGCGGAGCACCGGCGCTACCTGCCGCAACTCACGCCGCTCGACGAGGCCGTCGCCGCGGTTGTGGCGGCCGAACGCGATTGCGGGGCGCCGGCGCTGATCCTTGCCGATGTTGCCGACAATCCTGGTGGTGGCGGCAACGGCAACACCATGTGGATCCTGGAGGCTCTCCATAAGGCCGGTGTCAGCAATGTTCTCGTCGGCATCATTTACGATCCGGCCTTGGCCGCGGAGGCCCATAGTCTCGGCGAGGGGGCAACCTTTCGGGCAGCGTTCAATCGTGTCGAGCCGGATGAGTTTTCCCGGCGTTTCGAGGCCGAAGCAAAAGTGGTGCGCCTTAAAGACGGGGACTGCGTGGGGCGTCGCGGATTCTATGCGCAGCGCCGCATGAATTTGGGACCGACGGCGCTTCTCGACCTCGGCGGAATTCAGGTCGTCGTCGTATCGATTCGCACGCAGTGCGCCGACCCGGTGTTTCTGGAGATGATGGGCCTGGACATCGCCAAGGCGCGGGCTGTGGTTGTCAAGTCGCGCGGCCACTTCCGGGCCGGCTTCGACGAGTTCTTTTCCGCCGACCAGGTAGTGGAGGTGGACGCGCCCGGTCTAACGTCGCCGGTTCTCTCCCGTTTCGATTTTAAGTACCTTCCGCGTCCCGCCTTTCCTATCGATGACCATGTCGAATGGTCTCTGGCGGACCTTGTTGAAGCCTGAACGGCTCTTCGCCAAGGCGGAAGCGTCATCGATATGAATGGCTTCCCGACTCTATACGCTTGCGGCATCGGCCTATCAGGTCTTCGCATTCGCCAAGCGCCCACTATAGTCCTAGCCTAACAATCGAGGACACGCGAAAGCGTCCGTCACAAAGGGAAACTGAAAGGCTTTTGACGATGAACAAACTCATCAAGCGGACCTTGGCCGCCGCCGTCGCCGCCGCTGTTCTTGGCGCCGCCGGTCCGACGATGGCCAAGACGATCAAGTTCGGCATGAACGCGCCGCAGGGTGACAACCCCGAGTGGAATGCTCTTGTCGCCTTCAAGAACCATGTCGAGTACAAGACCGAAGGCGGGATCGAGGTCAAGCTGTTCCCAAGCGCGCAGCTCGGCGCGGAGCGCGCCTGCGCGGAGCAGGTGCAACAGGGTGCCGTGGAAGTCTGCCTTGTGGACACCGGCGCCCTGGCCGGTTTCTACAACAACATCCAGGTGCTCTCCATTCCCTATCTCTTCAAGTCCTCGGCCCATGCCTGGGCCGTTTTCGACAGCCCCTTCTTCAAGGAGCTTGCCGAGAACATGCGCCAGGAGACCGGCATCCGCGTGATGTCTTGGGGCGAGAACGGCTTCCGTGATTTCACCAACAATGTCCGACCGATCCGGACTCCGGAAGACCTCAAGGGCCTGAAGATGCGGGTGATGGAAAGCCCGGTGTTCATTCGCTTTGTGGAGTCTTTCGGTGCGGCGGCCACGCCGATGCCCGGTTCGGAGATCATCATGGCGGCCAAGCAGGGCGTGATCGATGGTCAGGAAAACCCAGCTCAGGTCAACTACGACTACAACCTGATGGACGTGCAGAAATACATGTCCACCGATGAGCACATCCTGGGTGTCCACGCCTACATCATCAGCGACAAGTTCTTCGAAGGGCTCAGCGATGACGAGAAGGCGGTTGTCCTCGAGGCCGCCACCCTGGCCGCCCGCGTGGAGAACACGCAGAAGCTGGCCGGCGCGAAGAAGTACATCGAGCTCATCAAGGAAAAGGGCGTCGAGGTCCACATGACCAGCATGGCCGAGAAGGCCGCTTTCGCCGAGGTCTCGCAGGAGCCGGTTCTCGGTTACCTGCGTGAGCAGGTCGGTGCCGACCTGGTGGAAGCTCTTCTCGATACGGCCAAGACCTACGAAGCCGGCCTCTACGGCAACTAGAAAGAGCCCGGCAAAGAGGGCGTGAGGAGCGGGCAGGGCCCCTTCTCACGCCTTGCCGTCTGGAGCAACCAGCGACCACAACATGATGACGCCGCTCCGCGCGATAGAGGATGTGTCCGGACACCCTAGGTTGACGCCGTTCTGGATTCCGGCGGGAGGAGTGTCGTGAAGAGGCGAGCGTTCTGGCTGGGCCTTAAGCTGTCGAACCTGACGGAGATTTTGGCGGCGATCCTGCTGGTTGCCGTCATCGCCATGAACCTAGCCCAGGTATTCTTTCGCTACGTGCTGGTCGATCCGCTGTCCTGGAGCGAGGAGACCATGCGCTACTCGACAACCTGGATGGTCTTCCTTGCCGCCGGCTCCGCCTTGTTTCGCGGTGAGCATATGGTCATCAACCTGTTCAGCGATGTTCGCTCGGTGCGACTCCGCCACCTAGCGCACCGCGCCGTCCTCCTCTGCATCGGCGCCTTCTGCATCCTGCTCATGTGGGAGGGCTTCCCCGCCGCCATCGATAACATGCGACAGGTCTCGCCGGCGGTGCGCATTCCTATGACCATTCCCTATATGGCAATTCCGGTCGGCGCGACCCTGATGCTGGTAAAGGTGGTTTGTCTGCTGTTCCTGCCCGACGGGGCCTTCGTCCGCGAAGAGGCTGAGGAGAACCAGGCGTGATCGCGATGGCCATTGCCTTTGTTGCGATGCTCCTTCTGGGCGTGCCGATCGTCTTCGCGCTGGGGATTGCCGGCGCCATCGGCCTTTGGGCACTCGACCTCGACCTGATCTCGGTCCCCACACGCCTTTTCACCGGCATGGACAACTTCGTCTTGCTGGCCGCCCCCTTTTACATTTTCGCCGGCGAGGTGATGAACCGCGGCGGCATAACCTCGCGCCTCATTCGCCTGGCGGGTCTGGTCACACGAGGCGCTCCCGGCGGCACCGCCTATGCCAACGTCTCCTCTTCGGTGCTCTTCGCCGGCATCTCGGGCGCTGCCGTCGCCGATACGGCGGCTCTGGGGCAGGTCTTCATCAAGGGCATGCCCGAAGAAGGCTACGACAAGAACTATGCCGCGGCCGTGACCATCGCCTCGTCGATCATCGGCCCGATCATTCCGCCCTCGGTCATCATGATCATTTATGCGGCGGTAACCCGCATCTCGGTGATCGACCTCTTCGTCGCGGGGATCGTGCCCGGCATTATGCTGGCCGGCGCAATGTCGCTGCTGATCTGGCTGCAGGCGCGTGGCGGGCGGCTGCCGCGGTCCAACTATCGGGTGGCGAAGGGCGAGGTTCCCGTCCTGCTGCGCGACGGGCTACTGGTGATGGGGCTGCCGGTGCTGATCGTGGGGGGCACGCTCTCCGGCATGTTCACAGCCACTGAGGCCGGCGGAATCGCCGTCGTCTATGCTGTAGCGATCTCCTGGTTCGTGTTCCGGAGCCTCAATCTTGCCGAGCTCTGGGACGCCCTGCGGCGCAGCGCCCGGATCACCGCCACCGTCTACCTGGTCATCGCCGCCGCGACCGTAGTGTCCTACGTCCTGACGATCGGCGGTATCGCCATGTGGGTGCAGGACTTTGCCCTCCTGTTCGCCGGCAACCCCACCCTGTTCATGATGGCCCTGACCTTCGTCCTTCTCTTGGTCGGGACCTTTCTGGAACCGGGCGCTGCCATTGTGCTGATCGTGCCGATGCTGATGCCGGTGGTGGTCAGCATGGGTATCGATCCCATGCAGTTCGCGATGGTCGTCATCCTGACCTTGACGCTGGGGCTGATTACCCCGCCGGTGGGGGTCTGCCTCTTCGTCGCCTGCCGGATCGCAGAGAGTCCGGTCTTCCCGATCGTTCGGGCGGTGTTCCCCTTCCTCGTCGCCGAGATCGGCGTCGTCATTGTCCTCGTGCTGGTGCCTGAGCTCTCGTCCTTTCTTCCGGCATTGCTGAAATGAAGCGCCGCAACGCCATTCTTACCTCCGAAGGATCGAACGAATGCTGGTGATTTCCGAAAAGCTCGCACGGGAGCTGGTCTCCGTCGAGGACGCCATCCGCTGTGTTGAAGATGTCTTCGCCGCCATGGCCCGCGGCGAGGCGCGCAACTATCCCGTCGTGCGCGAGGTCGTGGGCTACCGGGAGGCGGTCTACGGCGTGAAGACCGGCTGTGACGTCTCGACACCCATCCTGGGCCTTAAGGCCGGCGGCTACTGGCCACATAACGCAGAGCATTCTCTGGGCAACCACCAATCTTCCACCCTGCTGTTCGACCCGGAAACGGGACGCGCCGCGGCCCTGGTGAGCGCCAACTACCTGACAGCGGTGCGCACCGGCGCGTCCAGTGCCATCGCCACCAAGCGTCTGTCACGGCCGGATGCGGCGGTGCTCGGTATCATCGGAACAGGCGTGCAGGCCGAGTACCAGCTCAAGGCCACCCTGGCGGTGCGGGCCCTCACCGAGGTTCACGCCTGGGACCCTTCGGCCGGCAATCTCGAGAGATTCGGGCGGACCGTCGCCGACTTGGGCCTGAGCTTCGTTCCTGAAACCGAACGCCGGGCGGTGGTCACGGCGGCCGACGTTCTGATCACGGTAACGCCCTCTCAGAAGGCGCTGGTGGAAAGGGACTGGGTGCGGCCGGGCACCCACATCAGCGCCATGGGCTGCGATACCAAGGGCAAGCAGGAGCTGGATCCCGACCTGGTCGCCTCGGCCGCCCTTTTCGTGGATGAGGCCGCGCAGTCGCTGAGCATCGGCGAGTTCCAGCATGCTTTCGCCAGCGGGCTGATCACTGAAGGGTCGCTCCGGGGAACCATCGGCCAAGTCATTGAGAACCGCTGCAAGGGCCGCCGGGACGACGAGGAGATCACCATCTTCGATGGGACGGGCGTAGCCCTGCAGGACCTTGTCGTTGCCGACCTCGCTGTGCGCCTGGCGCAGGAGCAAGGCGCCGCCGTCTCAGTCGAGTACTAACAGGCGCCCCCGACGGACGGCCGCTTACCAGCCGTTGATGCGCGGCCAGACGTCGACAATCTCGCTCCCGTCGCCGATCTCGCTGTCGACTACGTGGTATTCGCCGTACATGGCGGCGGTCATGCAGATGTGGTTCGGGTAGACTCGCAGGCGTGAACCGACGGGCAAGACACTCACCGCCGCACCGTTGGACAGCGTGATCTGCCCGTGCTCTTGGTACACCTTGCCGACGCGAAGCTGCGGCTCCAGGGGGCAGCCGTCCAGGCCGGCAACCAGGCCGAAACCGATATCGTTCGGCGCGCCCTCGGTGCTGCGGTCCTTGGACAGCGCCAGGGCACCAGCATCGACCAGCAGGTGCCTAAGGAGGGTGTGGTGGCTGATGACTTCCGTCACTACCGACACCGCCAGATCGGACTCTTTGCAGGATCCAATCTGGGCCTGGAACATGTCGCCGAACATGTAGACGCCCGGGCGCACCTCGGTGACGCCCTCCAGGTTCCGCGCATGCAGGGCGGTCGGAGTTGAGCCGACGCTGACAGTCGGACAGTCGATCCCCAGGGCCCGGATGCGCTCGGCGGCAGTTACGGCGGCGGCGCGCTCGGCTTCGGCGACGTCCTGAATCTCGGCAATGCTGCGGCAGCCGTAGGAGTGTCCGGCGTGGGTCATGACGCCGGCCAGGGCCGCATGGGAGGATTGGTCGACAAGTTTTGCGATTTCAATTACTTCAGAGCGATCCGGAAAGACGCCGGAACGCCCTTCGCCGCAATCGATTTCGACCAGGACATGAAAGCGATGTCCCAGTTCCCGGCCCTTGTCCCCGATCGCACGGGCCACCTCTACGGAGTCGGTAATCAGGGTGACCTGGGCGCCGGTGCTCTGGATCGCGGCGACGCGCTCCAGCTTGTCGGGGACGATGCTGACGGCATACTGCACATCGGTGATGCCGTGTCTCGCGAAGTACTCGGCCTCCTTGAGGGTCGAGACCGCGACCCCTCCCGGCTGACCCGCCAATGCCAGGCGCGCCACCTCAATCGACTTCGTGGTCTTCAGGTGGGGCCGCAAGGCGACGCCATTACGTTTTACAGCCTCCGCCATGCGTTGGATGTTCCTGACGAGTCTTGCCCGGTCGAGAACCAGTGAAGGTGTCGGCAGATCTGTGATGTTCATCAATTGGGTACCGGATACCGATGAATACGTGGCAGAGAATGCGGGGCGTGGACGCCAAGCACCCGACCAAGGTAGATACGGCGCGCGCGGCAAACCAATGCTCGTTTTTCCTAATGCAATGCGCAGATCGGATGGGGCGGAGCCGGGTGATAACCTGCATGACCGGCAGGATGCAACCATCGGAAGGCGGGTCTTTCCTCCCGATGATTCAATTGCAGTTAGTAAAGTGGGGCGCTGCCCTTGGAACTCCCCGCCGAAGATCAAATAGGCTTGTAGGCGACGACCTCGATCTCGATCTTGGCGTCGATCATCAGGCGAGATTCAACGGTCGAGCGCGCCGGAGGGTTTTCCGGGAAGTACTTCGCGTAGGTGGCGTTGAAGCGCCCGAAGTCGCGGGCGTCGGCCAGCCAGACAGTCGTCTTGACGATGTCGCCGAGCCCGCAGCCGGCCTCCTTAAGAACGGCTTCGACGTTGCCCATCACCTGGTCGGTCTGTGCCTCGATGCCGCCTTCTACCAGGCGTCCCTGCGCGTCGAAGGCAACCTGACCGGAAACAAAGACGAAATCACCGGCCCGAAAGGCCTTCGAGAAGGGAAGATTCTGCGCGCTGATGCCGCCGATGGCGTGCTTGGTCATTACCACCTCTTTTCCGAAACTAGAAGAATGTGCGAATCATTGAGACGATGTTGTAGGCGTCGTCGACAATCGGTACGACCTGCCACTTGTCGAAGGTAAGACAAGGGTGGGAGATACCGAATGACACCATGTCACCGACTGCCAGGGGCGAGTTGTCTGGCACGTCCATGAACAAATGCTGGTCGTTCATCTCGACGCAGAGGTGCCCGTTCAGCAGGTTCTGCGGGGCCTGATGTGCAAGGGGCCGGAACCAGGTGACCGGCTTGGGCAAGCCCGCGTCATAGCTGCAGTCCCGCTTGCCGAGATTGAGAATGACCCGCTTGGTCTCGGGCCGCGACTGGACATAGGCCCAAACCTCGAGTGCCGGGCGAAGGGGGTTCCCGAGACTGCGCACGACCTCCGAACGCTCGCGCATTTGGCGGGCGAAGCGCTCGTACATGATCGAATCGTGTGTGAGATAGCAGCCCGAGCGGATCACGACCAGCTTCTCGCGTTCCAGCGACAATGCGTTGAAGGTCTCGGCAACAAGGTCGTAAAAGGCGGATCCGCCGGCGCTCAGGATCACGGGGCCCGGGGCCATCAGGCCCTCAGCGTCACAGCCCGCCGCGATGGCGCCCAGGAAGCCGAGGAAGGACACGACGCGTTGGGCCGCCACCGCGGGATCCGGGTCTGCGATGACTCCCTCGAAGCCCTCCACGCCCCGCAAGGCGAGAACAGAACCGTGGGTTTTCACCGCGCGACCCACCTCCAGAGCCTCGCCGACATCGCGGACACCGCTCCGCGCGCCCTTGACGCCACCTTCGATCAACACCTGAAGGGGGCGAGACAGGCCCCTATCGCGCGCGGCGCGGGCGAGAGCCTCCACCCCTTCGACGGAATCCACCAGGCAGTAGAAGTCGAACGTCGGATCACCCTCCAGTTCGTCCATGACATAGCGGATCGCCTGCTTCCCGATAAGCTGGTTGGCAAGCAGGATTCGGTCGACCCCGAAGCGGCGCGCCACCTGGACCTGCTGGACTGTCGCCAGGGTGATGCCCCAGGCACCGTCGCGCAGCTGACGGTGGAACAGCTGGGGACTCATGGTGGTTTTGCCGTGCGGCGCCAACAGGGTAGAGCTGGTTGCCAGGAACCGCTTCATCCACGCGCTGTTGTGTCCGATGGCCGAGTCTTTCAGGACTGCGAGCGGCAGCGGCAGGTCTTCCGCCAGCAGGTTCCAACCGTGGCCCGCGACATCACCTATGCGAAAGGGTGTCGCGCCGCCCGGGATACCCTTTAGCGTGTCGTCCAGAAGCAGATCCTCGGTAGAGCCTTCGGCCATGGCGGCTTTCCCTGTCAGTTTGTGTCAGCGGGCCGGGCAGGGCGTCAAAGCTCCCCCGGCGGGGTGCTGGGAATAATTACAGCACAGCACCTCTTGCCGCGACCGGCCAGAGGCACTCGACCCTGCCGTTGCGCAGCCCGATGATCCAGTCGTGCAGATTAACCGTCGGATCGCAGTGGCCTGGCACCAGCCGGAGCGCCTCGCCGAGTTCGGGGCGAGGATGCGGTCCGTTGAAACGGATGTTGCTGTGTTCGTCGGCGGCCCCCAGGACTTCGGCCCCCGGCATGTCATGGACGCCCGGCAGGCCGCAGTCGGTGGTGTAGGCCTTCAATCCGGCGTCCGTAACGACACGGTCGGCTGCCGGCGTGCTCAGCACCGTCGACTTGATGAAGAGGCTCTGGGCAAAGTCGGTCACGGGCCGGCCTGCCGCGTCGAGGTTCAGCGAATAGTCGCGATCCAGGAAGATGTAGGAGCCAACCTGCAGCTCATTATAGACGCTGCTGGCAGTCTCGAAGGGATAGGTGCCGGTTCCTGCGCCACCCACGATCTCGCACTCCAGGCCTTCCGCCGCCAGCATCTGGAGCGTCTGCCCCACCAGTGCCGAGGCGGCTTCGATGGTCTGCCGACGCTCCTCGTAGGTCCTCTGGTGCTGTGCGCGGCCGTGATAAGCCTGCAGGCCGGCGAAGCGCAGGTTCCCGGCCGCGGCGATTTCCCGCGCAAGATCAAGTGCGGCCTGGCCTGGCTCGACTCCGCAGCGGTGCGAGCCGACATCGATCTCCACGAGTACTGAAACGGTGGTGTCGAACCTTCGGGCGGCAGAATCGAGCTCTTTCGTGTTGGCCGGATTGTCGGCGCAAACCGCAAGCTTCGTGCGCCGGGCGAGGGCTGCCAGGCGGTCGACTTTGCGCCGGCCGACGATCTGGTTGGTAATCAGAAGGTCCGTAATGCCGCCTTCGACCATGGCTTCAGCCTCCGACACCTTCTGGCAACAGACACCGACAGCGCCCATTGCAATCTGTTTTCGTGCGATCGCGGGGCACTTGTGAGACTTCGCGTGAGGGCGCAACCGGATGCCTTTTTCCTGGGAGAAGGCTGACATGCGCCGCATGTTTTCCTCCAGGATATCGAGCTCGACGACCAATGCGGGCGTGTCGATGTCCTCCCATCGGTCGCCAATATTGGCCGCTGGGCATGTGGTCATCGGGGATCTTCCTCTATGTGATGGCAGTCTCTATGTGATGGCAGCCGCGATTGCCACGATGCCGGCCGTATGACGAACCTTTTCCGCCGTTTCAAGGCATACAGGGGCAACTCGGGGCCGCTCTGGAAGCGATCGCTGTTTGTCCCCCGCGCCTTGATCTGCGGGGCGTCGGAATACTGCCTCAGCTGCCGTCAGCCTGCTTATGCAAACTTTGCATTGAGCGATCAGCATATGGCATTCGCTCCGGTGAAGTGATCGGCGTAGCGTCTTAGCGCTCAAATAAGAGTTATCAGCGAATAACAACAAATGGGCCACGTCACTAAAGGTCCTGCGTGGGAGAGTTTCGTTGGGATTGGCAGAATGCTTCCGTCTTGAGGGCAAGAAGCTCTTCATTACAGGAGGAAGTCGGGGACTGGGCCGGGAAATGGCTCTGGCTATCGCCGAAGCGGGCGCGGACGTGGCGCTCGCCGCGCGCGAGCCGGCAAGTATGGAAGACGTCGCCCAGCAGATCCGCTCATTTGGCAGACAGGTCTGGACCATCGCCGCGGACATCGGTGACCCACAAGCCTGTCAGAGCGCCTGCGAGGCGGCACTGCGCGATGCCGGCACCTTCGATATCCTGATCAACAATGTCGGTGGTCGCAGGGTCGATGTACCGGTCGAAGATCAGACGCTGGCGCAGTGGAAAGAACTGCTCGACCTGAATCTGACGAGCACCTTCGTCTGCTGCAAGATCATCGGCGGGGCGATGATCAAACGGGGCGAGGGCGGGCGGATCATCAACGTCGCGTCGATCAACGGCATGGTTGCCGGAAGGAATATAGCCGGGCGCCACTACGAGACTGCCAAGGCCGGCGTCATCCAGTTGACCCGCAGCCTTGCGGTAGACTGGGCGCCTCATCGCATCACGGTCAACGCCATTTGTCCCGGGATCTTTTTGACTGATCCCAACAAGGCCTGGGCCGCGAAAAATCCGGAGATTATTGAGTCATATGTCAGCAACATTCCTCTGGGCGAACTCGGAGCGCCTGAGGATCTGGGCCCCTTGGCAGTGTATCTGGCCAGTGACTCTTCGCGATACATGACTGGATCTTCCCTGGTCATCGACGGCGGCTACACCTGCTGGTAGGCGCGAAGACGAAGCTGCGCACGCCGTTGGTCGGTTCAGCAGTTCAGAAGAACGGGAGAGGGGTCCGAAGAGGACCCGAAAAACTGGAAAAGGCGGAAATCATGCAAAGACCATTCAGCAACCTGCTTCGCGGCGCGGCCTTCATGCTGCTCTCCGTGATGTTGTCGACCCAGGCCATGGCGGCCGGGACGCTGCGCTATGCGACGATCGGCGAACCTCCAAGTCTGGACGTGCACGTGGGAACGGCCACCATCGCTGCGACCATTGGCCAGCACATGTTCGAGACGCTTTATGCCTTCGACTCGAAGTATGAGCCGCAGCCCCTGCTGGCCAGCGGCGAGAAGCTGGAAGACGGCGGGCGCACCATTATCATTTCCCTGCGTCAGGGCGTCACTTTTCACAATGGCAAGGAACTGACGGCCGAGGACGTTGTGGCGTCTCTGAAGCGCTGGGGCGAGCACGGCGCGCGTGGCAAGCTGTTGATGGCCAACGCCGTCTCGGTCGACGCCAGCGGGGACTACGAAGTCACCCTGAAGCTTTCCGAGCCTAACGGCGCCTGGAAAAGCATGCTCGCCTTTCCGAACGGCGGGCCGGTGATTTACCCGGCGGAAATCGTCTCTGCCGCCGGCGGCAATCCCATCTCGCCGGATAATTACATTGGCACCGGCCCTTTCCGCTTCAAGGAGTGGCGGGCCAACCGCTATGTCGAGCTGGTCAAGTACGATGACTACGCAGCACTCGACTCGCCTGCGGACGGCTACGCCGGCGCGCGCGTTGCCGAGGTTGATGCCGTGCGGTTCATTCCCGTCCCCGACGTCGGCACCCGCGTCAGCGGCATCCAGGCTGGCGACTACGACTATGCTGAGTTCATCTCGGGCGATCTCTACGGAACGCTGAAGAACGACTCCTCGGTGCGGATCCACCTGAGCGGGGCGCCGATCTTCGGTCTTGTCTTCGTGAACTCCAAGCACGGTCTGCTGAAAGATAACCGCCTGCTGCGCCAGGCGATCCAGACGGCGCTCAACAAGGAAGAGGCCCTTCGTGTGTCGGTCGGTCAGGAAGAGCTCTGGGACGCCAACGGCTCCTTCTTCCCCAAGGGGAACATCTGGTACTCCGAGGCGGGGACCGAGGCCTACAATGAAGGCGCCCCCGAGAAGGCCAGGAAGATGGCGGAAGAGGCAGGCTATGACG
>MRWG01000767.1_pt1 | contig 26987 bp, 24 predicted proteins | sample 1013341 | NCBI WGS metagenome assembly MRWG01 (sample SAMN06117577, study PRJNA244670) | biofilm metagenome | biome: Water; feature: Cathode Biofilm; material: Biofilm; isolation source: microbial consortium enriched at the cathode of a solar microbial fuel cell | place: USA: District of Columbia ... | reverse complement strand
CCAGGTCCATCCCCAGGGAAAATTTGGGGCGGGCAGAAAGATAAATATTGGAAATAAGCCTGGTTCGTGTGCTGTCTTGTATGAATTCTATATTGGGGTACTTAAAAGTATTGAGGTTCGTAATTTGCCGGTACGTCCTAAGCCGGTCAATATCCCTGTAAATACTGTCTTTTGCCAGGAAAATAGCATCTGTCAGTGCTTTTGGTTTATACCGCAGTTTGTCCTTATAATAGATGGTGTAGGTTTCATAGTCCGTGGACTGCAGGTTGGAAATGTTGTCCTGAAAAGTGTAATCGGCAAAAATGTTTACCTTTTCAAAACGGTGCACCTTGTATTCCGTTCCATTGGCCAGGGTGTCCCCGCGCCGTCGGAGGTTTTCAATATTGAGTTCCACTTCCATACGGGTATCTTCATTGGCCCGGGTGGTATCCCTCACAATGTCGTAGGTGATAGAACTTTCCTGGAAATCGAAGACCCCGGAATTCCTGAATAGTTGGGTAAGCCGTTCCCGCTCCATGTTGAAGTCTTCCAGATCAAATTGGTTCCCCTCTTTGATCAGCGATGCTGCCCGGTGCAACCTGTAGATGGAATCAATGGCCACCGAAGCGATATCGCTCGACAAGGAATCGATTATATAGGGGCTTCCAAGGTCTATTAGGTATGCCAGGGCGGCTCTTTGCCTTTTCCGGGAAGGGACCACCTCATAAGAAGCGCTATTGTTAAAATAGCCCTTGCTTCCGTAATAGGCGGTTAAGCGTTGGAGGGTTTTTTTAGCTTTGCTCGTATCTATGGTAACCGGGGCTTCCCCTATATTCTTTAGCCATTCACTATATCCTTTCACCAAAAAGGACTCCCCCAGCCGTGCTACCTGTTTGCGCGATAGCAGGTTGGCCAACCGCTGCTCCCTTTTTTCCTTCCGGTGCAACCAGGCCTGATAGGTAGAATCCGGATGTGGCTTGGCAAGGTTATACAGGTTGAGCCTTAGGGGGTAGCCTAATAATGTACTGTTGGGTTCCTGTACGATAAGGCTCTCAATATCCTCATCCACCACTTTTTCCCCGTCGGCCAGGATGGTATTTTTGGTCAGTAGTAGTTCGTCTTCATCAACCCTCTTTAGCGTATTGCATGAAGCAATGGTGGCCGCAACTAAGAATAAACCTATTTTTGCATAGCTCATTTTAAAACACCAAGGGGTCTTCATAGAAGCCAAAAATACATTATTTGAATGGTTGTGAAAAGTGAAATAAAGCTTATAAAAAGCCTGCAGCAAAAAAAATACCGTACGCAGAACGGGCTCTTTGTGGCCGAAGGAGTCAAAACCGTAACGGAGCTGCTGGGGTCGCGCTTTAGCGTCCATAAAATATACAGCACCGAGGTTGAACTGCTCGAGGGGGTGGTAGGGGAAAGGGCCCTGGTATCCCCGGCGGAGTTGCGAAAAATGAGCGGATTGCAAACACCCAACAAAATCCTTGGGGTTTTTCATATGCCCGAACCGGTCCCCTTGGACTTTAAAGACTGGATACTGCTGCTGGATGCCGTACAGGACCCCGGGAACCTGGGGACCATTATCCGGTTGTGCGACTGGTTTGGGATAAGGCACCTGGCCTGCTCTCCGGATACCGTAGATTGTTTCAATCCCAAGGTGTTGCAGGCCACCATGGGATCCATAGCCAGGGTAAACCTGGTGTATACCCCTTTGGAAAACCTGTTGAAGGAAACCTCCCTGCCCGTCTATGGGGCCTATATGGAGGGCACGCCGGTGTATGATGAAACCCTGCCTGCCTGTGGTTTGCTGGTGATGGGGAACGAAGCCCATGGGATATCAACAGGTATTGGCCGGCAAGTAGGGCAGAAAATCAGTATCCCGCAATATGGTACGCCCAGTGCAGAGAGCCTGAACGTGGCCATGGCCACAGCCATCCTGTTGAATGAGATCCGCCGTCCTACTCGAAAGTGAAATTCACAAAAATCCCCCGGGTCCGCAGCGCTTCGATGTTCCCGGTCCAAGGGCTGTTGGGGTCGTCATCGGGAACCAGTTCGTCGCTTAGGGCGAAGACCCCGCGGATAGACGGGGAAAACTTAAAGTATTCCGTGTAAAAATCAATCCCAAAGCCCACTTCATAGCCGTATACCCGTTGTTTCATGCGAAAGGTGCCACTGCGGTTATCGTCCAGGCTCTTTTCGTTGCTCCCCAGGTTTAAGGAGGCATAGGGCCCCGCCACGATATACGGCTTCCAGTTCCCTATCCGCCGGGCACTTATTTTTAGGAGTAGGGGGAAATTGATATAGGTTGATTTCAGCTCGCGCAGGGCGTCGTTATCGTTGTCAAAACCAGGAAACCCAAGTATTCTTTGTGAATAAAAGAGGCCGGGTTCAAAGCGGAGGTCAAGAAATTCATGCAACCGCATTTCGCCAATAAGCCCAACATTGAAGCCCAGGGATTTATCTACCAGGATATCGCCGGTGTCGTTTTTATATTCAAATTTAAAATCATACTGGTTAAAGCCCAGAAAGTAACCCCAGTTCAAAAGCGCCTTGTCTTCATTTTCAAGGTTCAGGATGGGGTCTTCATTGAACTGGGCATAACCGGAATGCAGGCAGAGCAGGGAAATAGTAAGGAAAAAAAAGAATTTTTTCATGATTGTTTTGTGGCTACATAAATGGAGGCTGCGCCAAAGGTTTGGGGCTTGTGTTCCATACCTATAAACCCGATTTTCCCTAAAATATTGTTGAAGGCCTGGCCTGATGGAAATGCAGCCGCAGACTCGGAAAGATAGGTGTAGGCAGCCCGGTCCTTGGAGAATATTTTTCCAATAAGCGGTAGGATATGGCGACTGTAAAAATGGTACCCGAGTTTGTAAATCCCGTTGGTAGGGACCGAGGTTTCCAGGACTACCAATACCCCTCCGGGCTTTAAAACGCGATTTATTTCCGACAACCCTTTTTCAAGGTTCTCAAAATTGCGTACGCCAAAGGCCACCGTTACTGCATCAAAACTGGCTTCTTCAAATGGCAGGGCCTCACTGTCGCCCACGATCATGTCAACCCTTTGCGAAAGTCCTTTTTGCAACACTTTTTTCTTGCCAATGGAGAGCATGCCTGAAGAGATATCCAGTCCGGTAATCCTGGAGGCCCCCGTTTTGGCAAGCGCAATGGCCAGGTCCCCTGTACCGGTGGCAATGTCGAGGATCGAATCGGGAGAACAGCGCCCAACGATAGTGACGACCTTCCTTCTCCATCGGACATCATTGCCAAAGGAAATAACCCTGTTAAGGCCATCGTAGTTCCCCGATATGGTATCGAACATACGTGTTACCTGCTCTTTCTTGGCCTGGCCGGAATCTTTGTAAGGAGTGATGTTTTTGGGCATTTAGACGGTGTTTTAACCGCAAAGATACTACAATAGGATGAGCATACACCGGGGAGGTCGCTCCGGTGGGGCCTCAAAAAAAATGGCCCTTCAATCTACCCCCTTCATCCATAAATTTATGTAATTTTGTGCCCTAACTTTTAGTAAATGTGTACTATAGACCGCAAGGTTGGCGTGGGGAGCCCGGAAGGGACCTCGCCAGGGCACAGGAGCTATAACGTAATTCTTGAATGAAGATCATAATTGCAGGAGCAGGTGAGGTAGGCTTTCATTTGGCAAAATTACTTTCCTACGAATCACAGGACATCACCTTGATAGACACCAATAAGGAGAGCCTGGCTTACGCTGACAGTCACCTGGATATACGGGTGCTCCGAGGCGATGCCACTTCTATTGCCGTACTCCGCGAAGCCCAGGTAGAATCTTCAAGACTGGTGATAGGCGTTACTTCTTCAGAAACCACCAATATCACCCTTTGCATGCTGGCCAAGCAACTCGGGTCCAAACGCACCATAGCCCGGATATCGAACGTGGAATTCATTGACCAGCGTGATGACATTAAGTTTTCGGAGTTGGGGATCGACGAATTGATCTCCCCTGAGGACCTGGCGGCTACCGAAATTCAATTGTTGCTGAACCAATCGGCGTTTAACGATACCTATGAATTTGAGAATGGGGCGCTTATTATGGTAGGGGTCTCCCTTCCAAAGTCGGCCCCCTTTGTCGGGAAGATGGTCATGGAAGCCGCCAAGGTGTTTCCCGAACTCCACTTCATGCCCATTGCCTTACAACGACGGGGAACCCAATATACCCTAATCCCCAGGGGCGATACCGTGTTCAACGAAGAAGACCAGGTATATTTCGTCACCGATCGGAAAGGGATGGACGAACTCTATAAGTTGACGGGCAAAAAGAAAGAAGAGATCCGCAATGTGATGATCCTTGGGGGAAGCAAGGTGGGCATCCACACGGCCAGGGAACTTTGCGCCAGTAAATTCAATGTAAAGCTTATTGAAAAAGTAAAGGATAAGGCCTTCGAGATTGCCGATCAATTGCCCAATGCCCTTGTAATACAGGGCGATGGCCGAAATGTGGAGTTGCTGGAGGAAGAAAGCCTTGAGTCCATGGACGCCTTTATTGCGGTGACGGGGAATTCTGAGACAAATATCATGTCCTGCCTGGTTGCGAAGTCAAGGAATATAAAGAAAACCATAGCCCTGGTAGAGAATATGGATTATTTCCAGTTGTCGCATTCCATTGGGGTAGATACCCTAATCAATAAAAAACTTTTGGCGGCAAATCATATTTTCCGCCATATCCGCAAAGGGGAGGTAGTGGCCTTGACCCGCCTCAACAACCTGAATGCCGAGATCCTGGAGTTTATCGTCAAACCAGCTTCGCATGTCGAAGGAAGGCGCATCAGGGAGCTCGATTTTCCAAGGTCGGCCATTATCGGAGGGGTCATCCGCGATGGGCAGGGCATTGTCGCCCTGGGGGATTTTAAAATTAAAGCCGGTGACCGTATCGTCGTATGCTGTTTGCCGCAATCGATCCCAAAGGTTGAAAAGATGTTCCAGTAATCTATGGGCCTCAATTATAAAATAATAATTCACCTGATGGGATTGCTGTTGCTGTGCAACGGCGGATTTATGCTTTTGGCCGCCCTGGTAAGCGGGATATACGATGATGGGGTAACCCTTGACATTACGCTGGCGGCCCTGGTCACCTTGATGGTTGGGGTGCTGTCCATGTTTTATACCCGTGGCCATAAGAAGGAGGTGAACCGCCGCGAAGGCTACATTGTTGTTACCGCGGGATGGCTTATCATGTCTGCCTCAGGCATGCTGCCATACCTGTTTTCCGAAGCGATCCCCGATACGACCAACGCCTTCTTTGAAACGATCTCAGGCTATACCACCACAGGTGCCTCCATCGTCGATGATATTGAAGCGCTTCCCGAGGGGATCCTCTTTTGGCGAAGCCTGACGCATTGGATCGGGGGGATGGGGATCATTGTCCTGGCCATTGCCATCCTGCCTTTACTGGGTATCGGGGGGATGCAATTGTTTGCTGCCGAGGCGCCGGGGCCCAACACCGACAAGTTGCACCCCAGGATCACCGATACCGCAAAACGCCTCTGGCTTATTTACTTTGGTTATACCCTGGCAGAAACCATTTTGCTGAAGGTGGCCGGAATGTCTTTTTTTGATGCTGTCAATCATTCCCTGGCAACGCTTTCCACCGGTGGGTTTTCCACCAAGAATGCCAGTCTGGCCTATTGGAATGACCAGCCCCTGATCCAGTATATCATCATTGTATTTATGTTTCTTGCCGGCAGCAATTTTGTGTTGAGCTATTATGCCTTTAAAGGGAAGGTGCAACGGATTTTCAGGGACGAGGAGTTTAAGCTGTATGGGATTTTTATAGGGGTCATTACCCTTATTGCGGCCCTGGTCATCTACCTGACGGGTAATGCAGAGCCTGCGGCCCTCGAAAATGCAGCGGCAGGGGAGGCCGAAAGCGCCTTCAGGCATGCGTTGTTCCAGGTGGTTTCCGTCGTGACCACCACGGGTTTTGTCAGTGCCGATTTTACCGGCTGGACGCCGTTCCTAACGGTCGTATTCTTCGGGCTGATGTTTTCCGGCGGCTCTGCAGGTTCTACCGCGGGGGGGATCAAACTGATGCGGCATATCATGATCATCAAAAACGGTTTGCTCGAATTTAAAAGGACACTGCACCCCAATGCCGTGATCCCGGTACGCTACAACAATAAAACAGTCACAGAGCACATCGTCTATAACATTATCGGTTTTTTTGTCCTCTATATGCTTCTGTTTATCATCGGGTCACTGGGCCTGGGTTTTTTGGGACTGGACTTTGTTTCCTCTATTGGTGGGGCCGCCTCTTCGCTTGGGAATGTGGGGCCGGCCTTTGGTACCCTGAACCCGGTTAGCAATTTCAACAGCCTGCCCGATCTCGGTAAGTGGTGGTGCGGTTTCCTGATGCTGGCCGGACGGTTGGAACTCTTTACGGTCTTAATTCTGTTAACCCCTTATTTCTGGAAGCGTAGCTGAGGCTGAGCCCCTTTAAAACGCTAAAAAGGCCATTACCGTTGCCGGCAATGGCCTTTTCTTATTCTTTCCCGTGGGAGAACGCCCTATACCACGGCTTTGATCCTCGCCACAGCCTCGCGGATTTCTTTTTCTGATGCGGCATAGGAAATGCGGATACAGTTTGGGTTCCCGAAGGCTTCTCCGGTAACCGTGGCTACATTGGCATGCTCAAGCAGGTAAATGGCAAAATCGGAGGCATTGTTGATCGTGGTCCCATTTAGCGTACGGCCAAAAAAGTTTGATATATCAGGGAACACATAAAACGCTCCTTCCGGTACATTTAACTGAAAGCCCTCTACCTCGCCCAGCAATGATAGGATGAGGTCCCTTCGCTTATGGAACTCATCAATCATGTACTTGATCTTGCTAACCGGCGCTTCCAGTGCGGCAATCGTTGCGCGTTGTGCAATGGCGTTGGCCCCGCTGGTGATCTGGCCCTGGAATTTTGTACAGGCTTTGGCAATCCAATCGGGAGCACCGATATAGCCAATCCTCCATCCGGTCATGGCGAAGGCTTTGGAAACCCCGTTGACCGTAATGGTGCGTTCATACATTCCATCAATGCCCGCGATGCTTTCATGGCGCCCACGGAAATTGATGTGTTCATAAATTTCATCGGAAACCACGAAGATATCAGGGTGGTTCCGCAATACAGCCGCCAGTCCCTGTAACTCCTCCTTGCTATACACCGATCCACTGGGGTTGCAGGGAGAACTGAACCACAACATCCTGGTTTTGGGCGTAATGGCCTTTTCCAGTTGCCCGGGGGTCATTTTAAAATCCGATTCGATATCCGTGGGTACTTCTACCGGAACCCCCTCCGCCAGTTTTACTATATCGCTGTAGCTAACCCAGTAAGGGGCCGGCAGTATGACTTCGTCTCCCTTATTGAGCATGACCATGGCGACGTTTGCCAGGGACTGTTTGGCGCCGGTGGATACCACAATCTGGTTGAGGCCGTATTCCAAGTGGTTGTCTCTTTTAAACTTATTGGAAATGGCTTGTTTTAGGTCGGCATAGCCGTCTACGGGAGAATAACTGCTGTAGTTATCGTCTATGGCCTTTTTGGCTGCTTCCTTGATAAAATCAGGGATGTCAAAATCGGGTTCCCCAAGGCTCAGGCCAATAATGTCCTTTCCCTGTCCGCGTAACTCCCTGGCCTTGGCAGCCATGGCAAGGGTAGCCGAAGTGGCCATGTTGGTAATTCTTTCGGAGAGCATGTTCTTAATTTCCACCATAATGTTATTGATATTGGAGGCTGGGGTTCTTTCCCAGTTCCTTCAGATGTTTAAAGTGCGAAATTATAGCTTTTCTGGTAGTTTTGTATTCGTTATAGGGCAAATTGAACTCCCGCGCGGTTTGTTTCACAATTTTTGAAATATTTGTGTAATGTATATGGCTGATGTTCGGGAATATATGGTGCTCTACCTGGTGATTCAGCCCCCCAGTAAACCAATTGACAATCCGGTTCCTGGTGCCAAAATTAACCGTGGTAAACAGTTGGTGGATCGCCCAGGTATTTTTCATGGACCCATCCTTTTCGGGCAGGGGGGTATCCGCCTCATCAACGACATGCGCCAGTTGGAAAACCACGCTCAGGATAACCCCTGCCACATAATGCATAACGAAAAAGCCCAGGAGGATTTTCCACCATGCGATGCTGAGGAAGATCATGGGGATGACAATCCATATGGTCACATAGATCGCCTTGGTTATAAACAGGACACTCCAGTTAAGGATTGGGTTGGGAAACTTGCCATAGGCAAGTTTGCGTTTGGTGTAGCGGTACATCTGGAGAAAATCCGTGGTCACCGCCCAGTTGAAGGTTAGCAGCCCGTAGAGGAAAATAGAATAGTAATGCTGGAACCTGTGAAACCTGTGCCATTTGGCATGTTCGGAAAAGCGGAGGATACGGCCTGCTTCCAGGTCTTCGTCATGGTTGTGGATGTTGGTGTAGGTGTGGTGCAACACGTTGTGCTGTACCTGCCAGTTATAGACATTGCCCGCCAGGATATAGATGCTGCTCCCCATCAGTTTGTTTACCCACTTTTTGGTGGAGTAAGAACCGTGGTTGCCGTCGTGCATGACATTCATGCCCACACCTGCCATCCCCACGCCCATCACTATGGTGAGCAACAGGTTCGCCCAGTTGGGCAGGTCCAGGGTAAGGATCAGGAAGTAGGGCGTAAGGAAAAGGGCGAACATTACCGCCGTTTTCAAGTGCAATTGCCAGTTCCCGGTTTTTTTCAGATCATTTTCCTTGAAATACGTGTTCACCCTTTTGTTCAGGGTCCGGAAAAACTGTGCCGAATCTTTACGTGAGAATCGAATGCTGGGTTTGTTCATAAATGAGATTTTGTCTGTAAAGCGTCTGGGGCCTTAAATATAACGTAAAATACCAGCTTTTAATATTAGAAATTTAAAGTAGTACTTTTGCGAAAATACAAAGGTACGGATGCCAGCTGACATAGTTTTTAAATATTTTCACAACTTTTCGGAAGAACAACAGCAGCAGTTCAGGCAATTGGAGTCGCTTTACCAGGACTGGAACATGAAAATCAACGTGGTTTCGCGCAAGGATATAGACGAGTTGTACCTCAGGCACGTGCTTCATTCCCTGGGGATTATGAAAGTACTATCCTTTAAGCCAGGTGCCCAAATACTGGATGTGGGCACCGGAGGCGGTTTTCCGGGGATCCCCCTGGCTATTGCCTTTCCTCAAACCCATTTTACCCTGGTGGACGCCATTGGCAAAAAGATCAAAGTGGTGGAGGAAGTGGTCCAGGGGTTGGGCCTGAGTAACGTTACAGCCTTGCATCGCCGGGTTGAAGAACTGGACGGGCACTACGATTTCATCGTTAGCAGGGCCGTGGCGGCTATGCCCACTTTTGTTCGCTGGGTAAAAGGACGGATCAAAAAACACTCGGTCCACGAACTTAAAAACGGGATCCTCTACCTCAAAGGCGGGGATCTGGAAGAAGAGTTACAACCCTACAGGACGGTAAAGGTTTTTAACCTGAAGGATCATTTTGAAGAGGAATTCTTTGAAACAAAGAAAGTGGTCTACCTGCCTGTGAAATACCAGCGTTGAATCAGATGGCGTAAACACTGTAAAAGGCCTTGCGGTACCTTTTGGCATACGCGTGCATGAATGCCCAAACCTGATGGTAGGAAGACTGTAAACTCTTCAAACGGGACCTTTTGGCTACCTTACTTTTCATAGTGTAACGGGTTAATGAGTTTGCAATGCAAAGTTTACGTATTAAATTTACAATTAATTAACGTTAAATTTACATAAAAAGTATATAAAATTTGCAAACACCTCATTAAAAGGAAGTTAATCGCCAATAGCGCGGTCATTAATGCCTGCATGCCGGCAATGGCCTCCGATCAAACCAAAAGCGGGGTAAGATCTGCTTATCCCAGGAAGGGATAGCGGTAATCCGTAGGGCTTACAAAGGTTTCCTTGATCAGCCGGGGCGAAACCCAGCGTAGCAGGTTCTGAGCCGATCCCGCTTTATCGTTGGTGCCCGATGCCCGCGCGCCACCAAAGGGTTGCTGGCCCACAACGGCCCCTGTGGGTTTGTCGTTGATATAAAAGTTGCCTGCCGCATTTTGCAGCGCTTTAGTGGCCTGGGCTATGGCATAGCGGTCCGCGGCCATCACCGCACCCGTCAGGGCGTATTCCGAAGTGGTGTCTACCAGTTCCAGTGTTTTGGTCCAGTCCTTGTCTTCGTAGACATAAACGGTTACCACCGGCCCAAACAACTCCGTGGTCATCGTAGGGTAGTGGGGGTCGGTTGTAAGGATGACGGTCGGTTCGATGAAATACCCTTTGGACTTGTCATAGCCCCCGCCCACGACGATGTCTGCTTCTTTGTCTTTTTTCGCCTGGTCAATATAAGAAGCGAGCTTGTCAAACGCCGCTTCATGGATCACAGCGGTAATAAAATTGCTCATATCCTCAGGAGACCCCGGGGGGTTAAAAGAGGCAACATCTTTCTTCACCAGGGCTAAAACTTCACTGGCAGTAGACTTTGGAAGGTATACCCGGGAAGCGGCACTACACTTCTGCCCCTGGAATTCAAAAGCGCCCCTGGTAATAGCGGTGGCCACTTGATCGGGCGCGGCCGTCGGATGGGCCAGGATAAAATCCTTGCCCCCCGTTTCACCGACGATCCGAGGATACGTTTTATAGGTGGCGATATTGTTCCCGATTTTGGCCCAAAGCGACCTGAAAACACTGGTAGAGCCGGTGTAGTGGATCCCCGCAAAATCAGGGCTGGCAAGCACTTCCTCCGTAATCATGGCCGGATCGCCATAGACCAGGTTGATGACCCCATCGGGCAGGCCTGCCTCTATAAGTACGTCCATGATGACCTTGGCTGAGAATACCTGGTGGTCACTGGGTTTCCAGACAACCACGTTGCCCATCATGGCGGCACTGGTGGGCAGGTTCCCCGCAATAGCGGTAAAGTTGAAAGGGGTTACTGCGTAAACAAAGCCTTCCAGCGGACGGTATTCCACACGGTTCCAGATGCCCTCCTCGGATTCGGGCTGGTCATTGTAGATCTGGGCCATGTACTCGACATTGAAACGCAGGAAATCAATCAATTCGCAAGCCGAGTCAATTTCCGCCTGATGGATGTTCTTGGATTGGGCGATCATGGTAGCCGCATTCATTTTGGCCCGGTAAGGCCCGGCGATAAGGGCCGCTGCTTTCAGGAATACCGAAGCCCGTTGTTCCCATCTCAGGTCGGCCCATGCTTCCCTGGCTCCGAGGGAGGATCTGATGGCCTTTGCCACCTCGGCCCTGGAAGCCTTGTGGTATTGCCCAACCTTGTGCTGGTGGTCATGGGGAGGGGCTATTGGGGCCGTATTTCCCGTCCGGACTTCTTCATTCCCGATATACATCGGGATGTCTTCCTTCCCATTGAAGTAGGCCTTGTACTGCGCGAGTACCTGCTCCCTTTCGGGGCTGCCTGCCTCATACGTTTTTACTGCTTCGTTTACTGCTACCGGGACATGAAAAAATCCTTTACCCATCAATCTTTTTTTTTAAATTAAAATCGTTTCAAAGGTACTAAAACATCCAGCGAAACGAAAAATAAAAGGGGGGTAAAAGGAAGGCTAGTTCAGCGCAAAGGGGGCGCTGAATTTAAAGGTGGGCACAAAGACCCTGAACTTTTCCGTGGTGGTGAAATTGACCATGTTGTAGTGTCCTTTCATAGCACCTATAGGAGATGCCAGCAAACAACCTGAGCTGTAGGTGTGGGATTCTCCGGGTTTGATCACAGGCTTTTTCCCGATGACGCCTTCCCCATCCAATACTTCAAAATCATTCAGGGAATCGTAAATCTCCCAATGCCTGGAGGTCAGTTGTACCGAATCCTTGCTCTGGTTCTCAATGGTAATGGTATACCCAAACGCGAAGTGCATTTTGTAATTCTTGAAGAAGGTGCCTTCGAAACTCGTGGTCACCGATATCTTGATCCCTTTTGTAACCTGTGTGATCATAATTACAACTAACTAATAGGTGAAAGCGCTTGCCAGGACAAAGATCAGGCCCGCAACGGCTGCTAAAATAAAAAAAACCGCGTTCAGGAACAGGTATTTTAAGATAGTTTTAAAATGCCCCTGCCCGTAAAAATTTCGCATCGCCAAATAGAGGAATACCGAAAAAACAGTAAGGGCTATCCAGTTCGTTGATGTTTTCAGGATGGTGTCTACCAAAAAACTAACAATGAGCAAGATAAATAATAGGGATTGATTGTGAAAGCTAAAAATAAGATTATCGGTGTAGGTGTATTTTTTCCTGATATATACCAATGCAATAAAGAAAGCGAAGAGGGGTAGAAAGAAAAATGTGGCGAAGGGCAGGCGTGAGGTCAGGGAGTTTAAGAAGCTGCCTGGCTGGTGCGCAACTTTTATGATACTACCGGCGATGCTATAGCTCATTTTGTTTTCCATGTTGTCGGGGATGGCGTATTTCTGCACGGCGCTTTGAAACCCAAAGATCGAATCCCGCTCCATAAGGGTCATGAAAAACCGGGATTTTTGCCCGATCCTTTCTATCGGATTGCTGTCGCTGATCTTCCCGAAGTACCCCCCGGGATCATGAACGATGAGCGAATCCTTGATCCTGCGTAGTTCTTTATACGTTTTGGCAGGGACCACGGAGTCTATTAGTTGCAGGGCCTCTTCCTGTTCGGCCGTGCCCTCCTGAATGGCCATGCTGATGGCTTCTGCCGGGTCAAAAGAGAGGGTGTCATTGCTTTGTCCGATGCGGTCCAGAGCACTGAAATCTCCGCTCAAACCGAGCATCAGGAAATAGATGATGGCCAGGCTCAGCATAAACCGGAATGGGTTGGTATACCGCATCCGTTTGCCTTCTACATATTCCTTGCTGATCCGGCCGGGATGGAGCAGCATGGCAGATAGCGTCCTTAGCAGACGGGAGTCATAAGATAGGATGTTGGAAAAAAACTCGTCAAAAAAGTCCCGGATCGACACATTTTTGGTGCTGTTGGCCTGTGCGCAATTAGGACAGTAGCGGTCACTCATGTCCAGGGGGTGGCCACAGTTGAGGCATTCGGTTCCCCGGTATTTTAACTGGAACCGTCCCCTGTTGTATTTGGTTGGTTTATCGGTCATCTGCTGTTAAAGTCTTGATGATGCTTCCGGGTGCATATCGGGGGTGTCGCTAAGATACATTAATTGCTGATATTCCTCGAATTTGCGTTGCCTATGCCTATAATACTGTCGTACAGGTCTCCAAAATTCCGGTAATAAACCAGGATGAGGTAGTTGTTTTCGGTAAAATGAAAGTTGCCCGATACGCTATTCAGGTCTTCGGACCCGTTGCTTTTTCGCTGCACGTATTTGTAATTGTAAAAACCTTGCTTTAGCCGTAACACCAACTCCATATTGCCGTTTTCCGCATTGTAGGACATGCGGTTGGATGCTTCCAGGGTGTAGTTGTTGAACTTCCCGAACACATAGACATCATCCGTGTCCAGTCGCGGGGTATACGGCAGGCTAAAATGCACATCGCTGTACTCCGCTTCCCGGGAGTCGTTGTCGCCCTGCAGGGTCCGGATGACAAAATCGCCATTGATGTCTGGGAAATAGGTGTAGGGCAAATCATACCGGTACCGGTCGGTAAAAAGGTAATGGTGGTATACCTCCCTGAATTCGATGCTCGATATGGCGGCACTGGGCGCCCGCAGGTCTTTGGTGTCGAAGTTCAGGTATTCGTTCCCGCCCGGGAAACTGGTTTCCTGGTCGTATTTGTAGACCAGTTCGCTGCCCAGGGTAAACTGTGGTGCTATGTCGTAAATCGCGGTAGGCCAGTAGTAATTCTGCAAGATGGCTACTTTGACCTCCTGTTTTGGATTGACAAGCTGTACATCCGACGTATTGATCGTGAACTGTACCACCTGGCGTTCATTCAAAAAGGCAAAATCCCTGGAACGCTTTACGGTGGCTCCAACCTGTACCTGGTTCTGGTAGACGACAAAACGCCTGGAGAACTGAAGTTCGTTGTAGGCATTGTATACTTCCAGGAGGTAATTCCCGCTGACCCTTAGCCGCAGGTTGTCATTGGGAATGGTCAGGCGGTAATTGGAATAGGGTTGTAGGGTGTTGTAGCTGTTTTCATAATCGATGATGCGTTGGTTGTCGACCCCGCTGAGGTATTGCGACTTCAGTAAGGTGGAGGGGGTCCAGTCATAGTCGCAGTGGACCACCTTGTAGTAATAATCCTGCTCACTGGCCAGTAGGTCGTCAAATTCCAGGTAGATGGGTTCCCCCAGCTGGACGATGGGGAACTGATCTTCTGTGGGGCCTTTAAAAATAACCGTCCGAATATTCGGGGGTGGTGAGATTTCTTCCTGTACCTGGGCCATCAGTGGGAGCGAGCACAGAAAAAAGCACAATTGTTTAAGATTCAGCGGCATTAATGGGCAGATTTACAGGCAAAGGTAAACAAAAAGCATGCCCTGCCATTTCATACCGGATGAAAGCCCAATTTTATAGATAATAATTATGAAAACTTTCTTTTAAGTACTATTTTTGGGGCTTGAAAAGTTAACCTAAGGTTCCCACTATATGTCTAAAGACATTCGAATTAAAAAAGGCCTGAATATTAACCTTGTAGGTGCCGCAGAACGATCGACTTCCAAAGCAGTTTTAAGTAATGTTTATGCCATAAACCTTCTGGACTTTCACGGGATGACCCCCAAAATGCTGGTGAAAGAAGGCGCTGAAGTCAAAGCGGGAGAACCGCTTTTTTACAGCAAGGATCATGAGGAAATATTATTTGTCTCCCCTGCAAGCGGCGAACTTGTAGAGATCGAACGCGGGGCCAGGCGCAAGATCCTCAGCCTGAAAATCCTGGCCGACAAATCACAGCAGCAAATAAAACATAAACCGCTGGTCCCGGAAGAAGCCTCGGCAGAGGCCATAAGGGCCTACCTGCTGCAATCGGGTTGCTGGCCCTTTATCAAACAAAGGCCCTATGACCTGATCGCCGATCCAAAATCCACACCCAAAGCCATCTTTATATCGGGCTATGCTACCGCACCCCTGGAGGCCGACCCGGATTACGTATTGACAGGGAAGGAAGCAGAATTGCAGGCCGCGGTAACCGCACTTGGAAAATTAACGCCCGGCACCGTTCACGTTTCCGTGGGAAAGGAAGGCAATTCGCCCCTGGAAGGGCTTAAGGGGATTACCCTGCACAAAGTAAGCGGGCCCCATCCGGCCGGCCTGGTAGGTACCCAGATCAATAAAATAGACCCCATAAACAAAGGAGAGGTGGTGTGGACCATCAACCCCCAGGACCTTGTAATCATCGGTGAGGCACTGTTGACAGGCGTGTTCAACCCTGAAAGGACCATTGCTCTGACCGGTTCCTGTGTAAAATCGCCCAGGTATTATACCACCAGGATTGGTGCGGAGGTGGCAACCTTCCTCTATGCCAGCGGTGTGAACAACGATAACTTCAGGGTGATTAACGGGACGGTCCTCACAGGGAAAAAGACGAGGCCCGACGGGCACCTCGGTTTTTACAACACCACTGTAAGCGTTATCCCGGAAGGGGACGATTACGAATTCTTTGGGTGGAACAAGCCGGTATTCGATAAAATTTCCAATACCAGGGCGCTTACCTTTTCCTGGCTGCAACCCAAAAAGAAATACGACCTTACCACCAACACCAACGGAGAACACCGTGCCTTTGTGGTTACCGGCCAGTATGAAGAAGTTTTCCCGATGGATATCTATCCGCTGCAACTGTTAAAGGCGTGTATGGTCCAGGACCTGGACGAAATGGAGCAGTTGGGCTTGTACGAAGTGATCCCGGAAGATTTCTCACTTACCGAATTTATCTGTATTTCCAAACAGCCACATCAAAAGATCATCAGGGAAGGACTCGATTTACTTTATAAAGAAATAGGATAAGACCGATGAGAGACAAAAGACTGACGTTTAAGAAACGATTGCATATCCTGAAGCACCATTACAGGGGCAAGAAACTCGCGCCTGCTTTCAACGCGTTCCACACCTTTTTGTTTAGCCCGAACGAAACGACCCATTCCGGGGCGCACGTGCGGGCAGTGGACGACTTGAAGCGTACCATGAATACGGTAATCATGGCGTTGATCCCCGTACTCCTTTTCTCTATGTTTAACGCGGGCTACCAGCATTACGCCGCCATCGATGCGGCCAGCGGAACGCCCAGGGAACTCTCTGTCTGGGGTAATTTCCTGACCTGGGAGAATTTCTGGATCGGGATCACCGAGGTACTACCCCTGGTAATTGTCTCCTACGGGGTAGGGCTGCTGATCGAGTTTATTTTTGCGGTGATCAAAGGGCACGAGGTGGAAGAGGGTTACCTGGTGACAGGGATGCTTGTCCCGCTCATTGTCCCTATTGATACCCCCCTCTGGATGCTGGCGGTGGCCGTTGCCTTTGGCGTGGTTATCGGAAAAGAAGTGTTTGGCGGGACCGGGATGAATATCCTGAACCCCGCACTCACCATACGCGCCTTCCTTTTCTTTGCCTATCCCACCTGGATGAGTGGTGATAAGGTATGGGTGCATCAGGCCGTGGAAAGGGCTGGGACCCCCGATGCCATTTCAGGGGAAACCATCCTTGGATACCTGGCACAGAACAGGGCAGACGAATATGCCTACAGTATATCCGATATGTTTTTCGGCTTCATACCCGGTTCAGTAGGGGAAACCTCTACCTTCCTTATCTTACTGGGTGGGTTGTTCCTGATTTTCTCCAAGATCGCCAGCTGGCGCATCATGCTCAGTGCCGTGATCGGAGCTTTGGTGATGGGCCTTATTTTCAACGGGGCGGTGGATGCCGGATGGATTACGGAATCAAGTAATTTTTACGGGTTGATGAGCTTCGAGTTCTGGAAGCACCTGATCGTTGGGGGTCTGGCCTTTGGAATCGTCTATATGGCCACTGATCCGGTGACCGGGGCACAAACCAATAGGGGAAAATGGTTCTACGGTTTCTTTATTGGGTTTATTTCTGTGATGATCCGGGTTTTTAACCCCGCTTATCCCGAAGGCGTGTTCCTGGCCATCCTGTTGATGAACGTGTTTGCGCCCACCATCGACCATTACGTGGTACGGGGTAACATCCGCAGGCGAATGAAACGATTGAAAACGGCGACCATCCATCCGAAAACCACAGATGAACAAGCTGGAAAACTAAAAGTTGAAACCGTATAATTATGGCTATTAACAAGGAAAAAAACACCTATACGGTCATTTTTGCTGCCCTCATGGTGGTAGTGGTGGGAAGTGTCCTGGCCTATCTGGCCTCGGCCTTGCGGGAACGCATACGTGAAAATGAACGTTTTGAGAAACAACAGAATATCCTCTACGCCATGGGCGTGAACCAAAACGATGGCCCCGGCGCGGTGAGCTTTATCCCTACGGACAGGGTGGAGGTAGAATTCGGGAACTACATCAAGGAACAACTGGTAATCGAAGGTGACCAGATCACCCGGGACGATGAGGCCTACCTCATCGATATGAAAAAACAGCTGGATGTCCTTAAAAATGGTGGCACACCCAAACTTCCGGTTTTCATCGGGGAAAAGGATGGGAAAAAGTACCATATCGTCCCAATGTACGGGAAAGGCTTGTGGGATGCGATCTGGGGCTTTATAGCCCTGGATGATAAGATGGTGGTGCAGGGCGTTTATTTTGACCATAAGGGGGAAACCCCGGGACTGGGTGCTAACATCAAAGCCCGTTATTTTATGGATGATTTTACCGGGGAGACCATTATGGATGGAACGGAATACGCCGGGATCAGTGTGGCAAAAGGAAACAACGACCCCGTCAACGAAAATAAAGAGGACAACGAGGTGGATGCCCTTGCCGGTGCCACGATTACCGGGAATGGCGTTAGTGCCATGATCAAGAAAACCGTCACCCTCTATAAAGGATATTTGGAAACATTACGAAATAAAGGATAATATGGCCCTACTTTCAAAAAAAGACAGCAACCTCATCCTGGACCCCCTTGCAGACAATAACCCCATTACCATCCAGGTCCTTGGGATATGTTCGGCCCTGGCGATAACGGCAGAACTGAACGCCTCGATTGTGATGGCCCTTTCGGTGATATTTGTACTGGGACTTGGAAACGTGGTAATCTCGCTGATGCGGAACATCATCCCTTCCAAGATCAGGATCATCGTACAGCTGGTCGTGGTCGCCACCCTGGTAATCATTGTGGACCAGGTGCTTAAGGCATTTGCCTATGAATTGAGCAAAACCCTGGCGGTATTTGTCGGTTTGATTATCACCAACTGTATCATCATGGGGAGGTTTGAAGCCTTTGCCCTGGGCAATGGCCCCTGGCGTTCCTTCCTGGACGGAATTGGCAACGCCGCAGGGTATGGACTTATCCTGATCATCGTGGGATTTTTCAGGGAACTCCTGGGTTCCGGAACCCTGCTTGGATTTCCTGTACTCGGCGATCCCATTGCCAAGACAGGCCTGTACGCCATCGGCTACGAAAACAATGGTTTTATGCTGTTATCACCCATGGCCCTCATTGTCGTGGGCATCATCATATGGGTCCAGAGGACCAGGAATCCCGCACTTGTTGAGGAAAATTAAAGGAAGAAGAAATAAAGGAACGATATGTTAGAGCATGTAGAATTATTTTTTAAGTCCATATTCATAGATAATATGGTGTTTGCCACCTTCCTGGGAATGTGTTCGTACCTGGCCGTTTCCAAAAAGGTGACCACCGCGGTGGGCCTGGGGGCAGCTGTGATTTTCGTGTTGGCGGTTACGGTTCCGCTGAACTGGCTGCTAGACCAGTACCTGCTACAGGAGGGGGCCCTTTCCTGGCTGGGGCCGGAATATGCCGATTACAACCTGAGTTTCCTGTCTTTCATCTTATTTATTGCCACCATTGCCACCATGGTACAGCTGGTAGAGATTGTCGTGGAGAAATTTTCGCCTGCCCTCTATAACTCCCTCGGTATCTTCCTGCCGTTGATCGCGGTAAACTGTGCCATCCTGGGGGGCTCCCTGTTTATGCAGGCCAGGGAGATTCCTTCCCTTGGGCTGGCGTTCAACTACGGGTTGAGTTCCGGCATCGGATGGTTCCTGGCTATTCTTGCGATTGCCGCCATACGCGAGAAGATTCGGTATTCCAACGTACCACCGCCACTTAGGGGATTGGGCATCACCTTTATCATTACGGGCTTGATGGCTATCGGCTTTATGAGTTTCGGTGGGATGCTTACCGGAGGGGACGAAGCAGTGGTTGCCGAAGAACAGAATATGGCAACGAAACAAGAAGATACAACGAAAGAGAACAAAGAGGAGGCGGATAAGACATCCGTTTCCTATCATCAAGCCATAAAAGAATAAGCATGATATTAGCTACAAGTACCCTTGGGACGATTCTCATTACGGTTGTCGCCTTTATGATCCTTTTGCTGTTGCTGGTGACCCTGTTGCTGTTCACCAAGGAAAAACTGTCGCCTTCCGGTCCTGTTACGATTACGATCAACGGGGAAAAGAAACTGGAGGTAGCCTCGGGAAGTTCGCTGTTGTCTACCCTGGGGGACAAGAAAATATTCCTGCCCTCGGCTTGCGGTGGCGGGGGTACCTGCATCCAATGTGAATGCCATGTACTTTCGGGTGGAGGGGAAGCCCTCCCAACAGAAACCCCCCACTTTTCAAAACGGGAACTAAATGAGGGGGCCCGGCTAGCCTGCCAGGTAAAGGTCAAGCAGGACATGGAAATCACCATCCCAGAAGAGGTTTTCGGAATCAAGAAATGGGAAGCCACGGTGGTCAGGAACTTCAATGTGGCCTCCTTTATCAAGGAATTTGTGGTGGAAATCCCCGAGGACATGAATTACAAGGCTGGAGGGTATATTCAGATTGAAATCCCCCCCTGTGAGATCAAGTATCAGGATATTGATATTACAGCCCACCCCGAAGAACATGAAACGCCCGACAAATTCCAGGCAGAATGGGATAAATTTAACCTTTGGCCGCTGGTCATGAAAAATGGGGAAGTGGTGGAGCGCGCCTATTCCATGGCTTCTTACCCCGCCGAAGGACGGGAAATCATGCTGAACGTCCGGATTGCCACACCCCCCTGGGACCGTTCCAAAAACGGTTGGATGGAGGTAAACCCTGGAGTGGCCTCCTCCTATATATTTGCACAGAAACCGGGTGACAAGGTGACCATTTCGGGACCTTACGGTGAATTCTTTATCAATGAGTCGGACTCTGAAATGCTTTATGTCGGGGGAGGTGCCGGAATGGCCCCGATGCGTTCGCATCTATACCACCTCTTCAGGACCCTCAAAACCAACAGGAAGGTAACGTATTGGTACGGAGGGCGGTCCAAGAGGGAATTGTTCTATATCGACCACTTTAAGCAACTGGAGAAGGAGTTCCCGAACTTCAAATTTTATATGGCCCTTTCTGAACCCCTGCCTGAAGATAACTGGAAGGTGAAGGAAAGCCTGGACGCCCCGGGGGATGGATTTGTAGGGTTCATACACAACTGTGTGATCGATAATTACCTGAATCACCATGAATCGCCTGAGGATATTGAACTCTATTTCTGCGGCCCACCTTTGATGAACAAGGCAGTGCAGAAAATGGGGGAGGATTTTGGGATCCCTGATGAGCATATCCGATTCGACGATTTTGGCGGATAGCGCCCGCACACTGATGCCCCAGGGCCAAGCAGTGTGGTTTCCATAAAACTAAAACCGATATTGGCATAATATCGGTTTTTTATTAAGAGGCAAGCGATGCAACCCTTAACAGCGCAGGAATTACATAATCTGGCAATGAACATCGTAGGCAGACAGCTGGAGGAGGAGGGGTATGAATTCATGGGAATCAATAGCAAGCCCAAAAGGAACCCCCAATTTGTGTGCCTTAAGGAGAAACAGCTCCACTTTATAGTTGTGCGTAGTGTGTCCTATCCCGAAGACCCAAGGGATTATGATGAACAACTTATGCAAAAGGTCAAAGAACACGCCTTGAAATTTGAAGCCAAAACCTGGTATGCCGGTGTCGGGCTCTCGAATGCCGAAGACAGGTTCCTGCCTGTTTACCTGAACGAAAAATACCTGATAGAATATGCGGGACTTATTGCGATTTAATGTGAACACCCTCAGGGTTTTGGTGCTGTTGCCATTTCTGCTGGGTTCGTGCTCCAAAGGGGTCGTTAGGAATTTCAAGTCAGGGGAGGCCCTGGGGACCACCTACAATATTACCTACCTCACCAAGGGTCCGTTAGATGTACAGCGGGAGATCGACTCCGTTTTTGCCGCCATCAATAAATCCATGTCGACCTATATCCCGGATTCCGATATTTCCCGAATCAACAGGGGCGATAGTACGGTAGTCATTGATACCATGTTCCGGGAAGTAATGGCCTTGTCTGCGCAAGTACACGCCAGGACTAAGGGTTATTTTGACCCAACGGTTGGGGTTTTGGTTAATGCCTGGGGGTTTGGCCCCGGGACGGCAATAATCCTTGATTCCGCCAAAGTAGACAGCCTGCGGCAATACGTGGGTTTTGACAAGGTCGAGATAAGCCCCCTGTTTACAATTCACATGCTGCAGAAAGGGGTGCAACTGGATTTTAACGCCATTGCCAAAGGCTATACGATAGACCGCCTCGCCGCCATGCTGGATCAAAAAGGAGTAGACAACTACCTGGTGGAAGTTGGTGGGGAACTGGTGGGGAAAGGTGAAAACCTGCAAAAGGAAAAACCCTGGGTCGTGGGGATAGACGATCCCCAGGTCGAAACAGGTCGGGCGCTCAAACTCAAAATACAACTTCGGGACAGGGCCCTTGCCTCCTCCGGGAATTACCGAAAATTCAGGATCGATTCCATCACCGGCCGCAGGTATGTGCATACCATCGATCCCATTAGCGGGTTTACCAAAGATTCCAATGTCCTGGCAGCCAGCGTACTGGCCGGGAATTGCGCCGAAGCGGATGCCTATGCTACGGCCTTCATGGCTATGGACCTGGATGAATCCATCAAGTTGTTGGTAGAACAGAAAGAGCTTGAGGCCTATATCATTTACCTCGATGAACAAGGCAAAGCGGCAGAGTTTATGACCACGGGTTTCCGGGAACTGGTCGTCGAATGATTATCGGGATACCAGGGGGATTATTTCCCCCGGCGCAAGCCTGAACCTGTCAATTTCTTCCGGCTCCAGGGCTGCCGTATAATCCACTTCCTCTACTGTAAAACCGATACTCCTGAGTTTATCAAAATAATCACGGCCATAGATCCGCACATGGTCGTATTGCCCGAAGATGCGGGCCCTTTCCTTTTTGTCCGTTATTGCATCGTCCTGGAACGTCTGTTCGCGTTTCAGGTCCTGCGGTACCTGGAAGATCCCCCATCCCCCTTTTTTCAATACACGGTAGAGTTCCTCCATGGCTTTGGTGTCGTCTGGGATATGTTCCAGTACATGGTTGCACAGGATGATATCAAAACTCTGGTCTTTAAACGGGAGGTTGCAGATATCCGCTTTTACGTCCGCAAGGGGCGAAAGCAGGTCGGTTGTGGTATACTCCAGGTTGCCTTGCTTCCTGAACCGCTTATAAAATGCCTGTTCGGGGGCAAAGTGCAGCACTTTGTGACGCGTTTTGAAAAAGTCGGTTTCACGCTTTAAGTACACCCACAGTAACCGGTGCCGCTCCAGCGAAAAGGTAGAGGGGGAGAGCACGTTTTCACGTGGTTTTTCGTACCCATAGGGCAGGAAGGTGCGAAAGGTTTTGCCGTCTATGGGGTCCTCATACCGCTTGCCTTTAAGGAATAATCCGAGTACCGGCCTTGCAAGGTAACTCAAGCGGATCAGCAGCGGACGCGGGCAAAGCCGCAGGATGAACTGGAAGATTTTTTTCATGTCAATTCAAAGCGTTCCGCAGCACAGGGTGTTGCGAAGCCCGTTATAACGAAAGCGCCTTCAGTCGGAACTCGTCTTCTTCATCGCTTTGTATGCCCAGGGCTTCATAGATGTAATGGAAGGTTGACAGCAATTCGGGTTTGCCCTGGACCAGGGCCACGTTGTGTTCAAAATGGGCGCTGGGTTGGCCGTCGGCGGTGAGTATAGTCCACCCGTCTTTTAGTTGCCTGATATTACGGGTACCCATATTGATCATGGGTTCTATGGCCACCACCATGCCTTCCGCAAACTTCTTCCCCCGGCCGCGCTTACCGTAGTTTGGCATCTCGGGTCCTTCGTGTAGCTTTCTTCCCAAGCCGTGACCCACCAATTCGCGGACCACCCCATAACCATGGTGTTCACAATGCTGCTGTATGGCAAATGCCACATCGCCCACACGGTTCCCCATCCGGAATTCTCGGATGCCCAGGTACAAGGACTCTTTGGTTACCTTGAGCAACTTTTTGGTCTCCGGGGCTACTTCGCCAACCTCAAAAGTGTAGGCATGGTCTCCATAGTACCCGTTTTTAAGTACCCCGCAGTCTACCGAAAGGATGTCTCCTTCCTTCAGCGGCTCATCGCTGGGGATCCCATGGACAATCTGCGCGTTAGGGCTCAGATTTAAGGTGTTGGGAAAATCGTACATGCCCAAAAAGCCTGGTTCGGCCCCATGGTCCCGTATAAATTCCTCGGCCAGCCTGTCCAGGTGGAGGCCGGTAATCCCGGGTTTTATTTCCGGGGCCAGCATGCCCAGGGTTTGGGAAACCAGGAGGGCGCTTTCCCGTATCAGTTCTATTTCTTCCGCTGTTTTAATCTTAACCATAGGCTGCAAAGGTAGTATAATCCTCCGAAAGTTTAACCAAGGAGGGCCCTTGGGGGTCTGTAAGCCACAGGCTTCAGGGCGTGCCCGGAAAACCCCTGTCAGACCAGGGGGCTTTGGGTCATCAGGTTGGGCTGGGGGACCCCCATCATCTTAAGGATGGTAGGGGCGATGTCCCCCAGGACCCCATCCGACACTTTTTTAATATCCTTGTCCACCACAATAAGGGGGACCGGATTGGTGGTATGGGCCGTATTGGGGGAGCCGTCCGGGTTGATCATGGTATCGCAGTTCCCGTGATCGGCAATAACCAGGGTACTATAGCCGTGTTCCAGTCCGGTATTGATCACTTCCCTGGCACAGGCATCTACCGTTTCACAGGCTTTGATGGCCGCCTGCATATCGCCGGTATGACCAACCATATCAGGGTTGGCAAAATTGAGGCATACAAAATCTGCTGTTTCCTTTTCAAGCTCTTTTACAATGGCGTCCCGTATCTCATAGGCACTCATCTCCGGTTTCAGGTCATAGGTGGCTACTTTGGGCGACGGGCAGAGGATTCGCTGCTCGCCTTCAAAAGGGGTTTCCCTTCCTCCGTTAAAGAAGAAGGTGACATGGGGGTATTTTTCGGTTTCCGCGATGCGGATTTGCCTTTTACCCGCATTGGCGAGGACTTCCCCCAGCGTTTGTTGGAGGTTTTCTTTGTCGTAGACAACCTTGATGCCTTTAAAGGAATCATCATAATTGGTCATGGTCACGTAATAGAGGTCCAGCTTGTGCATATTGTATTCATGCATGTCCTGCTGGCTAAGGACCTGGGTGAGTTCACGCCCCCTGTCAGTCCTGAAATTAAAGAAAATCACCACATCGCCCTGTGCAATGGTAGCCCGGGCCCCACCCTGGCTGTCAGTCATTACCAGGGGCTCCAGGAACTCATCCGTAACGCCCTTATCATAGCTCTTCTGGATACTGGCCCCTACGTCACTCGATGTTTCCCCCTGCCCGTTGACCAGCAGGTCATAAGCCAGTTTCACACGCTCCCAGCGCTTATCACGGTCCATGGCATAGTAGCGGCCAATCACTGTCGCCAATTGGGTGTTTTTTCCCTTGCAGAACGCGTCCAGGTCCATTAGGAAGTTTTTCCCGCTTTTTGGGTCCACATCCCTTCCGTCGGTAAACGCGTGTACGAATGCTTTTTGCACCCCGTAGGCGTTGCTGGCTTCAATCAGGCCTTTCAGGTGGGTGATGTGGCTGTGTACCCCCCCGTCACTGACAAGCCCCAGGAAGTGGATGCTTTTATGTTGCTCTTTTGCATATCGAAAGGCCTCTTTTAGGACAGGTTCGTCCTTGAGTGTGTTTTCCTTGATCGCCAGATTGATCTTGGCCAGGTCCTGGTATACAATCCTGCCAGCCCCCAGGTTCATGTGGCCTACCTCACTGTTGCCCATTTGCCCCTCCGGAAGGCCGACATTCATCCCATCGGTGAGCAGGTTGGCATTCGCGTAAGTTTTATAGAGCGAATCCACAAAAGGGGTATTCGCGTTTTCTATGGCAGAGACCTTCGGATCCGGGGATTTGCCCCAGCCATCGAGGATCATTAATATGACTTTCTTGTTCATTGCAGCTGTTGTAAGAGGAGCACAAAAATAAAAGGAATTGACAAGGATTGCTATAATTATCCGCCACTTTTTTAATAATTGCGGGCATTATTTTGGAATCGTTAAAAAAAGGCTACCCAAAAGGGCCGCCTGTTAAACTTTAGTTATAGAACTGTTAATACCGTAACAAATAGATTAAGGTGTCGTCTATTTGTATACAACAAAGCCATATTCATCAATTAATCCATTGTATTATGAGACAAACAATCCTAATGACAGCTGCCGTATTCGTACTGGCAGTTAGCGGCGTTTATGCCGGAAACACCCATCTGGAGGCCCTTAGCCCTACCAGCACCATTGTAAAGAACGACGGTCTTAGTTCCTTCTGTAAAGCCGTTGTAAACGGGGACATCGATACCGTTAGAAAACTGATTTCCCTGGGTGAAGATGTAAACCAGAAGTCCCTGGGAATGACACCTGCCATCCTTGGAGCGCGGTACAACAAGGCCGAAATCCTTGAGCTCCTGATCGCACATGGGGCTAATTTAAAGACAAAAAGCGACAAAGGTTACACCGCCAAAAAATACGCGGAGTTATCCAATGCGGCAGAGGCCCTGGCTGTGATCAACGAGGCCCTGGAAAGTTAGAATGTGTTTATTCATCAATCAAAAAAAAGCCCCCGGTTATCCGGGGGCTTTTTGGTTTCCGACACTTGACTGGTTTAGTGTTCCCGTAAAAGAGTCAATATGCGTGGAATTTAAAAGTCAAATCCTGTGAAAGCCCTGTAAAAAAATGCATAGAACGCCATAGATAAAAGGATGGCGCAGAAAAAGGAATATACCTTTAATAGCAATACGACAAATTCTGGCTTGCAGTTTTCAAAGGCCTGCAGGTAAAGGTGTTTAAAGTGTAATAGTGTTCCCATATAGTTCTATTTAAACAGTTGTAAATGAAAGCTATAAGGGTTAAATCAGGGGCAAAAAAAAGATTTGGTAGGGAGTTAAAGATACAAAAAGAAAGGGAAATACCTAATCTTAAGGCGCTTATTTGGGGGATGGCCCCTTGCGGTATTCGGCTATGGCCTCGCGTATTTTTTGGATCCGGTTGTCCGGGTCTGGGTGGGTGCTCTGGAATTCGGGAGCCCTGTCAGGGCCGGCGGCGTCCTTTAATATTTCCATTACACGGATCATTTCCTCGGGGTCGTAACCGGCACGTATCATCAATAAGACCCCCAACTTGTCACTTTCCAATTCGTCTTCCCTCCCGTTTGTCAGCAGGGTATTCTGCCCAATACTGCTTACCAGTGCCCCGGCGTCGGCCCCCACCGATGCCCCCATACTGATGGTTTGCCAGAAGTTGCTTTCGGCTATGCGTTCGGCTGAATGCCTCCCGATAACATGGCCGATCTCGTGCCCAAACACCCCGGCCAACTGGGCTTCGTTCAGGCGTGAGAACAAGGCATGGGTGATAAATATTTGTCCGCCGGGCAGGGCGAAGGCGTTTATGGTGGCCTCATCGGCCAACAAGTGAAAGGCGTAATTGTAAGGCGTTTCCCTGGCAATACTCTTTTCCACCAACCTGCTTCCGACGGCGTCT
>MRWG01000766.1_pt1 | contig 27000 bp, 22 predicted proteins | sample 1013341 | NCBI WGS metagenome assembly MRWG01 (sample SAMN06117577, study PRJNA244670) | biofilm metagenome | biome: Water; feature: Cathode Biofilm; material: Biofilm; isolation source: microbial consortium enriched at the cathode of a solar microbial fuel cell | place: USA: District of Columbia ... | reverse complement strand
TTGAATTCAAGGTCAACCTTCTTGCGCCGGCGATCGTCGCCATGGCGCCGGCATGGGCGAAACCATGTTGCTGTTCAATCGAATTCGAAAATGGAAGCTCGATATCCACTTCGCCCTTGGCGACGTGAATCAGCTGTGCGCCGATAGTCTCGAGCAGTCTCTGGCGCCGAAATGACTCAGAAATGCGTTCGAAGAGAGCGTCATTCGTCATGACCCAGAGCGTATCACCGTGTTCGATGCATCGTCCATCGCCGCGGATTTGAATGGCCGGGCACTGCCTTCGTTCAGGTCAGTCCGTGCAATGGACAAGAATCCGGCGCGTGTGAGGCGCCCGTCGGTGCTCCCACAGATAAATGCCCTGCCACGTTCCAAGTCCCAGCGACCCGTCAATAATCGGAATCGACAGGCTCGTCGCGGTCAATGCGGCTTTGATGTGTGAAGGCATGTCGTCCGGGCCTTCAGCGGTGTGCGTGAAATGGGGGTCATTTTCAGGAACGAGACGATTGAGCCAATGTTCGAGATCGCGCCGCGCGGATGGGTCGGCGGCTTCCTGAATCGTCAGGCTCGCTGATGTGTGCCGAATGAAGAGCGTACAGAGGCCTTCGCGCAATGCCGCTGTTTGCACAACATCGCGAACCTGCGACGTGATGTCGTGCAGCCCTTTGCCCGGCGTCGTGATGGAAATCTCTTCAATCACGAATCACGGATGCCGGCAATTCGTTGATAGCGGCGGGGCCACGTGCGACTACTGTTTCGCACTGACACTGAGTTTCGCCAGCTTGCGCTCGGAGATGTGCGCATCCTTGATCACGTTGAGGTCAGGCTCAGTCACTGTGGAATCCATGGCGTCGATGATCGCTCTCAGTTCTTCCGAGGCCTCGCCTGCGGAGAGGTCAATCTCGAAACCCGCGTCGCGAATCATGCGTACGGTGTCAATCGCATTTGTGCCCTGCGTCAGGAGGTATCCCTCGATGAACAAGGAGTTGGCGGGTTCGAGGGCCATGGCCTGCAGTGATCGCAAATGAATCTCGCGCCCGGCGGCCATGCGAATTTCCGCCCGGGGGTTGATCAATCGCATGACGCACAGAAGTCGAAGGCAAAACGTGGGTGAGAGCGGAACGCCGCCGCACACCGGCTCGATGACATCGTTGCCTGGAATGGGAACCAGGAAATTCACGGGGATGGACTCAGAGCCGAGTTCATTCAGGTCGTAAGCCACATCCAGCAGGTCGCTGACGGACTCGCCCATGCCAACAATGAGCCCGGAGCACAGTGAAAGTCCCGCCTCCGTCGCGGCGCGCAACGTGTTGACACGGTCGTCATACGTGTGCGTCGTGCAGATGGAGGGGTAGTGCTCGCGGGACGTGTTGAGATTGTGGTTCAGGCGATCCAGTCCAGCGGCTTTCAGTCGGTCCGCCTTGGCGCGATCCAGCAGGCCGGCGCTCAGACAGGTCTGGAGCCCGAATTGGTCTTTCACTGCCTTGATGCAATCGACCATGTGGTCGATGTCTTCATCGTCCGGGCCGCGCCCGGAGAGCACCATGCAGTAACGAAAGGCGCCGTTGGCCTTCGCCTGCGCGGCTTCATTGATGATCTCATCAAACGACTTCAGCGTGTACGCCTTGATGGGCGCCTCGGACGTCTTGGCCTGGCCGCAATAGCCGCAGTCTTCCGGACAGGCGCCGCACTGCACATTGTGAAGCATGTGCACCTGCACGCGCTGGCCGAAGTAGTGGCGTCGCACCTGCCCCGCAGCATGAACCAGGGCGGTCAGCGGAAGGGCGTCATTCGCCATGATCGCGTCGGCCAGTTCCCGAGGCAGGGGGGCGCCATCAACGCCGCGGGCGATGAGCGATTCCGGGCGAAACGCATCGTCTGTCAGGTCGGACGTCGTCGTCGGAGGGAATGCGGTCATGCCGCTCAGCGTACCGCGAATTGCAGACACACGGCGTCCTGAGTGCGGTCGTTTTCCCGCCTATGATGTCGATTCAGCGACAGGAGGAGACCGTTGCCGCCCAAGGGGACGACACTGAACCATCGAATGATTCGCGTGCGCGGCGCCCGAGAGCACAACCTCAAGGGCATCGATGTTGACATTCCGCGCGACCAGTTGGTTGTCGTGACTGGCTTGTCCGGCTCAGGGAAGTCATCGCTCGCATTCGACACGATTTTCGCCGAGGGGCAGCGCAAATACATGGAGTCGCTGTCTTCATATGCGAGACAGTTTCTCGATGTGCTTCGAAAGCCGGATGTTGAGGACATTGACGGGCTGCCGCCGACGATTGCGATCGAACAGCGGTCCGGCGCCCACAACCCGCGGTCCACCGTGGCGACGAGCACGGAGATTTACGATTACCTGAGGCTGCTCTTCGCCCGGTGTGGCTCTCCGACTTGCTGGGCGCCGACCTCCGTCAAGAAGCGCACTGGCGAAGTGACGAAGCGTTGCGGCCTGCCGATCACGGCGTCGAGCGCTTCGCAGATCGTCGAAGCCATCATGAAATTTCCTCAGGGCGATCGGCTGCTTGTGCTGGCGCCGATTGTGAAAGGCCGGAAGGGATTTCATGCGGATGTCCTTCAGCGACTTCAAAGCGAGGGGTTTGTCAGAGCCCGTGTGAACGGGGATGTGCTCGACTTGCGTGATGCGTTGAAGGAAGGCGGAGATAATCCGCTCGGTTTGGGGCGTTATGAGCGGCACTCGATAGACGCGGTGGTCGATCGGATCGTGCTCAAGCCAGATGTGCGTCAGCGGCTGGCGGAGTCGATCGAGACCGCGCTCGAGTTGGGCGATGGCATGGTCGTGGTGGCGTCGCAGTCCGCTGGAGCGGACGCCGCGCAGTGGGAAGATCACGTCTTCAGTGATCGTCTGGCGTGCGCCGGGCACCCGGAATGCGCCATCGAAGAATTGGCGCCGCGGCTTTTCTCGTTCAATTCGCCGTATGGCGCCTGCCCCGACTGCAACGGCCTCGGGCTCAAGTCGCTCTTCGATGAGTCGCTGGTCATCCCTGATGAGAACAAGGCGATTTCACGAGGGGCGATCGAACCGTGGTGGAAGGCGCGAGTGTGGTTCAACAAGCACACGCGCCGCTACCTTCGTCTCTTCGACGTAGCGCCCTCGACACGCGTGAAGGATCTTGACGCCGATCTTCGCCGCATCCTGATGTACGGCGCCACCGACGCGGATCTCAAGTCGTATGGCGTCAAAGACAAGAAGGGGTGGCGCGGCGTTCTCCCGATCCTTCAACGCTGGTTTGAGACGACGGAATCAGCGTCCATGCGAGAGTGGCTGGGGAAATACACGACGGAGACGCCGTGCCCGAACTGTCAAGGCGACCGACTGCGCATTGAGTCGTTGTCCGTATTTCTCAATCTGACGGTGGATGCGCCGCAGGAGTTGATCCCATTTCGTACGCAGCATGGTTTGCCTGCGGACACCAGGCGAATCAACATCGCGGACTTCGCGCGGCTGAGCATCGCCGAAGCCAAACGGCTGATTGAATCCCTCCAGCTGACAACCGAACAGGAAGCCATTGCAGAGCCGATCATCCGAGAGGTGTCGAACCGGCTCGGTTTCCTGGCCAGTGTTGGGCTCGAATACCTCACGCTGGACCGACGGATGGGCACGCTTTCCGGCGGCGAGGCGCAGCGCATTCGACTGGGCACACAGGTCGGCTCGAAACTGGTCGGGTCGTGTTACGTGCTTGATGAGCCGACAATCGGCCTGCATCCGCGCGACAATGCGCGGCTCATTGAGACGCTTCGCCAACTCACTGATATTGGCAACACGGTCATCGTTGTCGAGCATGACGAGGAGATGATTCGAGCCGCTGACCATGTGCTGGATATCGGCCCCGGGCCGGGCGTGCATGGCGGCATGGTGGTGGCGCAGGGCGATCCGGACACGCTTGAAGCCTCAACCACATCGCTGACGGCCGATTATCTCTCCGGGCGCAAGGGAATTGCGTTGCCGTCGAAACGCCGCGACGTCAGTGAGTCTCGAGCCGTGACCGTGAAGGGCGCCCGGCAGAACAATCTGAAGGCAATCGATGTCGCTTTTCCGCTTGGGGGCGTTGTCTGTGTGACGGGTGTATCCGGATCAGGCAAGTCAACGCTGGTCAATGACATTTTGCTTCGTGCGTGCATGCAGCATTTGCATGGCTCGCGCACGAAACCGGGCGCCCACACTCGCGTCAATGGCCTTCCCAAGATTGATCGAGTCATTGAAGTTGATCAGTCACCCATCGGACGAACGCCGCGCTCGAATCCGGCCACTTACACCAACGTGTTCGATGAAGTCCGCAAGGTGTTCGCCAAGACCAAGGAAGCGAAGATTCGCGGCTACAAGCCGGGTCGGTTCTCATTCAACGTCAAAGGCGGCCGGTGCGAAGCATGCCAGGGGCAGGGCGTCAAGAAAATCGAGATGCACTTTCTGCCCGACGTCTTTGTGGAATGCGAAGTCTGCCGCGGCGCCCGCTACAACCGCGAAACGCTTGAGATTCACTACCGCGGCAAGTCAATCGCGGACGTCCTCGACATGACGGTCGAAGAGTCGTGCGAGTTCTTTGCGAACCATCCCAAGATCGTTCGTTTTCTCGCGTGCCTTCGCGATGTCGGGCTGGACTACGTGCGGCTCGGTCAGCCGTCGCCAACGCTTTCAGGCGGCGAGGCGCAACGCGTGAAGCTTGCATCTGAACTCGGCAAGGGCGCCGGAGAGGCGGCGTCGCTTGGACACACGCTGTACATCCTGGATGAGCCCACAACCGGATTGCACTTCGAGGACATACAGAAATTGCTCTCAGTGCTTCAGCGATTGGCTGACGCCGGCAACACGCTGGTGGTCATCGAACACAATCTCGATGTCATCAAGTGCGCCGACTGGGTCATTGATCTCGGGCCGGAAGGCGGAAACGGCGGCGGCGAAGTCGTTGCATCCGGCCCGCCCGAGGCGATTGCCAAGGTGAAGTCATCGTATACGGGGCAGTTTCTGAAGCCGCTGCTTTCGAAGCGAACCACAAGGCGGCGCAAAGCGGGCTAGCGGGGCATGGAAGAGACGGTCGAAGCGATTTCTGATCGATTAGCGCCGGCTGCCGGCTCCGGGTTCTCCGTTGGCGCGGTCATCGCCGTGTTCCTGATCGTCGATACGTTCATCGTGGTGGCGCTCGTGCTTGCATTGGCGCCTCATGCATTGTGGTGGGTGCTGCTGATCACGGTGGGGTCGCCGTTTGCCGCGTTCTGGCTCCTTGTTGTTTTCGGATGGCGGCCCTGGAGCAAGAAGTTCCCCGCAGCGCCACAACGGCAGGACGCGGTGGTTCGGCTTTCCCAGTCAATTCAGCTCGGTCCGTGGATGCGAATGAACAATTGCATTCACCTCGCCGCGGACGAGGACCATCTGCATCTCATTCCATTTTCGTTGCTTCGATGGGTCGGCGCCGGCGTGATCAGCATTCCGTGGGCGGCGATTTCGGACGTGCGTCCTACCCGATTCAATGGCGTGTCGCGTGGCCGTGTGAATGGGCGCACGATCGCAGGTCCCACGTGGTGCCTGGAACTTGGGGCTCCGGCGGCTGACGGACCCGACACGCAGGGCGCTTAGGCGACGCGTCGTTGGCGACGCTGCACATCGCTCAGCATCTGGAGCAACGGCTGGATTGCAAGCGTATGTTCGCGCTGATTCGGCCACGGAATGGTCAGCAGACCGAGCCGTGTCGCGCAAATGGATTTGATCTCACGAGCCTGCCGTGTTTCGACCAGGAGATTCAGGCGAGCTGTCGTCTCAGGGATGTTAAAGCTGATGAAATAGTGGTCGTATAAGCGAAAGCGGCTCGGCGCGATATTGGGGAGATTCACGCCAAAGCCCGTCGGAGATCCGTCCACCAGTGTTCCGACAAGCGGTGAATCTTCGATCGAGCATTGAATCGGATCCACGCTGGCCACGGGATACAGGTGGGCCGTGACTGGATCCTCGCCGATGAGCGATGTGCGGAAGTAGGAGCGACGCTGTCCCGGTCGAATCTTTGCTGGCTGCGCCAACGCATAGCCAAGGATCTTCTTGGATTCGTTAAGTCGAATGGCTGCGTGAAGCGATTCAATGGTTGTGGTGAAGCAATGAATGCTTCCTGAAACCGAAAAATACGCTTCGATCGACATGCCCTTGATGAGCCTGGATTCACGACCGATGACCTGCGGCTCGGCAATGAAAAGCAGCCCCTCACGAAGCATCAGCATTCGGCCTCGGGCGGCAGGGATATTCTGGTGGTTGTTCTGGCGATGCAACTCGATAACGGCGTTCCGGGCGCATGCCTCATCAAGGAGCTTCTGCCCCTCGTCAACAGAGTCCGCCGTATTGAATTCGCCTGTCGAGCCCATTCGCTCCATCCACCATGTATGAGGCAATGACTCCATTGGATCGGCACGGGGCCCCAAAGACTCCATCGAATTCAAGAGTTGATGGTGGGTGGAACACTTGCGTGCTCAGCGGCGCCTACGTGCGTCGTTTTTTCTTGGATCTTCTCGGACGTGAGCCTGGCGACCCCGCGGGGGTGGCCGGCCGGCCGGAGTCTGACTTCTCAAGATCCGAGCGGCGGACCTTGCCATCCCGGGACCGCAATTTGCCCGCGCGAACTCGCTGGGCCTGATCGCGAAGACGCGCGGCGGTCTCAAATTCGAGCTTGTCAGCCGCCTCAAGCATCTCAGCTTCGAGCATGCGAACCAGCTCGGCGGTCTCGTATTCAGGCTCGCTGGATTCGACTGCTTCGCGGGCGCGTCGCTGTCCCGCAAGTTCGGTTTCGATGCCGCGCCGGATCGCCTTTCGAATCTGTGTTGGCGTAATGCCGTGTTCTTCGTTGAAGGCGATCTGTTTCTCGCGGCGGCGCTCCGTTTCATCGATGGCCTGTTGCATCGCGGCTGTCATGGTGTCTGCATACATGACGACGCGACCATCAACATGCCGCGCGGCACGACCCATGGTCTGGATGAGGCTGGTCGGGCTTCGCAGGAATCCTTCCTTGTCCGCGTCGAGAATGGCCACGAGCGCGACTTCAGGGAGATCGAGTCCCTCGCGAAGGAGGTTGACGCCGACCAACACATCGAAGTCGCCGGTCCTGAGATCTCGAAGAATCTCCAGACGCGACAACGTGTCGATCTCGCTGTGCAAATAGCGCACACGCAGGCCTTGTTCATCCAGATATCGCGTGAGCTGCTCGCAGAGCTTCTTGGTCAACGCGGTGACCAGTGTGCGGTCGCCAGCTTCGGCGCACGCCTTGCACTGTTCAATGAGATTTGGCACTTGGCCGCGCGCCGGGAGCACTTCGATCGCGGGATCAAGCAATCCGGTCGGTCGGATGACCTGCTCTGCAATTTCACCCTCGGTGCGTTCGAGTTCGTAGGGCCCCGGGGTCGCGCTCACGTAAAGCGTTTGCGGTACCAACGCTTCAAATTCCTCGAAGCGCAGGGGGCGGTTGTCGAATGCGCTCGGCAATCGAAAGCCGTGATCGACCAGCGTTTGCTTTCGATGGCGATCGCCGTGGTACATCGCCTTGATCTGCGGCAGCGTGACGTGGCTCTCATCAATGAAGCAGAGCCATTCGCGGTCCGGCGGGCCCTCTTCAGGCCGGCGGAAGAAGTAATCGATCAACGTGTACGGTCGTGCGCCTGGCGGGCGACCATCGAGGTGACGAGAGTAGTTCTCCACACCTGAGCAATAGCCAACTTCCTGGATCATCTCGAGGTCGTATTGCGTTCTCGCGGCGAGGCGCTGCGCTTCGAGGAGCTTGCCCTCATGGCGGAGTTGGAGGAGTCGCTCATCCAATTCCGCGCGGATCGATTCAATGGCCGACTCAATCGTCTCCTCGCCAACGACGTAATGCACAGCGGGAAAGATGAACGCCTGCCGTTCCTTGGCGATCGACTCGCCGGTCGTTGGATGAATGAGGTGGATGGCGTCCACCTCGTCTCCGAACAACTCCAGGCGTATGCCGTGCTGCTCATACGCTGGGTAAACATCGATGGTGTCGCCACGAACGCGATAGGCGCCGCGCGAAAATTCGATGTCATTTCGCTGGTACTGCAATTCATTCAAGGCCAAGAGGAAGCCGCGACGATCCAGCGTCTGGCCTTCCGTCACGCTGACCACTTTGCGGCCGTACTCATCCGGCGAACCCAGGCCGAAGATGCACGAGACGGACGACACGACAATGACGTCATTGCGGCTGAGCAAATTGCTTGTCGCGGCGAGGCGAAGGCGATCAAGGTCATCATTGCGGGACGCGTCTTTTTCGATGTAGATGTCGCGCTGCGGGATATACGCTTCCGGCTGGTAATAGTCGTAGTAGCTGACGAAGTAGCAGACGGCGTTGTTTGGAAAGAGGTCGCGCATTTCCTCGTACAGTTGGGCCGCGAGCGTCTTGTTGTGGCTGATGAGCAACGTCGGTCGCTGGAGCCGCTCAATCACGTTCGCCATTGTGAACGTCTTGCCCGTGCCGGTGGCGCCGAGGAGGCATGCGGCGGATGCATTTCGATCGCCGATTCGATCAACGATGGCGTCCACGGCGTCAGGCTGGTCGCCCGTGGGACGCATCGAGCTGACAATTTCGAATGGTCGATCAATGACAAGCACGCAAAGACTCTATCCATGATCGGGCCGGGCATCTGGCTTGTGGCGCCGGTCGGGCGCAGGGTCAATCTGATGACATCAGGAGTTCGCGTGTGTGCCGCCTTGAGAGTCGCCATGCGGGGGGCGCCGCGGCGCCGAGCGCGAAGATGATGACCGTCAGGCATCCGAAGAGGATCGGAAGGGGGCGCACCTCGAGTGTGAGATCCATGCCGGCCAGTTCTCGGTAAAGACGGAGTTCGTTCCACGCGCCCTGAATGCCGAGCAGCGAACCCAGCACGCATGCGGCGAGGGCCATGACCAGCGCTTCACTCAAGACAAACCGAGTCAGGAGTGACGCCTCCGCCCCGACCGCCCGAAGCACGCCGAATTCGAATCGCCTGGCTTCCACACTGGCGATGATCACATTGCCAACGCCGAGACACGCGATGAGGATCGCGGCGATGGCCACGCTGGAAACGACGGCAAACGTGCCGTTGGCGAGGAAGGTGATCGTTCCCTTGATTTCGCGCCCGGATCCGACGGACACGGTCGTGCCGGCGAATAGTTTTCTTAACGCTGCAATCGCCTCTTCATCCGAGATCTCATCTGATAGATCGATTTGAACCAGGTGGATCTCATCGACACCGAATTCACGTTGGAGGTCATCGCGGGTCCCAAACACGGCGCTGATGGCCTGATTCCTATAGAGCTTGCCGATGTCGAAATATCGACTGGCGATCTCCAGCCCCGGTGATGCGATGACGCCGGCGATTTCGAAGGTGCGGTCCTCCTCGTTCAATGTCAGGGTGATGGAATCACCGACGCCGAGACCGCGAGCCACGTAGAACTCTTGTGCGACCAGAACAGCGCCGCCCTGCGCGAGCCGGTCGCGGGCGACATCCGGATCGCCTTCGATCCAGGCGAGCTTGGTCATCTCGAAGAAGGACTCTGGCTCGAATCCGACGAATGTCGTGCCGAGGTTGTGCACGCCGCTGACGCCGAACGCGCCGCCATCGTCCACTTCCAGAATGGTGACGGCGTTGGTCCCATCGACGAATGGAAGTTCATCAATGCGCTCTCGGTCCTCCGGCGTCATGCCAAGCCATCCGTGAACGAACGCATCGGGGAACTCAATGGCGCCGAGCCATTGTTTCACCACGGCGCCCCCCGACGTCCAGATCACGATCATCATGGAGAGGCCGACCATGAGCGACGCGGACGTCATGCCATGACGGAATGGCGTCGCGGTGACCACACCGCGAAGAAGTGGGGGCGGCACGCGCATCAGTCGAGCAAGGCCTGCGCCGGCAAATCGGCCAACCAGCAGCACAATCGGGGCGCCGAGGAGGAAATACCCGACAAACATGGCTTGCACGCCGCCGGCGACGTACGTCCAGAACAGGAGATCGCCGCTTGGCGCCGTCCGAATCACAATCTGTTGGCCGACAATGAGCGCAAGCCCAGCGGCGCCGGCGACGATCACAGCAATGAAGCTGGGTTTGCGAGCTCGCGCGGATAGCGCCTCAAGCGGTGACACCCTGGACGCAAGCATGGCCGGCCACGCCGCGCCGATGCACCCGGTCACGATGGCGCCTGTCGCCGCGAGTGAAACGCCCAGCGGTGGAATGACGAGCCCTGCCTGGAGATGTTCTTCAAACACCAGCACGCCAACCCATGCGACGGCAATTCCGAAAGGCACGCCGCATGCAGCGCCAAGGACGCCGACGATGGCTCCAACGGCGACCTGGGCCAGGGCGATCTGCATGCGCGAGCCGCCGATGCATCGAACGATGGCCAGCTCACGTTGACGCTCGACGACATTGGTCGTCAGTCCTGTCAGGATGATGAACGCCGCCGCGATAAACCCGAGCATGGAGAGAATCAGCAACCCGATTTGTTGCGAGCGAATGTTCTGGTCAATACCGGATGTGATGCGCTCCGTGGCCTGCAACAACATGGAAGGGCCAAGCTCATCCTTGTGTTGCGAGACAAACGCAAGCGGGTCGATGTCACGATCCAGAATGAGGTCGATGGTGCGAAGTTTGCCCGGCGCACCGACGATGTCGCCGAGCGTGCTTCCCGCGAGCGTGGCGTGTGGTCTCGCCAGCGCCCAGAACGGGTTTTTCTCGATGACGCCGACGACGGTCATTTCAGGCGGGCCGCCGAAAAAACTCACGATGCCAACGGAATCACCGACCGAGAGGTCAAATTCTTCCGCAAGGCGGACCTCGATGGCGATCTCGTTCGCCGATTCGGGCGGTCGCCCGGCCAGGAGTCGCAGCGGGCGTGATTGAAATTCGGTCGTGAGATCAACGCCGCTTGCGACGGCGATGCTCTCAGTCTCGCCATCGGTCAGCGTGATCGGTCCGGCTGTTCGCGGAAGGATGGACGCGATGCCCGTCCAGCTCTGCACCTGGTTCAGGATGTCTTCTTCGAATGCCGAGTCGCCCGCGCGAGTAATCCGGGCGTCGGCCACACCGATGGTGTTGGCAATCCGCTCTGCGAGGGCAGCGTTCAACGACGCCACACCGCAGGAGACGGCGACGATCAGGCCGGCGGACAGGGCAACGGCGCCGACGAGCAACGCCGTGCGGAGCCGCCTACCTTGCAAACTGTTGGTAGCGAGCCGCCACGCCGCTGGCATCAAGTCCATCCGTTTCAATAGTTCCGAGGATTCGACCGTCACCGAGCACATGCACGCGTTCGCAATGAACGGCCGCGGCCGGCTCATGCGTCACCATCAGCACGACCATCGCCTGTTCATTCGCCAGCGTGCGCAGCAACGACCAGAGCGTTTCGCTGGTTCGCGAATCAAGGGCGCCCGTTGGCTCATCAGCAAAGAGAATTGGCGGGCGAAAGAACAACGCCCGAGCAATGGCGATTCGCTGCTGCTCACCGCCGGACAACGCATCGGGGCGGTGGTCGGCTCGATCGGCGAGCCCGAGTTGATCGAGAAGCTCACTGCTTCGCTCGTGCAATTTCTGCGGCTCTTCGCCGGCCAGCACACCCGGCAATTCGACATTCTCACGCGCGGTGAGGGTCGATATGAGATTGAATTGCTGAAAGACGATGCCGATCTGGCGCCGCCGAAATTGTGTCAGTTCGCGCTCGGTGAGGGTGTCGATGCGTCGGCCGGCGACGTGAAGCTCACCTTCGTCGGGCGTGTCGAGAGCTGCAAGCAGGTGCAGCATGGTGGACTTGCCGCTTCCGGACGCGCCCATGACGGCGAAGAACCCTGAATCGTTGATTTCAAGGTCGAGCCCCCGCAGGGCGTGGACAGAGTCGCCACCCTGGCGATACCACTTCTGGACGCCGACGCATCGGATCATGCGAAATGCCTGCTGCGGGAGTGTCGAATTCGCACGTCGCCTTTATTGGTGTTTTGACGTGTACGTTGCAGCGTCCATCAGCGAATCAAGCGGCCCGGCGTCGGCAATGCGGATTTTGACCAGCCAGCCTTCCCCGAAGGGGTCGGAATTCAGGACGGACGGATCGGATTCGAGCTTGGGATTGACCTCGATGAGTTCGCCGCCCACCGCGCTGTAGACATCCGCGGTCGCCTTGACAGACTCGATCTCGCCAACGCTTCCGCCACTCTCAATGGTGGCGCCGGCGGGCTTCATTTCGACATACGTGATATCGGTCAGTTCATCGACGGCGAACTGGGTCACGCCCAGCGTGAGGACGTCGCCATCAAGTTTGTGCCACTCATGCGAATCTGAGTATCGTCGGTCATCCGGCGGGGTCATCGGTGCTCCTTCTTGAGATCTCGAACGCGGGCGCCGCTTCGCAGCGGGCCAACATGGTACTGGCCATTGAGGAAGGCCTCCAACGACCGGCAGAATTGTTGCGGGGACGCTCTGAGCGACTACAGTGCCCCGCATTCCAACGCCCATGCTGCATATCCTTTCAGCCAGTTCGTTCCGCACGAAGCTCACCGGGCGGCAAGCGTCCATGGACCTGATGGACCTGCCGCAGATGGCGCACGAAGAGCTTGAGTTGCACGGTCTGGCGATTCCGACTGATCTACTGAAGGGCTGGAACAACAAGCAGCTTGAACACCTTCGCCGGAATTCAGACAAGGCGGCCTGTCCAGCGCTCCTGCTTCATGAGCCAACGCTGCAGCCCTTGTCAAAGCCAAAGAACGCCGACGATGCTGTTGAACGACTCCGTCGAGTGTTTCGAGCCGCTGAGCGTCTTGGATGCAGCTCCGCCGGATTCGGAATCCAGGCTTCGGACAACGAGCGTGAATTTGAATTCGTTGTCGAATCACTGAAGCAGGTGATGGAGACCGCGGAGCAACTGGGTGTGAATATGTTGATTCAGCCCGCGCCTGGATTAACAGAAACGCCAGACCGCGTCACAGAGCTCATCAAACGCGTTGGTGGTTTTCGCATTGGATCGCTCCCTGATTTCGAGGCTGCGGCGAGTTCGGGCGATCCCGCTCATTACCTGCGGCGCCTGGCGCCATACGCGCCGGTCCTCTTCGCCTCGACGCTTGAGTTCTACAAAAAGGGCACGCACAAGTCCTATGATCTTGGCGCGTGCATCGGCGCACTGCAGGAAGTGGGTTACGATGCGACCGTCGCATTGGAATATCGAGGTGACGACGATCCGATGAAGGGTGTACGTCAAACGCATGATGAGATTCGCCGATTGCTGGAGGCATCCGCATGATGTCGGGCGGCGGCTCCCGTCCTGATGACCTGGAGCCCTTGATCATCACGATCGATGGCCCTGCCGGCACCGGCAAATCGACCGCCGGGCGTGAACTCGCGAATCGACTCGGCCTGGAATTTCTCGACACGGGCGCGATGTATCGCGCCGCGACCGCGCTGGTCATTGATGAGCGCATCGACCCAAATGATGAAGCCGCCGTTGCGAGCGCCGTTGAGCATGCGGAGATTCGGTTTGACTGGAGCACCGACCCGCCGACGATCCTGTGCCACGGCCGTCAGTTGCGCGATCGCCTTCGCGAGAGCGATATTGCCGAATTGATCTCGACACTCGCCGCGCAAGCGCCCTTGCGCGAAGTGCTTGTTCGACGACAACGAGCAATCGGGATTGCGCATCCCCGCCTCGTGACGGAGGGGCGTGACCAGGGGTCTGTCGTCTTTCCCAATGCGCAGGTCAAGATTTACATGCACGCCTCGGCCCGAATCCGGGCCGAACGACGCGCGAGCCAACTCGCGGCGTCAGGAAAGCACGTGGATGTTGACGCCATCGAATCCGAACTTGTCCGGCGCGACGAACGCGACGCCAACCGGGCGGTCGGCCCGCTGATGCGTCCGGATGGCGCCGTTGACGTCGATACATCATCGCTCTCGTTTGATGCATCGATTGACGAACTGGAATCGATCGTCCGAACCCATGCGCCCGAGGCATCACTCGCGTGCGCGTCCAGCCAGCGTGGTCATGGCTGAATCGACGTCGCGCTATCGACCGCCCTCGATCTGGCAGCGGCTGTTCTACCAGTTCGTTCGCACGTTTACGCTCGCGCTCTTCAAGGTGTTGTTTGGGCTCAAACGCCGCGGCATGGGCCATGTGCCGCGTCAAGGCGCTTTGCTGCTCGTTTGCAATCACCAGTCATATCTGGATCCACCGGCGGTTGGCGTTTCGCTGCCGCGGGTGATGCATCCGGTCGCCAGAGCGAGCCTCTTTGATTCGCCAAAGTTTGGATGGTTCATCAGGATGCTGAACGCCATTCCAATCCGGGAGGACGGACAGCCGGATGCCGCGGCGATTCGACTCGCAATCGAATTGCTGGAGCAGGGGCGCGTGGTGCTGGTCTTTCCGGAAGGTCAGCGAACCATTGACGGCGAGATCGGCGAGTTCAAGCGCGGGGCGGGCCTGCTCTTGCGACGATCGAAGTGCGCTGTCGCGCCGGTGGCGATTGTCGGGGCGTATCGGGCGTGGCCGCGATCGCGCAGCAAGCCGAAGTTGTTCCGCCGCATTGGCGTTCGCATTGGCGAGCCGATTCCGCATGATGAGCTCATGGAGGAAGGCGTCGATGTTGCGCTGGATCGCCTTCGGCGCGAAGTCATCGCGCTTCGAAACGAGCTTCAGGACGAACTTTCAATTCGCGATCGAGCGGAATGACCCTCGGATCCTGCGTCTCATGCGACCCCAACGGCTTCGGCGTCCCGATCACTGAGCATGCCGCCATCGGATCGTTCGCGAACCGTGCCGTCGCGCTTCCATGAGCGTTCACAGCGCGGCTCCGTTCGCAGATCCAACACATCAGGTTCCGCGATGGCAGGATCGATGTTGACGCGGCTGACGCCGAGCAGGTCCGCGAGGTCCACCGGGTCGAATGAATCAAGGGCGCCGGCCGGATTTGGCATGGCGATGCCCATGTCCAGTGGGTTCTCGGCGCCGCCGGCAGCGCGAACTCGTTCAAGCGCGGCGAGCGCCAGATCGCGGACGCGCATCACATCCTTCCATGCGGTCGCAGCCTTGATGTCGAACTCGGGCAGAAAACTCGCAACGTGGACCGTCGTGTCATCGTCCTTCGTATCTCGAAGGGCTCGATACGCCTCATCTGCAGTGTGAGGAAGCAGCGGGGCAAGCAGGCGGCACAACCCATCCGTAATGTCCCACAACACGCTTTGCGTTGTGCGCCGACGCTGGCTGTCGGGCCGATCGCAATAGAGCCTGTCCTTGACGGCGGCAAGATAGACGGCGCTTAAGGTGTCATTGCAGAAGTTGAAGAGCGCCGTGCTGGCCGTGCGGAAATCGAAACGCTCGTACGCATCCTTGACGGTGCGAGAGACTGCATTGAACTGATCGAGCGCCCATGCATCGAGACTGGTTGGGGCCAGTGTGGAAATATCGACGCACATGCCTTCGCCGCAGGATGCGTCTTTGCCGGGCGGCGATGGTTCAAAATCACTCAGATTGCTCAGCATGAATCGGAGCGTGTTGCGGACCTTTCGGTACGCCTCACCCGCTGTTTCGAAGAACGACATATCGACTTTGATGTCATTCTCGTATGACAGTGTGGCGACCCACCATCGCGCGACGTCAGCGCCGAATCGCTCCATGAGCGTGTCCACATCGAGCGTATTGCCGAGACTCTTGGACATCTTCTTCCCGTCGCGATCGACCATAAAGCCATGCGTCAGGAGCGTGCGATAGGGGGCGACGCCTTTGGCGCCAAGGCAAGTCAGGAGCGACACCTGGAACCAGCCGCGATGCTGATCGGAGCCTTCGAGGTAGAGATCAACGGGTGAGCCACTGTCATGCGACTGGCCGCGTTGTTGCATCACCGCGGCCCACGACGAACCTGATTCAAACCACACGTCAAAGATGTCGTGCATCTTCGTCAACGTCGCGACGTCGAGACCAACCGGCGCATCCGGATCGGACGCGGCGTCGTACGACGCCAGCAACTCAGCCGGGGTCATGTGGATCCAGCAAGCGGACCCCTTTGATTGCACAACGTCCGCGACAGCGCGAACGGATGCGGCGGTAAGAAACGGCTCGCCATCCGGCGTCTGAAACGCAGGGATCGGCAAACCCCATGATCGCTGTCTGGACAGGCACCAATCCGGACGGGATTCAAGCATGCCGCGCATGCGATTCTGGCCCCACGCGGGGATGAAAGAGACCTGCTCGGCGGCGTCAAGCGCTCGCTGACGGAGCGATTTCGCATCGTCAGGATCTGGCTGATCCACCGTCACGAACCACTGTTCCGTCGCGCGAAAGATGACCGGTGACTTGCCGCGCCAGTCATGCGGGTAGGAGTGGTGAATCTCAAAGTCGTGAAAGAGCCTGCCGGTGTCGCGCAGCGTCTGAATGATGAGCGGATTCGCGTCCCAGATGGACTTGCCTTGAATCCAATCCGGAACGGTGTTGTCGTAGGACCCATCTTCGAGCACAGGGCAATAGATTGGGGCTTTGTGCGCAACGCCGGTGTTGTAGTCGTCCTGACCATGCCCGGGCGCGGTGTGCACCAGTCCGGTTCCGTCTTCGAGCGTGACGTACTCGGCGCCGACGATCTGATAGATATCGCCGTGGTCTGACGTGGCGCCGATGGCGGTGCAATGAGCCGCGACGTCGTCAACGAATGGATGCTTGTAGCCAAGGCCGATCAGGCGATCGCCCGGCGCGATGGAGAGCGTCTTGACGCTGCTCGCCCCGGCGGCTTCGCTCACCTTGTTGAGCAGCTCTTCGGCGATGATCGTGACGGTGCCGTCAATCTCTGCGAGTGCGTAGTTATGGCGCGGATGGACGGCGATCAGGAGGTTCGCCGGCAACGTCCAAGGGGTTGTGGTCCAGATCATGAAGGTGGGCGTTCGCTCGAGCGAGTCGTGCACAAGACCGAAGGCTTTTTCGACGGCGCGGGGATCGGCGGCGTCAAACTCGACAAACACCGATGGATCAGTTCGGTCGTAATACTCGAGCTCGGCGTCCGCGAGCGCCGTCTGATTCGCAATGGACCAATGGACGGCCTTTCGCTTTCGATAGACCAGCCCTTTGGAAACCAATGCGGCAAAGACTCGGAGCGTCTCCGCTTCATATTCCGGCGCCATCGTGACATACGGATGGTCGTAGTCCGCAAGCGTCATCAGTCGCTTCATCTGGCCAGTCTGAAGCTTGATGAATTTCTCGGCGTACTTCTGGCAGTCGCGCCGGATGGCGGTGCGCCGGGCCTCATCTTCCAGAGATTCAAGCTTCTTGATCTTGCCGGACTCGATGGCCTCGGACATCACCTTGTGCTCGATGGGCAGGCCGTGGCAATCCCATCCCGGAATGTAGGGGCACGCTTTCCCGGCCATCACCCTGGTGCGCACCACGAAGTCTTTGAGGCACTTGTTCAACAGGTGGCCCAGATGGATCGACCCGTTCGCATAGGGGGGGCCGTCATGAAAGACGTACGTCTCGGCGTCGGCTCGCGCCTCCTGAATTCGGTCGTAGAGCTCGATCTTCGCCCAGCGCTTGATGCTCGCTGGCTCATTCTGAACCAGGTTCGCCTTCATCGGGAACGATGTCTTCGGAAGGTTGAGCGTCTTCTTGTAATTGGGACGGGATGGGCTGGAAGATTCGGTCATGGTGCTCGTCAATTCCTCGAAAGTGCGGCTCTTCGGATCGAATATAGAGACAAGTGAGGCGCCTGAGGGCGTTGATCGGCTGGGCCCACAAAGACAAAGCCCCATCCTGTGCGGACGGGGCTTGAGAAGAATCATGGTTCAGCCGAAGTGCGCTCAGGCGTGTTCGAAGATCGTTTGGCTGCGAATCACAATCCCGCCGGCGGCCAGCAGGTGATAGCTCTGAGCGTGAACTTCCTTGCGCCAACGCTGGGAGTCAAGGATGGAGACGCACGGTCCCATGTCATCCTCCCAATAGTGCATCAACGCCTCGGACTCGCGACCAAAGTCAACAAGCTCCTCGTACGTGGCGGCATAGAGGTTTTCCGGGAGCGTCTCAGTCTGGATCGTCGTCATGTAGTTGACGTCGTCTGAGAACGGGTGGTCGTGGTCCTTTTCGCCTGCACAGGGCATGGCGGTGACCAGACCACGTTGGGGGAGCGAAAGGTCCCCGCTTGTGACGAGTTCGGTGGCGCTGACGGATTCATGCTGGAATCGCATGACGTGCTGGCCGGGCATGATCCATGCCTCGAACTCGTAGTCACCATGCGCGATCGCGCGGCGCCCTTTGATGTTAAAGAGCTCCGGGTGAAGCGCCCGTCTGTACAGGAAAAGTCTGTACGCCTGAAGGCTCGCTGATTTCAGCGGTGTCGTCATGGCCTGTCCCTAGCTGTGAAAACACTGCCCCGATTCATCCCAATTCGGGGGCGGAGACTGTAGCGCACCGGCTCCGAATGGCAAGGGCATTGTCCGAGTTCTTACGCAAGTGGCAAGAAAAAAGTTCAAGAAAGATGTGGTACTTTTTGCGCGTCAATGACCGATGTTCCACAAGGTGTGGTGTGAAGCCGTTCTGGAGCCGATGCCGCGCACTTTGCAAAGGAACTGATCGGACATGTCCGACCTAATTCGAACGAAGTTTGCGGCTAGTCGGACTGCCCCGGGGCGAATTATCCAGCGGCTTTCGCTGGAACCTCATTCCTCAAAAGAGCCAGTCGATGAGCACCTGATTCTTGCTGATATCCGGCGGTTATCGAATCGGAGTCAACGACGAATTTCGCGGCTGCCGGATCTCTTGTCCCGGGCAGGGGTTTTGCCTGACGCGACAGCAGCCGCGATGGCGATTCTGTTCCGGTGGGACGAGTTTTCTGAGGAGGCGCGACGACTGATCGCCGCTTCCATCCCGGGCCCGCTCTCCGACGCCCTCCAACTGGTCTCAGCCGGCTCCCGCGACCAGTTGCCTGACGGGGCGGCGGCCGATGTTCTTCGACGCCTTCCCGTGCCGCGCCAACTCCCGTTGCTCGAAGCGTGGATACAGAGTGATCGCGAAGAACTTCGAATCGCCGCCACGACGACGCTCCGCGACGAAGGTCTGCGTGAGCGGCGCTTGGGGGGGAAACCAGCTTCATTTGTCGCGCTAGTCGAACGTCTGCTCCTCGATGGGCCGGATCTGCCTCATCGCGATGTGCTCTTTGGAACATTGTCATGGTTGCCGCAGTTCAAAGTGAAGGACTCCGCCGTTCTGTCGGATACGGAGCATCCAACTCATATGTTGCTGCGAGGATTACTCCGCTCGCGCGCTGAGGAGTTGTCCGGTCGCGAATTGTTCGAACTCCTGACCGTTGACACTGTGGCGCCTGCTGCCCGGGATGCGATCGCAAAGACGTTGAGCAAGAACGGTTTGGCCCAACTCGCCGTTTCGTCACATTTGCTCCTCGCGCCCGGGCGGCGATCCGCCGTACAGGGGTTGCTTCGGGACCGTGTGCGACGTCGCATGCCGTCATCCAGTGACATTGAACTCGGAACGACGGTGGATGACGCAAGGCTGCTTTCGCTCACTGGCGTTTTGTCAGACAGCAAAGCCAACCTTGAGCTGGCTCCATTTATCGCGTCAACGGACCCGCACATTCGAACCAGTTTCCTCATTGGTGTGAGGGGAAGCGCCGCTCTGCCTCATCAGGTGGTTGAAGCGCTGCGCGACCTCAGTTTTGATGCGCACCCCGGCATTGCTCGACGGGCCATGCTGCTTCTGGAGTCGTCTCTCGGGCCGCGAGCGGAGGCGATGTCGCGCCTTCATGAGCGGTCGCCTCATGCGATCTGCCGCGAACTAGCCCGCGCCTCCGACTCCATGGGTCTTTCTGATGAGCCGCTGCCAGCCGTGTCCGAAGGCAACGCAGCGATCCGCATGCGCCGTCGCCTCGCTGAGAACCACGACCAATGCGTGGAACAACTTCGGAGCGCCATCACGGAAGGCGACACCGCCAATCGAATCGCCGCCATGCGTTGGGCAAAGCGGTTGGATGTGGCGGACGCCTGCGAACTGGAACTCCTCGCCGCTCTCGCGAGCGATGACCCTCGCATGAGCGCGACAGCCGCAATCACGCTGGCGAGCGTCAATTCGGATTCTGCGATTCAGGCACTGATGTCGACGCTTCGCCATAAAAACGACCGCACTCGCGCCAATGCGATCGATGCCATCGCTCGTCTCCGGAAGACATCTCTCCTTGATGTCGAGCGGCACACCTCAGGCTCCCCTCGTGAACGTGCAAACGTGGCGCGAGCGTGTCTGAACGTCACGGATGATTCATCATTGATTCAACGGGGCGGCGAGATTCTCGACGCCATGCTCCAGGACACTCGCCAGAGCCACCGGATTTCGGGGCTGTGGGTGGCGGAGCGTCTTGGCCGAACAGAATCCGCCCAGCTTGTGGCCCGCCTCGCGTCACATGACGAGACAAGTCAGGTTCGTTCCCGAGCAAGACGGGCTGCGCACCGAATCCTGGCTGAATTGGAATCAGCGGTCACCGTTCGGGCGACCGCGAATGCAGCTATGTCGTCATCCGACGTTCTCCGCTGAAGCGAATACGGTTGGCGCGCATACTGTGATTCTCATGTCACGACGGAATACTGTGTCATTCTTTCAAACGTCCCGTCGAGGGGGCGTGCTCGGCGTGGTGCTCGCCGTGCTTCTGGCCATCGCCATTGGCGTCGGCGTGTTTCTTGCGCTTGTATTGCGTGGGGCGGCCGGCGTTGACACATGGGTGATTCGGCAGGTTGTGCTGATCACCAACTCCTACCTGCATCCAGACATCGCGTTTGATGACGCGACGTTTGTCTATCCGCACACGCTGCATATGAAGGGCGTCACCCTGACGGCGGAAACTGGTGAGACCGTCGTGGCCGCGAAGGAAATCGAGATCACGCTGGCCGAAACGCCGAAATTCGGTGAACCCATTCGCATTGAAATGATCACGCTCGACGGCGGCACGTTGCGACTCCTCCGAGATCCCGCAACAGGAGGTTTACGAGGCCTCTCACCGTTTGTCCGCAAGCAGGCGATCCGATCGCCAGAGTCGGTCCCGGAGAATGCCCGTTTAAGCAAGGTGCTCCAGATCCGACGCGTTCAAATTCGTAACGGGGCGATTGAGTTCGACGATGGATCCGGGCGGCCGCCCATGCTTCTCGATCAGATCGAACTGGCGGCCAACGTGGACCGGCAGGAAACCAGCGACACCGGCGCAACCATGCATGCGCTGGATATTTCACTGGATCGCTCACCTATTTTCGATCTCGATGTTCGAGGAGCCGCAAGTCTCGATTCGCTTGAAGTCGAGATCGATCTGTTGAACTTCACAACCGCATTGGGGCCGGAGTCATACTCGGCCCTGCCGCCATCCTTGCAGGCCTTTGTCCGGCAGCATGAGGCGGAAGGCGACACACGCGTCCAACTGCGAGGCGAATTCGCCGTCAACGCGCTCGAAGACGCGACCATTGACGCGTCAGTCGAGATGGACGATTTCAGCTTTGCCACGGGCGACCTGCGTCTGACTCTTGATCAGGCCACGATGGAGTTTCACGTCGGGGACGGGATCGCCCGGTTAGCGCCGGCGAGGTTCGACCTGTTGGAGGGCGTGCTCAATGTTCAATCAGTCACTCAACTGAAAGAAGACGGCGACCCGTCAGAGTTGACCTGGAATCTGAGCAACATCCACCTCGAGCCGCTCCTGCGGCTCAAGTCGGAGACGCCGAATCAGGATCTACTCAAAGGCGTCCTCACCTCCGAGGGAACAGTCGCCGCCAATTTGAACGATATTCCTGACACGATTGAGGGAAAGGGCACGATTGACCTGCGTGATGCGCGCCTGCTCAAGATTCCGCTCCTGAAGAGTCTGGAGAATGTGTTTTCGCAATTCTCGAGCATGCTCTTCAGCAATTCGCAAATGACTGCCACGGCGCACACTGCATTCGAACTTGACGGGAATGGCGTCAACATCTCAACACTGAAGTTGGAGAGCGACTTCGCGGCGATCGACGCCCACGGATCCATTTCGTACCAGGGCGATCTCGACATTCGCGCGAGGGGCGGTCCGGTCAAGCGGATTCAGAATCAGCTCGGTCGCGTGGGCGATTTCCTTGGGATCTTCACCAGCAAAATTATCTCGTACCGCATTCGCGGCACGGTCAACAACCCATCGGTCTCCGTGCAGCCGTTGGGCATTGGGTCATAATGCGTTCATGGCTGAACGAGCGAGCCGAAAGCAGACGACGCCGCCGATCGAGGATGCCATTCCAAACATCCTCCTGATCGGGCTGCGCGGCTCTGGCAAGTCCACGATCGGCGCCGCGCTCGCCGAGTCGATCGAACACCAATTCATCGACCTTGATGTCGTCACGTTGTGGCGACTCCGATGCGCGACCGTCGAAGAGGCGTGGCGAGAGCAGGGCGTACCGCGATTCCGAGCCGCGGAGGCTGAGGGGCTTCGTTCGGCGCTCGACAACCCTGAACGCGTCATCGCGGCTGGCGGCGGCACGCCGACGGCGCCGGGCGCCGCTGAAGCCATTCGAACGCACCAAGAGCGAAACGACCTGTTCGTCGTATACCTCCGAGGCGCTCCAGCCGCATTGCGATCACGTCTGGAATCACTCGCAGCCGATCCCAATCGCCCCTCTATCACCGGCGATGGCATGCTTGATGAAATTGACGAGGTCTATCACGACCGCGATCCGCTGTATTGCGAACTCGCCGACGAGATCATCAATCTATCCGCAGACGCTGCACAGATCGTGCAGGAGATCCAGGCTCGAGTGCGCGACATGCAAAACTCAAAATCGTGATTGGGTTTACGCCGCGAGGCTGTATCGACCACAGCTGATTCGGCGCATCAGGAGTTCTTCGTCCTCGGGGCGCTCGAATCGTGTAAAGACCGCGGCCATCTTGTACGGGCCCGGCTGATCGCCATCTTCAAGCCACACCACATTTGCAAAGACGAAGACGCTGCGAGCTTCGGTGCTGCGCTCAATGGGCGCACGAGGGAGATCGATGCGCATCACGATCATCGCCCCGGGATCAAAGCTGCGATCAGACTCGAACCGGATGCCGCCACGACTGATGTCGTACGCGTGACCATCCCATTCGAAGACTTCTTCATCCATGGAACGGATGGCGACGCGTGTGTACATCGCCGGGAGTTCGAATCGGTCAAATCGTCTTCGTTCCAGTGAAGCTGACATGGCGTGACTCCGAGAATGAGGCGCGCGGATCCAAATCGGTCCCAAAACGGATCGACCGGAAACAACACCAACTTCACTGTGTTTGGGGTCGTCTACGACGCGGACGGAATGCTCTTCCCGTTCTCGGACGTCACCGGATCCCCGTGGAGCTCGATGGAAATCCGTCGGATCTTGACGCCCGTCCTTCGCTCGACCTCGCCGAGCACCGATCGCGGGAGACTGTTGAGGAGTTGAACGCCCAATGACTCAGGGACGTCTCTGACGTCCCCGTCGGTCGTGGCGATATGGAGGTGCTCACGCAGGTCCGCGTCGTATCGAGCCCCGCCGCAGGAGGGAAGCTTGCGGCAAAGACCTGCACTGCAGAAGGCCTCGAGCGTGTTGTAGACCGTGGCCATGCTCAGGCCGGGCACATCGCATTTGGCGACGCTGTAGAGCTCTTCCGCTGTCGGGTGGCGCTCCGTCTGGGCCAAAGCGTCGTACAGCAACACACGTTGCCGAGTGCATCGCAGCCCATGCCGGGCAAAAAGCATTCGAGTGTCACACATCCGAGTCGAGGCCTCCGCTCGCTCCCCAAGGTCCGGAGGAAGTATTGGTAGCTCAACCGCCGTTGGCCAGTCGGCTCCAGAAATCGATTATTCTGGCGCCGAACCCATGAAGGCTCACAACGAATTGATCTGCGAACGTTGCGGCTACGTCATTGAGGGGCTGCCCCGAGAGGGGAGCTGCCCCGAATGCGGCCGTCCGATCCCGTCATCCCATCCGGATCACCGGATCGGCTCGCCTTGGCAGCGCCGACCGGGTGTGAGGTCGCTGGCGACCTGCGTGCTGGGCGTGCTCCGGCGACCGCGCCAAAGTTGGGAGCAGGTGACAGTCGATCTGCCCTCGGCGTCAGCCGTGCTTTGGGCCCAGTGCGCTCTGGCAGCGGTCATTTTTCCGGGCGTCGCATTCGTCTGGTCGGCGATGCACCATGTCGCGGCTCTTGGGCCTGCGATTCTGGTGTCATTCGCGTGGTTCCTCTGCCTCCTGTTCCTGAGCGCGCTGGAGGCACAGGGCGTGCGATTTTTCGGAAAGATTCGGCAGCGGCGAATCACCAAGGCGGTCGCGTATTCAATCGTCGGCCATGCCGCGGCAGGCTGGACACTTGGCGCCGTCATCGGGCTCGCAACGACCATGATTTCGATCTGGACAGACGCTTTCTGGACGCGCCTGCCATCGCTTGGGCTTGGCGCAGTCGTCGCAGCCGGGTCGGGATTGTTGGCGTTCGAGATCCTGACCTATCTGGGAATTCGGCGAATGCGCTACGCGAATCCGCCTCGTCCGGATTCGGAATCACCGCTCAGTCCATTGGCTGGCGAGTGATTCGCCGCGTACCATCCGCCGACTATGACGCCCAGACGACCGACTCGACAAGTCACCCTTGGCAATGACCGAACCGGGATTGTGCGCATCGGAGGAGGAAAACCCTCCTCCAGCGGCGCTGAGACCACACCGGCGCCGGTGGTCGTGCAGACCATGACGGCCGGCTACACCTACGACGTCGATCGCTGTGTCGCGGAGATCAACCGCCTGGCTGCGGCGGGGGCGGATGTGGTGCGCGTTGCTGTCCCGCAACGCAAGGACACCGAAGCGCTGAAAGAGGTGCTGAACCAGACGCGCGTCCCGATCGTGGCGGATGTGCACTTTCACTTTCAGCGCGCGCTGGAAGCGATTGAGGCGGGTGTTCACAAGATCCGCCTGAATCCCGGCAACATCAACGATCGCGATCAGGTCAACGCCGTCATCGATGCCTGTAAAGAACGATCCATTCCGATTCGAATCGGCGTGAATGAAGGCTCAATTATCGAGCGCAAAGACAAACAGCGCCGTATGTCTGAGCTGGGCAAGTTTTTCTCTGATCGCAAGCAAGGGCACCTGCTGGCGTTGATGGTCGCCAAGCTCGAGGAATACCTCGACATCTTCCATGAGCGCGAATTCTTTGACATTGTCATTAGTGCGAAACTGATGGACGCGGCGAGCGTCATCGAGGTGTATCGAGAAATCAGCGAGCGGTTTGATTACCCGCTCCATCTCGGCGTGACCCATGCGGGCCCGCGCGAAACGGGCGCGATCCGTTCGATCGCTGCGCTGTCTGCGTTGCTCGCAGAGGGGATCGGCGACACGCTTCGAATCAGTTATGCGAACGATCCGATCTTCGAAGTCGAGGATGGGCTCGAGCTCCTGTACAGCCTCGACCTTCGTGAGCGTCGCGGAGTGGATTTGATTGCGTGCCCGACTTGTGGCCGCATTCAGGTCGATCTTTTTACGCTTGTGCAGGACGTGCGCACGACGCTCCAGAGCGAAATTATCGTTCCCATGAAAGTCGCCGTGATGGGCTGTGTTGTGAATGGACCTGGCGAGGCCGAGGGCGCAGACGTCGCCGTATTCGCCGGCGATCGCCGCGGCATCATTTACGTTCAGGGCGAGCGGGTGGCCAATGTGCCTGAAGAAGAGATTCTGGACCGGCTCCTGCAGGAGTGCCGCGAATTCCAGTCTCGCGTCCAGGCCGGCGACGCCAAGCTGGGTGAGAAGAAGGTCGACATCGTCCCGCCCGACCCGATCGGCGAACTTGGTTCAGGTTTTGACAAGATTGCGTCTGGGCAAGTCGACCGGCCCTCCGGTGTCACCATTGGCCGGACGTAACCGATAGCATTCTCCAGTTGATCAGCATGTTTCACGAGGCATTCGGCCTCGTTCGTGGAGTTCCACAATGACCACAAGCGCATACAATCAGGCAAACGCCCCAAAGCCCGGGCACCCAAACGTGCTTCACGAGGAAATCGATTGCCTAACGAGTCGGCTCCAGCGTGAAGCCGTCCTCGCGGTTGAATTGGTGGAGCAGGCCGTGACCGCGCTTCGAAATTGTGACAAGGAATCCGCCTCTGACGTTCGACGACGGGACACCGAGGTGGACGAAGAGGAAGTCCGCATCGAAGAGGAATGCATTCGGCTCATTGCGCTGCACCAGCCGGTGGCGCGCGATCTGCGTGCGCTCATGATCGTGATCAAGGCGAATGGCGACATAGAACGCATCGCGGATCATGCCTCGGGTGTGGCCAAAGCCGTCAGCTACCTCGGCGATGAAGCGCCTCCAACGTGGCCGACATCGCTCATCGAGCTTGCCGAACGAACGATCCCGCTGTGCCACGACACGGTACGAGCGTTGGGTCAGCGAGATGAAGCCTCCGCGCGCGCCATTATCAACGGCGACGACATCATCGATCGATTGACGCGTGAAGTCGTTGAAGAAGTCGAAGAGTCCATCGGGGCAGGCTCCCTGACCCGCCGGGCCGGATTGCTCGCCTTCCGCGCCAGCCGCGACCTTGAGCGCATCGGCGATCTATGCGCCAATATCTGCGAAGACATCCTCTATGTCCGAACAGGCAAGATCGTTCGGCATGCAAAGCGATTGAGCGCGGAACAAGGCTAGTTGGAAGCCGTCTCCTCAAACGCCTATTGATTGATCAGCCGCCCCATGAGGCGAGCTGGTCAGCGATGCCAATTCCAATCAAGAGGATCATCCGCTTATGAATCTTCGTCGCCGTCTTGCGTTGTTGGTGGTTTCAGTGTCGTTCGCGGGCGCCGCGACATCCGTGTCTGGCCAGGATCATGGCGCCATCGCGTCCGACCATCCGCTGGCGACGCGCGCCGGCGCATCAATCCTCGCGCAGGGCGGCAACGCTGTTGACGCCGCGATCGCCACGAGCTTCGCCCTCTCGGTGGTGCGCCCGATGTCCTGCGGCATCGGCGGTGGCGGGTTCATGCTCGTGTACGACCCAA
>MRWG01000765.1_pt1 | contig 27001 bp, 24 predicted proteins | sample 1013341 | NCBI WGS metagenome assembly MRWG01 (sample SAMN06117577, study PRJNA244670) | biofilm metagenome | biome: Water; feature: Cathode Biofilm; material: Biofilm; isolation source: microbial consortium enriched at the cathode of a solar microbial fuel cell | place: USA: District of Columbia ... | reverse complement strand
GGTACAATATGAAAATTAAGGGTACAAACCGCCATTGATTTTATGGGACAAATTCAGGCCCGATTCTGATTAATTAGGGTACAGTGACAGTTCCGGTGATCTCGGGCGCGGAGGGCGCACGATCGGACTCTCGGGAAATCGCCGCCGAAGTGCGCAAGATGGGCCTTCCGGTGCTGCTCAAGGCGGTCGGCGGCGGCGGCGGGCGCGGGCAGCGGCTCGTGACCGACGAGACCACGCTGGAGGAAGACATCGAAGGCGCGCTGCGCGAGGCCAAGTCCACCTTCGGCTCGGAGGGCCTTCTGCTCGAGCGTTTCCTGCCCGACGCGCGCCATGTCGAGGTGCAGATCGCGGGCGACGGCAAGGGCCATGTGGTGCATCTGTTCGAGCGCGACTGCACGCTTCAGCGCCGCCACCAGAAGGTCATCGAAGAGGCCCCGGCTTGGGGCCTGCCGCGCGCGCTTCTGGACGAGATCGCGCATGACGCGGTGCGACTGGGCGAGACGCTCCACTATCGCGGCCTGGGCACGGTGGAGTTCCTTGTTGCAGGAGACAAGTATTTCTTCCTCGAAGTGAACCCGCGCATCCAGGTGGAACACCCCGTCACCGAGGCGATCACCGGGCTCGATCTGGTCGCGCTGCATCTGCGGATCGCCGAAGGCGCGGGCCTTGGTATTGTGCAGGGCGATCTCGAAATCAACGGCCACGCCGTCGAGGCGCGGCTCTATGCCGAAGACCCGGCGATGCAATTCGCACCCTCCACGGGCACGCTGACCACGCTCAGCCTGCCCGACGGGTTGCGGATCGACAGCGGCGTTGCCGAGGGCGACGAGGTCACGCCCTATTACGATCCCATGATCGCCAAGCTGATCGTGCACGCGCCCGACCGGGAAACCGCGCTCGCGCGGCTGGCGACGGCGCTCGATCATGTCGCGGTCGAGGGCGTGCAGACCAACCGCGCCTTTCTGACGGCGCTGGCGCGAAATCCCGAGTTCGGGCGGATGCAGGTGCATACGCTCTGGATCGACGGCCGGATCGACGATCTGACGCAGCCACGCACCCTGTCGCGGCCCGAGCTGTGGAAGGCGGCCGCCGCCGTTCTCTTCGTGGCAAGCGGGCGGTGCAGCCAGAGTGCCGATCCCTGGACCAACCGCGACACGTTCACCGGCTGGCGGCTCGGCCTCGGTGGCGATGCGATGGAGGCAGGACAGCGCGTGACGCTCACGGATGCCGACGCGATATCCGAGGAATTGCGCGTCGGCCCGGTCAAACACGCAGAGAACTACACCGTCCTGTCGGAAAACGGCGATGCGACCATGCTGACGAAGATTACTCTCGTAACCGGCCTCGCTCTGGCCGCAGGGATTGCGACGCAATCTGCCGCGCAGGAAAGCTGGACCATGACAACCACATGGCCCAGCTCTCTGGAGCTGATCGAGATCGACAAGCATTTCGTCGACCTCGCCAACAAGCTGACCGGCGACGCGTTGACCATCGAGTTCTTCGAGGGAGGCGCGCTTGTGCCCGCAGGCGAAGTCTTTGGCGCAGTGGAATCTGGCACCATTCAGGCTGGCGGGGATTGGCCGGGCTATTGGGCAGGCCGCGATTCGGCGTTCTCCCCCTTGGCAACCACCGCCAGCCTCTTCAACGCCATCGACTACGTCAACTGGATCGAACAATGGGGTGGTGCCGATCTCTATAACGAGATCTACGGCAAATTCGGCATGGTCTACCTGCCCTACGGCGTGACCAACAACGAATCCGGTTTCCGTACCAATGAGCCCATCGTGACCCTTGAGGATCTGCAAGGCAAACGCCTGCGCCTGTCCGGTCTGGAACAGGGTCGCCTGCTCGAAAAACTCGGCGGCAATCAGGTCTCCATGGCCGGTGGCGAAATCTATCAGTCGCTAGAACGCGGCGTGATCGACGGCGCAGAATTCTCGACCCCCAATGTTGATTATTCAGGCGGCTTCCATCAGGTGACCAAGTTCTGGGCCACTCCGGGCTGGCACCAATCGGCTTCGGTCTTTGGCGTGATGATCAACAAGGCCTCGTGGGATGCGCTCTCTCCTGAAACGCAGGAGGATCTGAAAATCGCGGCTCAGGCCAATCTGATCTGGTCGCTTTCCTTCACCGAAAAGCGCGCCACCGAGGCCTATCAGCAGTTCAAGGACGCTGGCATCGAGATCACCCGCTACGACGACGAGACCTTGGCGCGCGTGCAGGAACTCGCCAATGAGGTGATCATCGAGACCGCCTGCGAAAACCCCGCCTCGGCCAAGGTCTATCTCAGCCAGCTCGAATATCTGGCCGATTACGCCAAATGGCGCGATGCGTCCGCCCCCTTCAATCTGGGTCGGTCACCCAATGGGCCGGACATCGAAGCCATCCGCGCCTGCGCGAACTGATACAGAGAATTCAACCGGAAGGCCCGCCATCACTGGTGGGCCTTTTGCGTTTAACGAACGGACCGCTTTGCGGCAACATTCTCTTTTCCGGGCGTAGCTGACCCTCGCGCAAGCAAGAAATGTTGATGGTCTAAAGAAAATATCGCCTGCCTTCGCCACGATTTAGAAGCTGGCGCTACTCTACAAAGGCATTTTGTTCCAAGGGTGATCCCTACCTACTTGAAGCATGAACCACTTCAACCAGAGGCTGTTCCGGTTTTCGAGTCGGTGCTTTCTTCTTTTGGTGGACGGATACGGAAAAGAAGTGCGTAAAGTACCGGCACGGCGACAAGGGTCAGCACCGAGGCAAACGCGAGGCCACCCATTATCGTCACCGCCATAGACGCGAAAAACGCATCCGGCAGCAGCGGTATCATGCCGAAGATCGTCGTGCCGGCGGCGAGCACCACAGGGCGTAGACGACTGACCGAACCGTCAATCACTGCCTTGTAATCCGCCACACCCTCTGCGCGCTGAACGTCGATCTCTTCGACCAGAACAATAGCGTTCTTCATCAGCATTCCCGACAGCGACAGGAAGCCGAGCAGAGCAGTGAAGGTGAAAGGCAGGCCGGTTAAAAGCAGCCCGAGCACCATGCCCGTCACGGACATTGGCACGACAAGCCAAAGGATGAGGGGTTGGCGCACCTTGTTGAACATGAGAATGGAGATTGTCAGCATGACAAGGAAGCCTAGGGGAAGCTGTTTGCCAAGGCTGGTCTGGGCGTCGGTTGAACTTTCATACTGGCCTCCCCACTCCATGCTGTAGGCGTCGGGACGCGGGAGTGCCTCGATCTCGGCCCGCACGCTTTTGAAGGCCTCATCGGCGGTGAGATCCGCCCGTGCACCGCCAAGGGCAGTAATGGTGCGTTCGCGGTTGCGCCGGTGAATCAGCGCCTCGACGAGGCGCGGCTCGAACCGTTCCACAAGGTTGGCCATGGGAACGTAGGTGCCAGCACCATCGGACCAGGCCGACAGATCCCGAACGCGGTCAACCCCGTCCCGTTCGGTCGCGGGCAGCCGCAGGTGGATCGGGATGACCTCGTCGCCTTCGCGCAATTCACCGACCCGCAAGCCCGACGTTCCGTAGCGGACGGTATCAGCAATCGCGCTGCGCGTGGCCCCGGCCAGCCGCATGCGCGACTCATCGACGATCGGCTCAACAAGGATTTCGCGCTGGCGCCAATTGGTGCGCGGGTTGGTAATTGTGCCTGCGGCCTCGTATATCCGTAATGCATCGTCGGCGAGTTGGCGCAGAACGACCGGATCGGGACCAGAGAACCGGACCGCCACATCGGCACCTGAGGGTGGGCCAAAGACGAGCTCTTCGACCCGGACGAGCGCGTTGGGAAATTCGGCCGGCAGATCACGATTCAATCGATTGGCCATAGCCGGGATCGCCTCGGCGTCGGCCACACGAACGATAAGCTGGCCATAGCTGGCATCTGCCTGCTCCGGGTTGTATGTCAACATGAATCGGCTCGCGCCGCGCCCTACCAAGGTCGTCACGTCCGTCACCTTGTCTTCAGACAGGATCAACTGCTCGAGCCGTTTCATTTCACGGTCGGTGACGTTGATGTCGGTTCCCTGCGGCATCTGGAATTCGACATAGAAAAGCGGGGTATTTGACGCCGGGAAAAAGGCCTGCTTGACCTGCCCGAAGGCCATCACCGACAAGACCGTGATTCCCACGATTGTTAGCACAACCAGCACACGCGCGCGCAGCACGAGCCAGAGCAACCCGCGATAGATCCCGTAGAACGCGCCCTTGTAGGGATCGTCCGAGGTATTTTTTGGGGTCTTGAGCAGCAACTTGCCGAGATAGGGCGTGACCGTAACAGCCAGAATCCAGCTCATCAGCAGCGAGATGGTGATCACCGCGAAGAGCGAGAACAGAAACTCGCCGGTCGAGTCCGGCGAAAGTCCGATCCCGGAAAAGGCCATGATCCCGATCACGGTGGCTCCAAGCAGCGGAATGGACGTGGAACTTTCGGTCTCGGCCGCAGCTTTTATCGCGCTCTTTCCGCGCGCCATGCCAATCACCATTCCTTCGGTGATCACGATGGCGTTGTCGACCAGCATCCCCATCGCGATGATCAGGGCACCAAGGCTGATCCGTTCCATCGCGATCCCGAAGACCGACATGAAGAACAGCGTGACGAACACAGTGAGCCCGAGCGTCGCGCCGACCACCAGGCCGGCGCGCCAGCCCATTGTGATCATCAGCGCCCCGACAACGATGGCGACCGACATCGCAAGGCTCAGGAGAAAGCTGGAGACGGCCTCGTCAACGACGACGTGCTGTTCGTAGATCGGCGTGATCTCGACGCTGTCCGGCAAGTCGGCCTTCAACGTCTCAAGCCGGGCCGCGACCGCCGAACCAACTTCGACCACGTTGCGGTTCGTCAACGCCGAAACCCCGAGGGTGAAGGCTGCCGTGCCATTGTGGCGGATCACCTGGCTCGGCTGTTCCGCCTCGTCGCGGGAGACGCGGGCGATGTCACGGATCGCAACCTGTCCGACCTCTCCGGCCGCGCCAAGCCGTAATTGTTCGATCCCCTCGGGGGTCACGTAACCCGGCGGAACGGACAGGCCGATGCGGGCGGGGCCCTCGGTGATCTCGCCATTGTTGAAAACGAGGTTTTCATCGTTCAGCACGCCCAGAACCTGGTTTGGCGGCAGGCCCAATTCCGTCAGGCGCGCGGACGGGATCGAGAGGGTGATCGTCTCTTCCGTAAGGCCCTGAACCTCAACCTTCGCAACGCCGTCGACGGTCACCAGCCCAAGCCGTAATCGCGTGGCCAGATCCCGCTCCTCGCGCGGGCTGAGACCTTCGGTTTTCACCGCGTAGAACATGCCGTAGACATCGCCGAAATCGTCGTTGACAATGGGTGCGCGCGCGCCCTGGGGCAGGTCGCCCTGCACGTCGCTGATGCGCAGCCGCATCTCGTCCCAGACTTGCGGAATCTCATCCGGGCCATAGGTGCCCTCGATCTCGACCGTGATCTGCGCCATGCCCGGCATCGACTTCGATTCGACCCGGTCAAGCTGCTTCATCTGCTGCAGCGCGTTTTCGATGACGTCCGAGACCTCTTCCTCGACCTCGACTGCTGTCGCGCCGGGATACGGCACGAACACGAGCGCGGTCTTGAGCGTGAAACTCGGGTCTTCAAGGCGGCCCACGGTGTTCAGCCCCCAATACCCGCCGAAAAGACAAAAAAGGATGAGGAGCCAGACCGCCACGGGCCTCTGGATGCTTGCGCCGGAAATGCTGAATGCCATGGATTTGTTCGTGTCCTGTCAAGGGGGCGGGATCAGAGCCCCGCAACCGTCACGGTCTGATTGTCGCGAAGCCGCCACCACCCGCCGGAGACGACCAGTTCATCGCCTTGGAGACCTTCCAGAACCACGATCTCGTTATCGACGGGAAGGCCCAGACGCACGGTCCGGCGCGTGACCTGCCCCGACTCTTCGTCGTAAATCCAGACCGAAGGCTCGGTTTGGCTAGAGGTATCGATCGCCGACACGGGCACCATTGCGGATTGTGCACTGGATTCGGCCGCCGCATTTGAAAGGCGCACCCTGGCCGTCATCCCGGGCAGAAGCCGCGAGTCGACATCGCCCGTGATGGCGAATTCCACATCGTAGGTCTGCGCCGTGCGGTCAGCATCGGTTGCAAAGGACCGAAGCACGAGCGGAGCCGTGTAGCCGGGCACGGCTGGAAAACTTGCCACGAGATCAAAGGCGTCGGGTGCGCTGCGTGCGACCGCCGCCAGTTCTTCCGGCAGAGAGATCATGATCCGCATCTCGCTGACATCCTGAAGACGCGCAACCGGCGCCGCGGAGGTGACGTTGACATATTCCTCGATGAAGGTGCGCGCCACGATTGCATCGAAAGGCGCGATGATCTGCGTCTGTGAGAGGCGCCGCTCGGCCTCGCGCAGCGCAACTTCGGCCTGCGCGTATTCGGCACGGGCGGTTTCGAAGCGCGCTTCGGCCGCAACCCCTCGTTCGGCAAGGCTCTTCGCGCGCTCGAGCTCGGATTTCGCAAGGTCAAAGGCGGCCCGCGCCCGATCCACCGCAAGTTCGAAATCGACCGGATCGAGTTCCGCGATCAGATCGCCTTGGCTGATCTTGTCGCCCGGTTCCACCTCGAGGCGCAGGACCTGTCCAGAAACCTGGAAAGCGATGTCTACGGTGCGGGCTGGCGCGACCCGCCCGGCAACGGTGCGGCCACGCGTGACGGTGCGACTTGTTGCTCGGGTCACTTCTACTGTGACCTTCCGGTCGTGTTCAGCCCCCTCGCGGGTTTCGGCCGCAGGCTTTGGCGCGTCAGTCGTTGTCTGGGCCCGGACATCGGTCCGGAGCGCCGGAAACACCGACAAAACCAGCAGCGCCGCCGCCGCGATCACGGTAACCGATGCGATCCGTTTCCAGCTCTGCTTCATTCTATTCGAGTTCATCGATCAGGGTCTTTAATCTTTCGATGACGCGACCACGGAGATCCGCCCCGCCGTCTGGCAGCTTGAGAAGTTTCTGGAAGCGCACCCCCTGAATCGCCCAAAAAACCACCATGGCACCCTGCGGGTCTTGTGTGTCGGACAGGATACGCCCGATGTCGTCGGTCAATTCTCCCCGCAGCGGATCGAGCAGTTGCGGATCTGAGGCCGCTGTCGCGAGGATCGCCATCGACAGGTCATCATCCACCTCTTGCGATTGCAGAACCGTTTCGAGATGCCCACGCAGGGTTCGCGCGGGGTGCCGCTCCGGCACGCTGTCCAGCAGCTCCCGGTGTTCGGCCAACATCGCATCGAGCAGCCCCGAGAGCAGGGCCTTCTTTGTCGGGTAATTGTAAAGCACGCCCCCCTTGCTGAGGCCCGCCTCCTTTGCAACCGCGTCGATCGTTATCTTTCCCGCACCTGCGCGCGCGGCGATCGCGCGCGCAGCAGACAGTATCCTGCGAGACGCGCTTCTGGTTTCTGCTGGGGTCATGTGCTCACTCAAAACTGTACCGTCCGGTCGGTGCATATGCGAGGGTAGCTAGTGTCCGGCACCATCTGGGTCAAGTGTTCAACCGGATCAGTCACCTTGAGGCGCGGCATGGCACCTGTCGAAGCACCAGAAGGCAAGCTGTTGGGCCTCCCACGCTATAAGTCATTGCGTCGGCCATATACCGCCAGAAAAGCGTCAACCGCCCTCTTTGAATGCTCAGATGCATCGACAGGCTGGTCGACGGCCAGCAATCGCGGCATGATGACGTCGGAGATGGACAGGTGAATGAACTGACTGGCGGCGTTTTGAACGTTTTCAACGTTCAGTGATTTCGTTTCGTGCAAGTCTTTGAGTATTTGCGCGACGTGTGTGATGGCGCGCGTTGGGCCTGCATCCATGTATATTTCGCCTGCCTCCGGCAGAACCGGAACCGCGCCGATGCAAACACGAAGGAGACGAATGTAACCCTCATCCATGACCAGCCCGATCATGCGCCGCGAGAGCTCTTCAAGGGCATCTTGTGCATTGCCCAGGTTTGAAAGCGGACGGCAGATTTCTTCAGAAAGTCTGTCGCATTCAGCTCGTAAAACGCTTAAGAAGAGCCTGTCTTTGCTTGAGAAATGCGCATAAAGGGTCGCCTTCGAAACCTTGGCTTGTTCGGCAATGGCATCGACACTGGCGCCTTCGAAGCCGCACTTCAAAAAGACCTCCCTGGCCCCTCTGAGCACATCGGCACCTTTACTTTCTCTCATGGTGATCACCTGCTTCCAAAACGTGATAACGATCGCACAGCGCAACATGACTGGCCGCGCTCAAAGGCGTCCAACAGGTCCATCAACTGTCATTCGCAAAAGCCGAGCGGCGCTGCGTAGCTCACAACCGTTATGAATCGGCACCGCCCAAAGCTAGTAAACGCACGCGTTTTTCGGGCTGGCGCAGTCAAACAGCGCCCAAGTCATCGTCCTGAAACACCCCCTCAGCCTTCCATCGTTCTGCGATTTGTCCCAGGCCGTCGAGAACGCGTCGCAACTCGTTGCCGCGCGGCGTCAAGCCATAGGTGACGGCAGGGGGGATCGTCTCGGCCTGTTCGCGCCAGATGACCCCGGCATCTTGCAGCATCCGCAGCCGTTCGGTCAGCATTCGGGTCGATATCCCCGGCACGGAGCGCTTCAACGCCCCGAACCTTTGCGGCCCCTGATCGCTCAGCACCCAGATGATGTAGGTGGTCCATGGCCCCATGAGCAGCCTCAGGATCGCATCCATCGGGCACTGTGGCGGCGTTTTGGACATCGCTGTGCGCTTCCTTTCCAGGTGGTTACTTTATCATCCCTACTTTAATTTTTGCCATATCTCAACTATTACTCCTCCTGATACAGCCACTCGAGGGTTGCCTTGGCAACCGGGAAGGACAATCGGACATGGCCCGCCAGCCCACGCTCTTCATTCCCCACGGGGGCGGCCCTTGTTTCTTCATGGACTGGAACCCGTCCGATGAGTGGGACCGGCACCGGCAGTTCCTGCAGGATCTCCCGGGCACGCTGCCTGAGCGCCCCGGGTCAATCCTCGTGATCTCGGGTCATTGGGAAGAGCCCGCCTTCACCGTGCAGACCAATCCCGCCCCACCGCTTTTGTTCGACTATGGCGGTTTCCCGCCCCATACCTACGAGTTGACCTGGCCAGCCCCTGGCGATCCGGCGCTGGCCGATCGGGTGCATGACCTGATCCGCGCCGCTAGGCTTCCAGCCGCGAAGGATGCCGCACGGGGTTTTGACCACGGCGTCTTCGTACCGCTCAAGGTCGCCTTTCCAGAGGCTGACATTCCCTGCGTCCAGCTTTCGCTTGCCAGCGATCTGGACCCCGCGCGCCATATTGCGCTTGGTCAGGCCCTGGCCCCCCTCCGTGATGAGGGCGTGCTGATCCTCGGCAGCGGCAACACCTATCACAATATGGGCGTGCTGATGCGGAGCCTGCGTGGCGGGCCGCGGGGCGACATCGTTGGCGGCGCATTCGATACCTGGCTGACCGAGGCGATGACCTGCCCCGATCCCGATCAACGCAACCGCAGGCTGACGCATTGGTCAGAGGCGCCGGGCGGCCGCGAGGCCCATCCGCGCGAAGAGCACCTGATGCCGCTGCATGTCGTGGCGGGTGCGGCGGGCCACGATATCGGTCGCAAGACGCTGGAGGATCACGTTCTTGGCGCTGTCGAAAGCGCCTTTCGCTTCGGTTGAACAGAAACTTGGAAAAGGAACACAAAACCATGTCCAATGCCATCAAGGGTCCCTTCATCGTGACCGGCGCATCTGGTCAACTCGGCAGTCAGGTCATCGAGAACCTGCTGGCGCAGGGGGGAGAACCCCTGGTCGCGATCACCCGCACACCGGAAAAGCTCGCGGCACTTCGGGCGCGCGGGGTCGACGTCAGGGCGGGCGATTTCAATGACCCGACCACTCTTGGCAAGGCCTTCGCCGGCGGCGGGCGGCTGCTGATCATCTCGACGGACGACCTTGAGCCGGGCAAACGGCTTGCCGCGCACCGCAACGCGATCGCCGCCGCGCAGGAGGCCGGTATATCGCATATCGTCTATACGTCGCTCACCAATCCAGATGAAAGCAGCCCGATCACCTTTGCCGCCGATCACCGCGAGAGCGAGGCGCTGATCAAGCAGACCGGTATCCCCCACACGATCCTGCGCAACTGTCTTTACGCCGATCTCTTGCTGATGAGCGGGGCGCAGGCGATTGGCACGGGGGCGCTTTACGCGGCGGCGGGCGACGGCAAAGCGGGCTATGTCACGCGCGCCGATTGTGCCCGCGCCGCTGCCGCGGCCCTGTTATCCGAGACGGGCTCGACCCTGCGCGACATCACCGGACCCGAGGCCGTCGGCCATGCCGAGATCGCCGCGATACTGTCCGAAGTTGCCGGCAAGGAGATCCCCTACGTCCCGATCGCGCGCGACGCCCTGGTTGAGGCGATGGTCACGAATGGCCTGCCGGAGTTCATGGCGAATGTCTTCTCGTCCTTCGATGTCGCCATTGCCAAGGGGAATCTCGACATGGCCTCGGATGACGTGGAAAAGCTGACCGGACTAAGGCCACAATCGGTCCGCGATTTCCTGCTGGCCAACACGCCCGCACTGACCGGGCAGGCGTAAACAACACCCACGGAGGCCCCGTTATGCTGAATATCCCGCCGCGCGAGGGGCCAAGGCCCGTCACCACGCCTTGTGCCCCGCATACGCAGATCAGTCAGAACCCTGATGCCGCGTCATATCGCGCTTTCAAGGACAGGGCCTTCGATTTTCCCTTTGTCATCCGCCAGCCCTCGATGATCTCGGTGCCGGGGGCCGAGGCACTTTGCCTCGAACACGGGCGCGGCTGCGGCTGCCGTGAGGCGTTCATGATCGGTACCGAGTTCGCCCATGTCCATCCGCCGCAGGACGGCAGCCTGCACATGATGCTGCCAGAGGATGCGGTGCCGAAGATCGTCGATCTTGGCTGGGCAGAGCCACATCCGATGGCTGCGGCGGACATGATCCCGCCCACGGCTGTCATGGTCTATGCGCCCAGAAACACGGCGGAAATCGAAACCGTGCTCGGCATTCTGGGCCTGTCCTGTGACTTTGCCCGGGGCCGGCTCGGACGGGTGGACAACATCGTTCTGTAACGGATACGCCGTTCAATCCGGTTGTGAAACCGCATGCGGATGATTTAGGGTTCAGGCGCGTCGCAAGAATAAAAAACACGCCCGAATCATCACAACAAGCGAGTATCCAGTGGCAAAAAACAGACCCGTTATCATGGCCGCGATCGTCATCGCTGTCGCCGTATCCGGCTTTTTGATCTGGCAAAGCACCCTATCCGATACGGACGCGGAAGGATTTGCGCGCGGCAACGGGCGGATCGAAGCGGTCGAAATCGACGTTGCGGCCAAGCTGCCCGGGCGAATTGACACGGTGCTTGTGAACGAAGGAGGGCTCGTGACGGCAGGTGCGCCTCTGGCCACGCTCGACACGCGGCAATTGCAGGCCAATCGCAACCAGATGGTGGCGGAACTGCGCCGCGCTGAAATCGCCGTGGAAAACGCCACGCTGCTTGTCGAACAGCGCGCGGCCGAAGTACGCGCGGCCGAGGCCCTTCTGGAACAGCGCCGCGCGGAGGAGGATGTCGCGCGGCGCCAGTATGAGCGCTCCGAGTCTCTGACGCAGAACAGCATCACATCCGAACGGCAATTCGAGATCGACCGGGCCAACGCCTTTGGCGCTGCGGCGGCGGTTGCCTCTGCAGAGGCATCGCTTGCGGCGGCACGGGCGGGGGTAGCATCGGCGAAAGCTTCGGTGATTGGGGCCGAGGCCGCAGTGACCGCGGCCCAGGCGATGATCGAGGCGATCGACGTCCAGATCGAGGACAGCACATTGAAAGCGCCGCGTGCCGGGCGGGTGCAATATATCGTCGCGCGCGCGGGCGAAGTCGTGGGTGCCGGCGGGCGCGTCGTCAACATGGTGGACCTCAACGACGTTTACATGACGTTTTTCCTTCCGACGGCAGATGCAGGGCGTATCGGGCTGGGAACCGAGGTGCGCCTGCTGCTGGATGCGGCACCGGGCATCATTATCCCTGCCAGCGTTTCCTTCGTTTCGGACGTGGCGCAGTTCACGCCCAAGACGGTCGAGACAGAGGTTGAGCGCGAGAAGCTGATGTTCAGGGTTCGGGCCAGGATCGCGCCGGAGCTGCTTCAAAAGCACCTCGATCAGGTCAAGACCGGGCTTCCCGGCGTCGCCTGGGTGCGGCTTGATCCGACCGCGCCCTGGCCGGCCGAGGCACAGGGCAAGGTGCTGGAATGACCGATTCCATGCCTGCGGTGCGTGCCGAGGGGCTCTCGCTCCGCTATGGCAAGACCCGGGCCGTGGACGATGTTTCGATCGACCTTCCGTCAGGCCGTTCCGTCGGCGTCATCGGGCCGGACGGCGTGGGAAAGTCGAGCCTTCTGGCGCTGATCGTCGGGGCGCGTCGGATGCAGACAGGGCGGCTCGAGGTGCTGGGGGGCGACATGGCCCGCGCCGGGCATCGCGCGCGCATCGCCCCGCGCATTGCCTATATGCCGCAGGGGCTGGGGCGGAACCTTTACCCGACGCTTTCGGTCCGCGAAAATGTCGATTTTTTCGGGCGCCTTTTTGGCGAGGGCGCGCAGGAACGCGCGCAGCGGATCGACGAACTGCTCAAGGCGACCGGTCTCGCCCCGTTTGCCGACCGCGCGGCGGCCAAGCTTTCGGGCGGGATGAAGCAGAAGCTGGGCCTGTGCTGCGCGCTGGTCCACGACCCCGACCTTCTGGTTCTCGATGAGCCGACCACGGGCGTCGATCCGCTGTCGCGGCGCGAATTCTGGGCCCTGATCGACCGCATCCGCGCTGATCGCCCGAACATGAGCCTGCTGGTATCAAGCGCCTACATGGAAGAGGCCGCGCGTTTCGATCATTTAGTGGCGATGGACGCGGGCAAGGTTCTGGCGACCGGCAGCCCCGACGAAATCCTGGAACGCACCGGTGCTGCTGATCTGGATGCGGCCTTCATCGCACTTCTGCCCGAGGAAAAACGCAGCCGCCACAAGGACCTGAGCATCCCGCCGCGTGATCCCGCATCCGACGGGGAAAACGTCATCGAGGCCGAGAACCTTACCGTGCGGTTTGGCGATTTCACCGCTGTCGACAAGGTGAGCTTTCGCATCAAGCGCGGCGAGATCTTCGGCTTTCTGGGCTCCAACGGCTGCGGCAAGACCACCACCATGAAGGCGCTGACCGGGCTTCTGGACCCGAGCGATGGCACCACGAAGATTTACGGTCGCAAGGTCGATGCCCATGACATGGCCACGCGCACGCGCATCGGCTACATGACGCAATCCTTCTCGCTTTATTCCGAGCTGACGGTTCGGCAGAACCTTGATCTGCACGGGCGGCTTTTCGACATGATGCCAGCCGAGATCAGGCCACGGATCGCGGAACTCGCGGCACGGTTCGACCTTGAAGAGGTGCTCGACAGCCTGCCGATGCGCCTGCCGCTGGGTATTCGTCAGCGCCTGTCGCTGGCGGTTGCGCTGATCCACCGGCCCGACATCCTGATTCTGGATGAGCCGACATCGGGGGTGGACCCGGTGGCGCGCGATATCTTCTGGCAATCGCTGATCGATCTGTCCCGGAACGACGGCGTAACGATCTTCATCTCCACCCATTACATGGCCGAGGCCACGCGCTGCGACAGGATTTCGCTGATGCACCAGGGCCGCGTGCTTGTCAGCGACACGCCCGAGGCGATCCGCGAAGAGGCGGGCGCAGAGACGCTGGACGATGCCTTCGTCCATCATCTGAAGCGCGCGCAGGATCAGGATACCCCGCCCGCGCCCGAGACGAAAGAAGGGCTCGCCGCCGGGCCTGCTACTTCCGCCCCGCGGCGGCGCGGACGGTTCAGCCTGGCGCGGCTGCTCAGCTTTTCATGGCGCGAGTCGTTGGAGTTGCGCCGCGATCCGATCCGCCTGACGCTTGCCAGCCTTGGCAGCGTGATCCTGATGATCGTGCTGGGCTATGGCGTGTCCATGGATGTCGAAAACCTCAAATTCGCGGCGCTCGATTTCGATCAGAGCATCCTCAGCCAATCCTATATCAACGACCTGGCCGGGTCGCGTTACTTTGACGAGGAACCGCCGCTTGTCGATCACGCCGATCTGGATTACCGGATGCGTGCGGGTGAAATCAGCCTGGCGTTGGAAATTCCGCCGGGGTTCGCTGCGGATCTTGAACGCGGCCGCCCCGTCGCCATTGGCGCGTGGTTCGACGGGGCCATGCCGATGCGTGCCGATACGGTGCGCGGGTATATCCAGGGGATGCACGCCCACTGGCTGACCGGGCAGATGCGGCAGGTCTTTGGCGATGAGGCGGTGGCGGGAAACTTCACGCTTGAGGTGCGCTACCGCTACAACCCCGATGTCGAGAGCCTGGCGGCCATGGTGCCCGCGATGATCCCGCTGCTGCTGATGCTGATCCCCGCCACACTGGCCGTCCTGTCCGTGGCCCGCGAAAAGGAAACGGGGTCGATCGTCAATCTTTATGTCACCCCGGCGCGACGGCTGGAATTCCTGCTGGGCAAACAGGTGCCCTATGTCGTGCTGGGTTTCATGAATTACCTTTTGCTGCTGGCGCTGGCGGTGGTGGTCTTCGGGGTGCCGGTCAAGGGCAGCCTGCTGGCACTTTCGCTTGGGGCGCTGATCTATGTCGTGCTGGCCACCGGGCTGGGCCTGCTTATTTCCGCCTTCACCCAAAGCCAGGTCACGGCCCTGTTCTTTACCTTTCTGGCAACGCTTATCCCGGCAATGCAATATGGCGGCATCATCGATCCGGTTGCGTCAATGGAGGGCATGGGCCGGGTGATCGGTGAAATCTATCCCACCAGCCATTTCGTCACCATCTCCCGCGGGGCCTTTTCAAAGGCACTGGGATTCGATGATCTGGGCGGGTCTTTCCTGCCGATGCTCGCGCTTGTGCCCGTGGTGATGGTGCTGGGTGCCATCTTCGTGCGCAAACAGGAGAAATAAACGATGCGGCTTTGGCATGTTCTGCAACTGTCGCTGAAGGAAATTCGCGGACTGTTGCGCGATCCGCTTCTGATGGTGCTGGTCGCCTATGCTTTCACGCTCGATGTCTATGTCAGCGCGACCGCCATCCCCGAATCGCTCAACCGCGCCACGATCGGGATCGTGGACGAGGACGCCTCGCCGCTGTCGCGGCGCGTGGCCGATGCGTTCCTGCCGCCCTATTTCGTGCCGCCGACCCAGATCGATATCGCGCAAATGGATGCGCGGATGGATGCCGGGATCGACACGTTCTCGCTGGTGATCCCGCCCGAGTTCCAGCGCGACCTGCTGGCCGGGAACCGGCCCGAGTTGCAGCTCAATGTCGATGCGACGCGGGTCAGCCAGGCCTTTACCGGGGCGGGCAGTATCAGCGCCATCATCAATCAGGAGATTGCCGGATGGCTGGAACGCGATGCCGCCCCGACCGAGATGCCGGTTGACCTTGCCGTTCGGGCCCGTTTCAACCCCTCGCTCGACCCGGCCTGGTTCGGGGCCGTGACCTCGGTCATCAGTACGGTGACGATGCTGTCCATCATCCTGTCGGGCGCCGCCCTGATCCGCGAGCGCGACCACGGCACGCTGGAGCATCTGCTGGTCATGCCCGTGACCGCCGCCGAGATCATGACGAGCAAGGTGCTCAGCATGGGCAGCGTTGTGCTGGTGGCGACGGCGATTTCGCTTACCCTGGTGGTTCAGGCGGGGATGGGCATCCCGATCGAGGGATCGGTCGCGCTCTATCTTGTGGGCGCGGCGTTGCACCTCTTCGCGACCACCTCGATGGGGATCCTGCTGGCCACCATTGCCGGTTCTATGCCGCAGTTTGCCATGCTGCTTTTGCTGGTGCTGTTGCCGCTCGATATCCTGTCGGGCGGCGTCACCCCGCGCGAGTCGATGCCCCAAGCCGTGCAATACATCATGCTGGCGGCCCCCAACACGCATTTCATTGCGCTGGCACAGGGGGTGTTGTTTCGCGGAGCCGGGCTGTCGGTGGTCTGGCCGCAGCTTGTGGCGTTGATGCTGATCGGGTCGGTGATGTTCGCTTTCGCCCTGCGCCGGTTCCGCGACTTCCTGCGCTGACAGTCGGGGCGGCGTAACCGCCTCTTGGCTATACTTGCTCAGCCCTTGTGGAACGCTCAGATTCCTTGACGACCTTTTGCGCCAGAAGCAGGCTGCATCCCAGTGCGTCGCTCAGTCCGGCAGCCACTGACCGGCTCATCCAGCGGGTCCAGAGGCCTTGCTGGTGATGCCCGACGACGACCAGATCGGCCCCGGTTTCGGCCGCGACACTGGTGATTTTCCCGACAGGCTCGCCGACCTCCATGCGGATCTCGGGCACCAGCCCCATGGCGGCAAGTCTATGATGGCCCTCGTCAAGGATCGTCTTGAAATCGGCCTGCTGGTGGGCAAGCACGCTGGCATCCGCACCCTGCGCCAGCGCATTCCCCGCGACCGTCTCGACCACGGCCAGCAGAACCACCCCTGCACCCGTGATCTGCGCAAGCTGCGCTCCCTCGCGCAGCGCCAACCGCCCCTCGCGCGAGCCGTCGTAACACAGCAGGATCTTGTCATACATCTCTATATCTCCGGTGTCGGAATGGCGCTTGAAAGATCGCTGTATCCATATTAATTAGCCATGCGATGATTAGCAAGCTGATGAAAGAGAAGAACGATGCAGATCGACCCTGACAAGACAGAGGACCAGGAGCTTTTCGCACTCTCCCTGGCGTCGTCGTCGCGTATATGGAGGCGGTATCTTGACCTCCAGTTTCGAGAACTCGACCTGTCCCAGGCAAGATGGAGCGTGTTGCTGGAGCTTTCGCGGAATGAAGAGGTGACGCAGGTCGAACTGGCGCGCACGCTGGGGATCGAGGCGGCGACGCTGGTCCGCCTGCTGGACGGGCTTGAGAAGGCGGGGCTGATCGAACGCCGGCCCTCCGCCGAAGACAGGCGGGCCAAGACGCTGCACCTGACAAAGGCTGCGTGCCCTCTCATCATCAGGATGAAAGAGATATCGGCGGCCAGCCGAGCAGCAATTCTGGAAGGAATTTCCCATCAGGACTTGCGTGTTGCAACACAAGTCCTGAGCCGCATCACGGCCAGATTGGAGGTCTTGAGCGATGGTCAGAATGGATGAAATAAAGACGGGCGCGGCCATTTCAGAAGATGCTTCGGTGTACGAACCGGTGCGGCATTCCCCGGCCAGACGCAGCCGCACAAGATGGGCCAGACTGGCCGTGATCAGCGCCGTGATCGCCGTTGCCGTCTGGCTGGCCACCCCTTGGGTGATCGCACGACTCACGACGGTGCATATCAATGATGCCAGGATTGCGGCCAGGGTCGTCACCATATCAAGCGAGACCGCCGGACGGGTCACGGCGATTCCGGTGATGGTCGGGGATGTTGTCAATAAGGACGACCTGATCGCCGCAATTGACCGTGAATCGTCCCAGACGCAGCTTGATGCTGTCCTGTCGAAACTTGCCGCAACCGACGCGCAGCTTTCCGAGCTTCAGGCGCGCAAGGTATTGCTCGACAAGCAGCTTTCGGCCCGGCGGGACGCAGCACAGGCCGGCATTGCCGCCGCAGAGGCGAACCACGAGGCATCGCTTGCGGTGCTGACGAATGCCCGGACCCGTCACCAGAGGGCGATCAAGCTTGCCCAGCAGAACATCACGTCGCAGCAAACCCTCGACGAGGCACGAGCGGCCCTGGACACCGCGTCCCAGCAAGAGCGTGCGGCTTTCGCGGCGATCGAAAACGCACGGGCCAGTCTGGCTATCGTCGAGGCCGATGCAGAGCAGTTGAATGTGCTGGAATCCCAGATTGCGTCCCTTCTCGCCGAACGATCCGGCACCGAGGCCGACCGCAGCCTGAAAGAGATCGACCTCGCGCATCGCACGATATCTGCCAGATTCGACGGCATCGTTGACGCGACCTTTGTCGATGTTGGCGAATATGTGGCATCGGGGACACGCATAGCGATGTATCACGCGCCCGATGATGTCTGGATCGACGCCAATGTCAAAGAGACCGAGTTCGGTCGGATTCATCTCGGGTCGCGGGCAAGCATCACCGTCGATGCCTTTCCCGGCCGGACCTTTGACGGCGAGGTGATCGGAATGGGCGGTGCCGCGACCAGCCAGCTTGCGCTTCTGCCCAGCCCCAACCCTTCGGGCAATTTCACCAAGGTGACCCAACGCCTGCCGATCCGGGTGGAGATCGACACCGACGGCACCATGCTCAGACCCGGCATGATGGTCGAGGTTTATGTCGATGTCACAGATTGACCGGTATTTCGAACAATACGGCCCCGCCTACAAGTGGTTGGCGACGGGCACCATTATGGTTGCCACCATCTCGGTCGTGTTGTCCGCAACCATCGTGAATGTCGCCATCCCGGCGGTCATGGGTGCCTTCGGCATCAGCGGGGTGCAGGCACAATGGATATCAACCGGCTTTCTGGCGGCCATGACTGCGACCATGCTGCTGGCCGACTGGGCCAACCGGGCCTTCGGGATGCGGCTGACGATGACCGCCGCGATGGGCGTGTTCCTTGGCGGTTCGGTGCTTGGGGGACTCGCGCCGAACGAAACCGTGCTGACACTGGCGCGCGTGGTGCAGGGGGCAGCGGCGGGTGTCGTCCAGCCGCTGGCCATGATCATGCTGTTCAAGGTGTTTCCGCCCGACAAGCGCGGTGCCGCCATGGGGATCTATGGCGTCGGCGTCGTGCTCGCCCCGGCAATCGGCCCCTGGATCGGCGGCGTGCTGATGGATGCCTTTGACTGGCGCTTTGTCTTTTACCTGGGCCTGCCCTTCGCTGGCATCGCCATCGTTCTGGCAAACGTGTTCCTGCCCACCCGTGAAGAAAGCGGTCCGATCCCGGCCTTCGACTTTGTCGGGGTGGCGATCCTGTCGATCTTTCTTGCTGTCCTGCTCAGCACACTCTCGAACGCGCAGCGGCTTGGATGGGATACGAACATCATCCTGTCGGGGTTCACGATCTCCGTTGCGGCGTCCATCGCCTTTGTCACCTGGGAGATGTATACTGACAAGCCCATGCTCGACATGCGGCTTTTCGCGAATTTCGCGTTTTCCTCGGCGTGGGTCGTTGCCTTCATCATGGGGGCGGGGCTGTTCGGCTCGACCTACCTGCTCCCGGTCTTCGTGCAGCAGATCCAGGGTATGACGCCCACCCAGGCGGGCCTTCTCCTGATGCCCTCGGGCTTTGCCATGCTGGTGGTCTTTCCGATCGCGGGGCGATTGTCCGACAAGGTGCCCCCGCCGGTCCTGATCGGCAGCGGAATGTTGGTCTTTGCCTGGGCCTCGTGGCTGATGGCAGAAGCAAATGTCCATACGGCCTTCTGGACGCTGGCGCTGTGGACCGTCCTTTCACGCGTGGGGCTAGGCCTGGTGTTTCCCGCCATTTCGTCGGGTGCGCTCAAGGTTCTGCCGCCGCACCTTATCGGCCAGGGTTCGGGCGCTTCGAACTTTGCCCGTCAGCTTGGCGGTGCCTTCGGGGTGAACCTTCTGACCGTGTTCATCGAGCGGCGCACGATCATGCACGCAGATGCCCTTGCCGCGACCCAGACCAGCGACAACTCCACTACGATCGAACTCTTGCGCGAGGTCGCCGGCCTGATGCACAGCTCGGGGCTGGCGGACACTCAGATCATGCCCGCCGCGACATCGTTCCTGAGGCAGATCGTGGTGATCCAGTCCTCGAACGCGGCCTTCCACGACAGTTTCCTTGTCGTATGCGGTATATTTCTGCTTGCGCTGATCCCGACCTGGTTCATGTGGCGCGCCCCTTCCCCGGGCGCATGACAGGGGGAAGGGGCCTGAAGCAGCCGCCACAAAGCGGGTTTTTGCTCCTGATATTGCGCGCGCCATCGGGCGGTGGCGCGCGCTCTTGCCGGGACGGGCCGCCGATCAGACCCTGGTCAGGCCAGCCCGTGACGCGAGAACGGCAGCTCGCGCACGGCCGTGCCGGTGGCCCGGCGCACGGCATTCGCGACCGCAGGACCGATCGGCGGCGTGCCGGGCTCGCCAATCCCGGTGGGGGCCTCGGTGGAGCGGACGATGTGCACATCGACCTGCGGCATGTCGGTGATGCGCAGTGGCCTGTAGTCAGGGAAGTTAGACTGATCCACCTCGCCATCGGTCATGGTGATCTCTTCGCGCAGGATCGCCGACAGGCCATAACCAAGAGCGCCCTGAACCTGCGCCTCGATGTTGGAGGGGTTGATCGGCACGCCGCAATCTACGCCGCAGGTCACGCGTTCGACCTTGACGGTGCCATCCTCGCGCATCCGCACATCCGCCACCTCGGCCACATAGGAGCCAAAGCTCTTGTGGACCGCGATGCCGCGCGTCAGGCCGTCGGGCACCGCACCGGCCTTTTCGACTGCCAGTTCCAGCACCCCGCGCGCGCGCGCATCTGTCAGGTGACGCAGGCGGAATTCGACCGGATCTGCACCTGCAGCCTCGGCCAGTTCGTCCATCATCGTCTCGACCACATAGGCGGTGTGGGTATGCCCGACCGAGCGCCACCACAGCACCGGCACGCCGACGCGCGGGTGATGCACATCCACCGTCCAGCCGGGAATGGCGTAGGGAGAGCTTTCGCCCAGCCCCTCGACCGAGGAGGCATCGACGCCGTCATGCACCATGTATTGCTCGAACGCGGTGCCCATGACGATGCTCTGCCCGACAAGCCGCTGCTGCCAAAAGGCGATCTTGCCCTCCGCATCCAGACCGGCGCGCGCCCGGTGCATGTGCATCGGGCGATAATAGCCGCCGCGCACATCGTCCTCGCGCGTCCAGACCAGCTTGATCGGGCGCGCCTGCCCGTGCGCCTCGAGCCAGGCCTTCGCCACCATCGCGGCTTCGGCGACATAGTGACTGTCATAGATCGCGCGCCGCCCGAAGGATCCGCCGGCCCACAGGGTGTTGACCTCGACCGAGGCCGGCTCGATCCCCAGCACCTGCGCGCCGATGGTATGATCCAGCGTCTGAAGCTGCGAGCCGGTCCAGAAACTCGCCGTCTTGCCGTCAAACAGCACGGTCACGTCGATCGGCTCCATCGGGGCATGGGCGAGATAGGGAAAGAAGTAATCCGCCTCGATCACCTGCGCGGCTTCGGAGCCCGGGGCCTCGGCGCTGTAATGCTCGATGCCCTTTTGGTCCAGAAGCGTGGTATATTCCTTGCGCAGGGTGTCGGTGCTGCGGTTCTCGGCCCTGGAGAAATCCCACTCCGCCGACAGCGCATCGCGCGCCTGAATCGCCTGCCAGGTCGACCCGGCGATCACGGTGGCACGGTCGGGCAGGCGGATGATGTCGATCACGCCGGGCATCTCGCGGGCCTTGGCGTCATCCAGACCGGTCAGCGTGCCGCCGAAACGCGGGCTGCGCAGACTGATGGCATAGGCCATGTTCTCCAGCCGCATATCCATGCCGAACATGCCGACAGAGCCTTCGGTCTTGCGGGCCACATCGACGCGCGGGAAGGATTTGCCGATATGGACCCATTGATCCGGCGTCTTGAGCGTCACGCTTTCGGGCACGGGCTGCGCGGCGGCGGCCTCGGTCATCTCGCCAAGGCTGGCGCTGTGATCCCCGGCGCGGATCTTGCCGCCCGAGATGCTGACATTGGCGGGATCGACGCCCCACGTGTTGGCCGCCGCGGCGATCAGCATGGCGCGCGCCGTGGCCCCGGCCTCGCGGTATTGCTGCCACGAATTGGCCATCGCGGTGGACCCGCCGGTGCCCTGCACGCCCAGAAGCGTGTTGGCATAAAGCGCGGCGTTGGCGGGCGCGAATTCCGTCGTCACCTGCGCGGCATCGGCGTCCAGTTCCTCGGCCACCAGCGTGGCAAGGCCGGTCGCCGACCCTTGCCCCATGTCGAGGTGCTTGACGATCACCACCACGGTGTTGTCGGGGCGGATATGAACGAAGGGCGTGGCAAGCACGCCGTCCGCGCCCTGCGCGTGGGCCAGTTCGGGCTGCAATGCAGCGCCCAGCATCAGGCCGCCCGTGGCCCCGGCAGAGAGTTTCAGAAAGGCCCGGCGCGACAGGGGCGCGGACGCGGCAAGGTTAGCAAACAATCGGTCCAGCATCTCAGCCCTCCATGATTTCGGATGCGCGGTGGATCGCCTTGCGGATCCGCGCATAGGTTGCACAGCGGCACAGGTTACCCTCCATCGCCGCGTCGATATCGTCATCGGTCGGTTTCGGCGTGTCGCGCAGCAACGAGGCCGCCGAGATGATCTGCCCCGACTGGCAATAACCGCATTGCGGCACCTCAAGCTCGCCCCAGGCCGCGCGGATCGCTTGCGCAGCGCTGTCCTGCGCGCCCTCGATCGTCGTCACCTCGGTCCCGTCAATATCGCCCACGAAGATCTGGCACGAGCGCACCGGTGCACCGTCCAGAAGCACCGTGCAGGCCCCGCAGGACGCGACCCCGCAGCCAAACTTGGTGCCGGTCAGACCCAGCTCGTCGCGCAGCGCCCACAAAAGCGGCGTGCCCGCATCCGCCGCGATCTCGCGCGGGGTGCCATTCACTGTCAGTTTGATCATCGCTCTGGTCTCCTTTTCCGTCAGCCCAGATCCGGTGCGGTCGCCTGAAAGGTCTCATCCGCACTCAGCCGGTCCCACCATGCCTGCATACCGTCCACTGACAACAGCGCCGGACCATCCTCTGTCATCGTCGCATAGGTCACAAGCGGCCCCAACAGGTAATCGCCATAGCCGGGTTCCGCGCCGGCGATGAAGGCGGCATCGCCCTTGTTCTCGATCACCAGCTTCGCCAGGGTCCGGGCAGAGCCGAGGTTGGCTTTCCGGGCCTCATCATCCTTGCCGCCGACAAGATCGGGGAACAGGTGATAGGCAACAAAGCCGATGATCGCGCCATAGCCGTAACTGTTGATGAGCGCGACGTTCTCGTCGGCCTTGGCGCGCGCCCTAGCATCAGCGGGGAACATCGCCGGTTCGGGATTGCGCGCATCAAGGTAACGCACGATCGCGTCCGTCTCGCGCAGGCGCATTCCGTCGATGTCCAGCACCGGCACCTTTCCGAAGGGATGGCGCGCCAGATGCTCGGGCTCGCGCGGCTCGCCCGTCAAGACATTGACCGGCACCTGGTCATAGGCAACGCCCTTGCGCGTCAAGACGCAGCGCACCGTCCGCACATAGGTCGATCCATCAAAGCCGTAGAGTGTCGTATCGCTCATGATTACCTCTTTTCTCATGGGGTTGAAGGGAAACTTGACCCAGTTCCGGACCCGCCCGTTGCAGATCCGTCAAGGCTGTCAGACAGGATGCTGACAAGGCGCAATGTCTCGTCGCGCAGCGTTCGCGCTGCGTCGATACCAAAGTGTTCCAGAATATTATCCGCAAGAGTCGCCGGCACTTGCGCCGCGCGCCCATGCAGGGCCGCACCATCGGACGTCAGTCGCACGACAACGCGCCGCTCGTCCCGCGTGTCGCGGGTGCGGTTCAGCAGGCCGAGTTTCTCCATGCGTTGGAGTAAGGGGGTTATGGTGCCACTATCCAGGTAAAGCCGCCGAGCAAGATCGCCGACATAAACCTGCTCAGACTGCCACAGTACCAGCATCACCAAATACTGGGAATAGGTCAGCCCAAGCGGCTCGAGAAGCGGGCGATAGGCGCGCCCCAGCAGGTTGGTCGCTGCATAAAGCGGAAAGCAAAGCTGAGTGTCGAGACACAGCATATCGCCTTCGGCGATCCGGGTCGAACCGCTCATTGCGACACAGCCCAATCGGATATCAAGAGGGCATAGGGATCATCCCGCGCACCGCACAAGAGCGCGCCGTCCCGCTGCCTCCCGTTACGCGGGATGTGCCTGGGCCTGCCAAGGCCCGTGATCCTGGTATCACAATGAGTAACGAGCATATGGGACCTTTGGCTGATTTTTTGACCGTTGATGAAGTATGTAAGTCTCAAAGTTTATCTGGCAAGCCAGTTTATGGTATTCCAGATATACGCTCGCATTAGGGACCGACCCTGAGCGAAACGCCGGGCGCGAGTTTATGATTTCGTGTATTGCGCCACCAACACCTATCTACTAGAAGGTAGTCCATTATGCAAGGCCTCGGAGCATCTCGTTCTACCGGGTCATCACAGGCAAAAGGAGACGACAGGATGGAGCTCAACGCGGATTTTTCCCGGCGTGTCATCGTGCATTCGGACCGGATCGACTGGCAGCCCTCGCCGATGAAGGGCGTGGATCGGCGTATGCTCGACCGGATCGGTGACGAGGTGGCACGCGCCACGACGATCGTGCGCTATGCGCCGGGCAGCAATTTCTCGGCGCATACCCATACCGGCGGCGAAGAATTTATCGTCCTGGAGGGCGTGTTTCAGGATGAACATGGCGACTATCCCGCAGGCACCTATGTGCGCAACCCGCCGACCACATCTCACACGCCGCGCTCCGACGAAGGCTGCATCATTTTCGTCAAACTGTGGCAATTCGATCTCTCGGACCGGACCCAGTTCCGCAAGGATATGGCGGCAGAGCTTGGAGCGATGGTCGATGGTGTGGCCACGGCGACTCTCCATGCGGATGACCGCGAGGTGGTGACCTTCCACAGGCTCGATGCCGGCGCGACGCTGACATACAAGGCACCCGGCGGGACAGAGATGCTGGTCATCGACGGCAGCGTCACAGGAGGGGGCGAAGTTCTGGAAAAAAATGCTTGGCTGCGCCTGCCCGACGGCGACGAACTCGCTGCGACGGCGGGCACCACAGGCGCGTCGCTCTGGATCAAGACCGGACACCTGCGCCATGCCACGGTGGCGGGCCAATGATCCGTTATCCGAAGACGGTCTGACACATGCAGACCGAAACCCTCATCATCGGCGGCGGGCTGTCAGGCCTGGGCGTTGCCGCGCGCCTCACGGCCGATGGCCGGGATTTCCTGCTGGTGGAGGCCAGGGATCGGTTGGGCGGGCGCATTCTGACCGAACGGTTGAATACCGCGTATTTCGATCTTGGCCCGACTTGGTTCTGGCCCGGACAACCGCGAATCGCAGCGCTGGTCAACCGGCTGGGACTGTCCCGGTTCGACCAATTCTCGCATGGAGATATAATCTATCAGGATGAGCAGGGTCAGGTCTTGCGCGGGCACGGTCGTGCCGCGATGCAAGGCTCGTTTCGGCTGCGCGGCGGTCTGGCCGCGTTGACCAACGCGCTCGCGCGCGAGATCCCGAGCGCGCGGATTCGCATGGCGACCCCGATTCAGGCCCTCGCGCGAACCGACGGACTCATCGTCGCAAGCGCGCAGGGCGGCACCGAGATTCGCGCACGCAGCGTGGTGCTGGCCTTGCCACCGCGCATAGCAGCACAGCTGTCGTTTTCGCCAGGCCTGCCCGACGACGCGCTGGTCACGATGAAGGGTATTGCCACCTGGATGGCCGGCGAGGCCAAGGTCGTTGCGGTCTATGATCGCCCCTTCTGGCGCGAGGCGGGCCTGTCGGGCGACGCGATGAGCCGGGTAGGTCCTATGGTGGAACTCCACGACGCCAGCCCTGCCGAGGGTGGGCCCTATGCCCTGTTCGGCTTCATCGGTGTGCCAACCGATGCCCGGTCCGATGCGCAATTGCTGCGTCAGCAGGTGCAGGCGCAACTCGTCCGCCTGTTTGGGCCTTCCGCGGCCGAACCAAGGCAACTTCACCTCAAGGACTGGGCCTTTGACCCCTTCACCGCCACCGGGCGGGACCATCAACCGCTTTTTGCGCATCCGAGTTATGGCCTGCCCCGATCCCTTGCGCGGCTTTGGGGAGGAGACCTGATCCTTGCCGGCACTGAGGTCGCCCCGCAATTTGGCGGCTTTCTGGAAGGAGCACTGGAAGCGGCAGAGCTTGCGCATCTGCATCTCAACGCAGTAGAGAGTTGAGCCCGATGGTCAGTGACACCAAAACCGCCCTGATGGATATCGCCGAGCACGCGGCCCGGTCGCGGGGAGTCGACGGGTTCAGCTATGCCGACCTCGCCGGGGCCATCGGTATTCGAAAGGCTTCGGTTCATTACCATTTTCCCACCAAGGACGATCTGGCCAAGGCTCTCGTTGAGCGATACCAGGCCAAGCTTCGCGCTGAATGCAACGCCATCGATGCCGTCCACGCAACCGGCGGCGCGCGCCTTCGGGCAGTGATCGCGTTTTACCGCTCGGCCCTGGCGGACGGCAAAGAAGTCTGCCTGTGTGTTGCCCTTTCCACCAGCCGCGAAAGCCTGTCCAAGCAAGTGACCGAAAGGATCGGTGACATAAGGGCCATGATGGTCAGCTGGCTCAAGACCGTTTATCTGCGCGGGGCAGACGATCATACGATCGAGTGTGTGCAGGACCCGCTGGCTGAGGCGTACGCGACGCTTGCGCTGCTTGAAGGGGCGCATCTCGCCGCGCGAACGAACGGAAATATCCTCACATTTGATGCCGTAACCGAACTGATAAGTGACCGTTGCCGATAGAACACATTTCGCCTTTGCGGCGAATTCGACCCCGAGGTTGATCTGATCCCCAGAATGTGGACCTTATTAATCGGGCATTTTCCGCTACGATTTTCTGGTCGGAGGAAGAGCGGTCTCAACATCACGTGCGTAAGGTCTGGCCAACGGAATCGCCAACATAAGCAAAGGAAAGAAATGGCGGATGCGTGGTCATCAGACGGCGCACATCTCGTGGCATCCGTGCCCGCGGGCGGTAAGGATGGCGGGTGCCATTTGGAAGGCTCAGAGTCTCCCGCTGTCCCTAATATCTTCCCACCTAAACGCGAAGAAAGCAAGTCTCGTGAGGCAGATCAATGATGCATGTCAATGACCCGAAACCACGCTTCGTACAGGTCGTGTCTCAGAAGTGGTGGAAATTCGAGGGTGGCGTAATCTCCGGGTGAACTGACACCCACCCAACCGGCGGCGGCAACCGCCAG
>MRWG01000762.1_pt1 | contig 27083 bp, 23 predicted proteins | sample 1013341 | NCBI WGS metagenome assembly MRWG01 (sample SAMN06117577, study PRJNA244670) | biofilm metagenome | biome: Water; feature: Cathode Biofilm; material: Biofilm; isolation source: microbial consortium enriched at the cathode of a solar microbial fuel cell | place: USA: District of Columbia ... | reverse complement strand
CGCCGACGCCGAGAACGCGTTTGACGATCCGCTTGGCGAGCCGGCCCTTGGAGGTGCGCCGCCCCGCCGGCGCACCTCCAAGGGCCGGCTCGCCAAGCGGATCGTCAAACGCGTTCTCGGCGTCGGCGCCCTCATCACCCTCGCCGTCGTCGGCTGGGTCCAGGGCTGGTACGCCCTGCCCATCATCATCGGCGTCTTTGTCCTCTGCGGCGTCCTCGACGTCCTCCGCCACCGCCCCCTCTGGCTCTGGCAGGTGGACAGCTACTTCTTCGGCAAGGGCGTGCTCACCTGGGTCCTTGCCCCCTTCAACCTCCTCATGGACCTGATCTCCCTCCCCTACTGGAACAAGATCGTCTACCAGCTCGATGACCTGCCCCAGCTCCACCAGGAGGAGATCAACAAGGTCCTCAACGCCGCCCGCGAGGCCGATCTGATCGCCCAGCTCCAGGACAAAATCACCGACGGGCGAAGCATGATCTTCTTCAAGTGGTACGGCAAGAACCTGCCCGTCTCCGTGGACGTCCCCGCCTTCCACGAGCAGTACAAGACCATCCGCACCATCGGCGTCTCGGTCTTCAACAAGCGCAAGAGCACCACATGGCACTTCGGCCCGCTTCGCGCCACCTTCCGCGTGCTCTACAACCTCCGCCCCACGCCCGACAACGCCGCCTTCATCCAGGTCGGTGACCGCGTCCATCACTGGAACGATCAGCCCCTGTTCATCTTCGACGACACGATCATGCACCAGTCGTGCAACGAGAGCGACCACGCCCGCTACTGCATGTTCATCGACATCGTGCGTCCGAACAAGATCCGCCCGGTCATGAACGTGATCGTTCAGGGACTGCAGTTCCTGCTCATCCGCATCAACCGCTCGTTCTACAAGCGGTGGGCGATGATCAAGTGACCGGGCGCCGAACTCGCCTCACGGGCAGCCCTGGCCGAACAGCCCCAGGAACGCCGCGATATCGCTGAAGTCGTAGGATCCGAACGGCGCGGCCAGGTCCGCCTCAAGCAGCCCGCTCGAGAACGCGCCCAGGAACACCACCACGTCGTCGAAGTTCAGCTGCCCGTACGGCTCCGCCAGATCCGCGCCGTTGCACGGGTCTTCGTCGCAGCACGGTCCGCCGCTGACGATCAACTCCGCGGGGATCACCAAGATGTCCTTCTGACCGATCGTGGCCTCGTATCTCTGGAAGGTACCCAGCTCGTCGATGTAGACGGAAAACGATGGCGCCGTCGTCATCTCCAGGGAGGCGACGTTGAAAATCCCCCCCTCGAACGCTTCACACGTGATCGTGGCGATCAGGATCGGGTTGGCGTGATCCAACGGAAGCCCGAAGAACGGCGGCAGCTGGAACCCGCTGATCTCCACTCCCGAGAGGTCCATCGTGTCCACATTCCCATTGAGCATCGGGTGGAAGTCCACGCTCACCGGCGAGATCCCGGCCCCCACCTCCAGCCGAAAGTTGAAGTCCGCCAGCGCCGACATCACCCCGGGCTTCGTGCCGACCTGGGCGTCGCTCCACTCAGCGAACACCATCAGGCTGATCTCATCGGTCACGGCGTAGATCGATTGGTCCGCGACAACTTCCAGCGAAACCGCCTGAGCGTTGGCGCCTCCCCCCATCGCGCCGATCGCCAGCCCGCTCGCCGCCCGAACGATCCAGTGCCGCGCCTTCATGGACCCGCCCTCCGTTGTCCATCGTGCCCGGGCCCCGTCGGGAGGCCCCGCAGGAATTTGCCCAGTCTCCCACACGGGGCGGCTCGGTTCAAGACCCGAAGAAACGGGCCCAAGAGGCCGGGAATGGCCCCGAAGCCGCCTGAACCCCCATTGGACCCGCCCCCCGCCGAGGCCAACAATCCTCTCCCCAGGGCACACAGACGCCGCGATGGTCGCCGCGTCGAGGGACAAAGCCGGTTCCGGGCCTCAAACCCGCCGGTCAGCCCCGGGGACAAACCCGCCGGCCGACGCGCTCGCGCGGCCCGCAGTCACGGAGATTCACCATGGTTCGCATCCGCATGCAGCGTCTCGGCCGCCGGCACCGCCCCTTCTTCCGCATCAACGCCATCGACCAGCGCACCCGGCGCAACGGGCGCGTCATCGAGCCCCTGGGCTGGTACGACCCCTTGGCCAAGGACGAGTCCAAGATGATGGAGCTCAAGGGCGAGCGCATCCAGTACTGGCTCAGCCAGGGCGCCCAGCCCTCCGAGACCGTCGAGGACCTGCTGGGCAAGAACGACCTGCTGCCCGACAAGATGAAGGCCGCGTGGGAGAAGCGCCGGGCCGACGCCAACGCCCGCGTCGCCGCCAAGGTCTCGCTGAAGAAGGCCGAGAGCGCCGCCGCGGCGATGGAGGAGCTCATGGGCTCCGGCGAGGCGAACCTGGGCGAGTTCCAGGGCGCGATCAGCGCCGCGCTGAAGGCGACGCAGAGCGCCGTCGCCAGCGCCGACGTGAAGGCCGCCGCCAAGGCCGCCGACGAGGCGCAGAGCGCCCTCGACAACGCCAAGAAGGCCGAGGAGGACTTCCAGGCCAAGAAGAAGGCCGAGGAAGAGGCCGCTGCTGCTGCCGCCAAGGCCGAGGCTGAGGCGAAGGCCGCCGAGGAAGCGGCTTCGGAAGAGTGATCTGGGGGGCGTGGTTCCTCTGAACCATCACGCCAGATCGTGCTCTCACGAGCCAGAATCCACGAATCTGAGTTTGCACACGCGAGCCCCCCATCCGAGGGGGGCTTTTCTTTGCACCTCGCATGCTCGAGTTTCGTACAACCAGATGTAGACTGCGTAGACGATTGCTGCTCGGATGTTGGGATTACACCATCAAGGAGTAGCGCCATGCTGCATTTCCGGATCTCGATCGCACTTGGAGTTGTCGTCGCGTCGACCCTCTCGGGTGTCGCGCAAACAGTGAATCCGACTCCTGATTGTGTGCAAACGGCGACCGAGAATAACGCCATTGAGATCCCGATTGAAGTTGTCATAACCCCGGATGGCAAGTTGCTTGTAAAGACAAGCTGGGTTCCGAAAGATGACCCCGCGCCAGCTCAAACTTATCGCGTTCCAGTCTGGAGTATTTTAGATAACGGCGATCGCGTACCAGGCGTGCTTCTAACGCACCGGTACCTCCCGAACTATGTGTACTTGAACGAGCATGGCAGCTGGGCTATCACTCGCAGCCATCGACAATGGCGGTTCCCAGGATCGTCGTGGAAAAGCGATGAGTATCCACACCTACCAAACTGGAAAGAACAACTCGCCCGAGACGGTGGCACTTACGACAACTCCTCGTGGACCACAGTCGTTCGCTACAACCCGTTTGACCCAGCTCGCTTGCGCCACCCGATCCGCAATTCCACTCCGACACCAACAGCGCAAGAGCGAGGGGGATGGAATCTCCGTTTCTTCACGAACCCCAACTTTCCTCCGCCCAATCCGCTTCCCGATGGCTTTGTTGGCTCACTCGCCCGAGTCGAGATGCGACTCGAATCACTCTTCCAACCGAACGCGGGCGTCGTCGATGTCATTCTCGAGTTCTGGAACGACCTGCCCCCCGATGCGCCCGCAGGCAGTTTTGCGATACCTCAGGTCCTATCTTGGCCATTTGTTGCAATTACTCTAGAAAGCCAAGCTGCTGCGGATGGCGAGCCGAATGCTGAGAGTCTCGTTTACGAGAATCTGCCTCTCAGCGCCTTTCTCCCAGTTCGAGCGCCTGGCGGTGCGTCAACATCCGTATTCGATGTGAGCGTACCAAACGCCATCGCCCAAAAATGGGGGTTGCCTGACGATCCCGGGAAGCCGGATGGATTCATCGCATTCAACAACACGACCGCCTGGGACTATGACAGCACCGACGGGATAAACGCAGGGACGCGAGATTTTGAGAAAGTGCTCCTGCACGAAATGCTGCATGTGCTTGGATTCCTATCCGTGCAGTCGCTTGACGAGGGCGCAAACTCCCTAGATTTTGTTGAGAAGACCGACATCTTTCGGTTTGCTGTCGCGGATGTTGGCTCCTCCGTGAGTGCTGGAGAAATGCTGACGGATCTTCGCGGGCTCGAACTCGGCCAAGATGCTGTGATGGCGACGCAGCTCAGCTTCTCCAGTGCGACGTATCCGATGTCCGTTGGAGAATCACCGCCTGCCAACGACTTTCAAGCCGATCATTGGAAGGCCGCGCCGCGCGGCTCTCCGCCAATTCTTGACTGGATTGGCATCATGGATCCGGCAACCCCCCCTGGGGAAGAGGCCTTTGTTCCTGGCTACCTCTCCTAAGCTGACACACGGGCCATGGACATCATCGGCTGGAACATCAACGGCATCGTCCCCGCTCAGGGTGTCCCGGCGCCCGTCGATCCCGAACTACCTGCCAACGGCGCGACGGATGTTTCGCTTAAACCCACACTCCAGTGGGATCCAAACTCGAACACCGATACTGTCAGTGTCTTTGTCTACGAATCGGGCCACCACGGCGATGAGAACTTCCTCGCGTTCGAGGCCCGCGACCTTCCGACGAGCACAACAACCGCAGTGATCCCTGCTGGTTCTCTCGCCCCGAACACAACCTACGAGTGGTTCGTCACTGCAGTGAACTCCATCGCCTTCGCCTACTCCGAGACCTGGACGTTCACCACCGCCGGCGGCCCCTGCAATATTGCCGACGTCGCCGTTCCCTTCGGCGTCCTCAACTTCGACGACACCCTCGCCTTCCTCGTCGCCTTTGACGCCATGGACCCCAGCGCCGACCTCGCCCCCGCCTTCGGCGTCTTCGACTTCGACGACATCCTGGCCCACCTGACGGCATTCAGCGAGGGCTGCCCGTAGCCCCTAACCGCGGCGCCAAGCTCACCCCCAAAAACGATCGCGGCCTTGGTCCCCGCGCGAGGGGCCAAGGCCGTGTCGTTGTGCGCCTCCCGATCCCCCGGGCTGGTTCCTCCCGGCGCGGTCCCGGCCCAAAGGGCCGTCCGTCTCCGGCAGGCGACGCCCGGCGAGCGACGCTTTCCTCGTTTCCGCCTCCGCCCCTCGCAAGGGACGACGCTTCCCCGAGACCGACCGGGTGTAGCGCTCCCGGCCGCTTTCTTTTCCCTCGTGAGCGAAGCCGCGTGGGGTCCGCCCCGAGGCCCGACGCCGCCTTGCGGGCGATCGCGTCGGGATCCGACGGTCAACTCCCGATTCGGGGTTGGTCCCGGACCGGACCCGATCCGCCGCCCGGTCTCCCGGCTGCGCGGCGCTTCGTGCCTCGGCTGTTCCGGGCCCCGTCGGGGCCGCCTGGCCGCGTCTGGCAGGACGCGACTCCCATCAGGCGGGCTGCCGCCCGCCCCCGAGCCCCCCGCCGCTGGCTTTCACCCTCGGCGTTCGTCTCGAGCACGTGCACTCTACACCCTCGTCAAGGCTCTGCAACCGCCCTGTTTCTGGCGACAGCTTGCACGCGACATGTGCACCGGATACCCACCGGGTTCCGCCCCGGTTCTCCACCGGATTGTCCACCAACCCCGCGGAGAGCCCCAAAAATGCGCGCCGATGCAGCCGCCGGTCGCCCCGCCCGTGCGCTTCACGAGCCTTCGGGGTGCATGTAGAACACCTTGCTCACCACACGCCACTGCCCGTCGCTCTTGAGCAGCGTGAACATGTCTGTGAACCGGTGCCCGGTCCAGTTGTGGATCTCCATCCGCGCCGTCGCGATCGTCCCCGCGACATCGACGCTGACCGTCTCCCCCGTCACGTCCTTCGCCGGGCCGTTCTCGTTGTTCCACCCGTAGAACGCGCCGATGGGCGCCGAGAAGAGATCTTCGCCGACGTACCCGCAGATCGTCGCGTCCTCGCGGAAGACATCCCGCCGGAAGTCCGCCTCCAGCCCGGACCGGGCCGCGTTCATGTACCCGTCGAGCACCCCTCTGATCGCCTCGACATCGGTCGCCGTCGTCGTCATGCCCAGACTCCCCGTCTCTGTGCGCGCGGAGGCCCGCCCGCGCCGGTTTCAAGTCCGGTTGCTCGGCGGCCGAGCCGATCCGCCGGTCCCACTCTACCGGGCGACATCGCCCGGAGCCTCCCCAACAATCCCCCGTGCCCCAGCCGCCCCGTCAACCCATGCGCATCGACGTGCTCACCACGTTCCCGGAGATGTTCACCTCGGCGTCCCCGGGCGCCCTCGGGGTCTCCATTCCTGCGCGCGCGCAGGCGGCCGGCGCCATCGAGGTCCACCCCACCAACATCCGCGACTTCGCCGACAACAAGCACAACAAGACCGACGACCGCCCCTTCGGAGGTGGCCCGGGCATGGTCATGATGTGCCAGCCCGTCTGGGACGCGGTCGCCCATGCCGAGGCCCAGGACCCCCGCCCCGCGACCCGCATCCTCATGACCCCCCAGGGCCGGCGTCTCGACCAGGCCCTGGTGGAGCAACTCGCGACCAGGCCCCGCCTGCTCATCCTCGCCGGGCACTACGAGGGCATCGACGAACGCGTCATCGAGAAGCTGGCCCCGTTGGAGATCTCCATCGGGGACTACGTCCTCTCGGGCGGGGAGCTGGGCGCGATGGTCCTGATCGACGCCGTCGCCCGCCTCCAGGCGGGCGTGCTGGGCGACGACGCCAGCGCCGTCCAGGACAGCTTCGGCTTCCCCCCCACCACCGACCCGGACGGGAACGAACTGCCCCCCAAGCGTCTGGCCCGGCTCAAGGCCGATCTGGGCATCCCCGAGGGCGCCCGCCTGCTCGACTGCCCCCACTACACCCGCCCGCGGGTCTGGGAGGGGATGGAGGCGCCCGAGGCCCTGTTCAGCGGCGATCACGAGGCCGTCGCCCGCTGGCGCCTGGAGCAGATGGCCGCCCGGACGAGGGCCCGTCGCCCGGATCTGCTCGAGCCGGGCGAGGATGGACCCCAGGCCCCCTAGACGCCCCCCGGGGCGCCCGCCTACCCTTCCGGTCCCGCCCGGGCCTTTCGCCCGCCGGCTTTCCCCTTGCCTCAGGAGCCCCGACATGGGCACGCAGCAGCTGATCGAGTCCATCAACGCCGACGCTCTGAAGACGGACCTGCCGCGCTTCGACATCGGCGACACGATCAACGTCCACGTCCGCATCCGCGAGGGTGAGAAGGAGCGCGTCCAGGTCTACCAGGGCGTGCTCATCTCGCGCAAGGGGCGTGGCATCAATGAGATGATCACCGTCCGACGCGTCACCGACGACATCGGCATCGAGCGGACCTGGCCGCTCCACTCCCCCTCGATCGCCAAGATCGAGGTCGTGCGCCGGGCCGACGCCCGCCGGGCCAAGCTCTACTTCCTGCGCGACCGCGTGGGCAAGAGCCGGCGCCTGCGCGACCGTCGTCGCGGCATGAAGCACGTCGAAGGTCTCCCCACGATCCAGCGGTAACGACCCACCGCCGCCGGATTCAAGCGTTTCGGCGGAGAGAACCGGGACGAACGAGAGTCAACGCCCGGGCCGCAAGGTCCGGGCGTTTGTCATTGGCTCACGCCGAATCCTCACCCGTCCTGCGGCGCCAGCGCGTTGAACGCCATCACGAACTGGAAGCCGTGCACCGGGTAGCTCATCCGCAGCCGGTGCACGCGCACCTGCTCGTGATCGAGCCCGTACCGGTCGCACACCTGCGCCACCATCTCCGTGTAGCGCGGCAGCTCGGGAAAGTCGGCTCGCCCCAGCCCACGCCCGAGCGATTCGACCGTTTCGGGCACACTCACCCGATCGATCGCGCGCGACGGGTCCACCGGGTTCGCCGGACCCCGGGCGCCCGGGTTGTACACCAACAGTTCCGGCGGCTCATCCGTGAACGCCCCCTCGTGCACGAGCACGTCACAGACCAGCGTCTTCACCGGCACATCCGGGAAGACCACCGCGCCACCGCGCGGACGCTCGGGCGTCGCGTACCGACGCGATCCCTGCGCATTGCGGCTCAAGGCGAGCATGTCCACCGCCGAGTTCCGCCCCACCCTCTCGTCAGCGAGCGAGTGCACCAGCTGCCCCCCCGCCACGTGCGTCTGGATGCGCGCCGCCTCGTGCTCGTAGAACTCGCTCAGGTCCAGCGGGTCCGAGGAGAGCGCGTCCTCCCCCCCCACCTTCCCCGGCTCACCGAACGTGAAGTGCACGCCCACGTCCGAGCGCAGGCGGCGCATCCCGATCGGCCCGTGGATCGAGATCACCTCGAGCATCTCCGGGTTTTCCCGCGAGGGCGCAAACATCATCGAGGTGAGCCACGCGTCCGCCTCCACCCCCAGGATCTGACGCATCCCCTGGTACACTTGGTACCGGGCGCCCTGCACCAGACGCTGCTGCAGTTCCGGGCTCCGGGCGCTCAGGGCCGCCGAGAGCGCCGACCGCGTCCCGAAGTCATCCCGGATCAACTCCGCGAAACGGTCGATCGCCAAATGCGACCGCTCGCCGATCGGCTGTGGCGTGCCCTCCTGCGCCAACGCCGCGTCCACAAACGCGCGCAGGGAGTCCGGACCCGGAATGCGTTCGAGCGCTTCAAATGGGTCCTCGCAGTCCAGAGCGCCGAGCAGGCGGCTGAGGATGACACGGCTGAGTCCGAGCTGGCGAGCCAGGTGCGTCGGGCGGTGCGGCCCTCCCGGAATCGCGTCAAGCTGGGCCCGGAGCGCGTCGACGAGCTCCTTGCCGACCTCCGGTACCCGCCGGTCGAGCCCCGGCGCGGATGAATCAGCCACTCGGATTGCGGAGTCAGAGGTCGTCATCGGCCTTGCTCGTCCTTCGGGCGTCATGCCCCCTACAGGCTACCCGAAAAATCTCTCGAAACCACGATGTAATTTATTGCATCGGTCCGCCCCGTCCTCTAGGCTCGCCGCAAACGCCAACGCGCCCCTGTCAGCGTGGACAGGCGCGGGGCTGATGGGTCTCCACTGGGAGGACACCAATGCGGACTCGATTCCACGGCTCAAAGACCTGCTCCATCGGCGCCCTGCTGCTCGCGTCTTCCGCGACGCTCGGCGCCCCGCCCGCGTACACCATCGTCGATCTGGGCCTCGCCGATCCGGGCGACTTCGGCTCACAGGGCGTGAGCGTCTCGCCCGGCGGCGTCGCCACCGGACGCTCGCTCGGCGGCCCGGGCGCCGTCGCCCTGTCCTGGACCCAGTCCGGCGGCACCGTCTTCCTGCCCAACCTCGCCTCGCCCGAACGCAACTTCAGCGTGGCCAACGGCGCCAACGACATGGGCGTCGTGGTCGGCACGGGCGCCACCACCTTCTTCGGCTCCAGCCCCCTCCCCCTGGTCTGGGAGAACGGCGTTGTCGCCCAGCTTCCCCTTCCCCCCGGGGAGACCCTCGGGCGGGCCAACGACATCAACAACAACGGTGTCGCGGTCGGCTCGGTCAACGGCGGCTCGCTTGAGCGCGCCTGCCTCTACTCCGAGGGCGCCGGCTCAGTCATCACCGCCACCACCTCCAACGGGAGTTTCATGACCACGGCGTACGGCATCAACGATGCCGGCCTCGTCGTGGGTAACGGGATTGATCCCAACAACGCCGCGGTCAATGTCGGCATCGCCTACGACTCGGTCACCAACACCGCCGTCGCGGTTGATCCGCTCCCCGGGCGCAACGGGAACCTCTGCTTCGCGGTGAGCGAGGCGGGGCACGTGGTCGGCAGTTCCATGTTCAACCAGGGCTCGGGGACGCCGTTCATCTGGACCGCCGAAGGCGGCTCGGTCGAGATCCCCCTCCCCCCGGACGCCACCTCGGGCTCGGCCCGGGCCGTGAACTCGAAGGGCTGGGTTGTGGGTAACGCGGGTGGCCTCTTCGCCGTCCCCTTCCTCTACGACGGGACCAACACGTACTCGATCGCCGAGCTGCTCCCCCCCGATGCGACCGGCTGGGACCTGAACATGAACACCTCCAGCTCCGCCCAGGGCATCAGCGAGGACGGCGTCATCATCGGCTCGGGCGAACTCAACGGGGTCGTCCACGCCTACGCCCTCATCCCTGTCGCCGGTGGCTGCAACGACGCGGACCTGGCCGAGCCCTACGACGTGCTCGACTTCTCCGACGTCGTCGCCTTCCTCGGCGCGTTTGCCGGCTCAGACGGCGCGGCGGACCTCGCCGAGCCCTTCGGCGTCTGGGACTTCTCTGATGTCGTCGCCTTCCTCGGCGCTTTCGGCGCCGGCTGCCCGTAACAACCCTGACACTCCCCCTCGCGAGCCGGGACCTGCTCGAGCGTCCCGGTCGCCCCGACGCCCGCGTCTCACGACGCGGGCGTTTTTCTGCGCGGCGTACACTCCCCGCATGAGAGCCATCGTCGTCACCAAGCAGGGCGCCCCCGTCGCCAACAACATCGAGTTGCAATCCGACTTTCCCGACCCGCCCGCGCCCAGTGCCGGGCAGGTCCAGCTCAAGACCCTCTGCTCCGCGTTCAACCACATGGACCTGTGGGTCGGGCGCGGCATCCCGGGCGTGGACCTCACCTACCCCCGCGTCTCGGGCTGCGACGCCTGCGCCGAGGTGGTGGGCGTCGGCGAAGGCGTGGACGAGGCCTGGATCGGCAAGCGCATCATCTTCAATGCCGCCACGCGTGTGCCCCAACGCTCCCGCCCGGGCGACCCCCCCGCCTCCACGCTCGCCCCCGAGTACGAACTCATCGGCGAGCACCACTCCCCCGGCGCGCACTCCGAGCGTTTCAACGTTCCCGCGAGCAACATCGCGGACGTGGGCGACGCGGACCCGAAACAGGCCGCCGCGTTCGGGCTCTGCGCCCTGACCGCCTGGTCGATGATGGTCACCAAGGGAGGCCTCCGCCCGGGCCAGTCCGTGCTCATCCCCGGCATCGGGGGTGGCGTCGCGACCAGCGCGCTCGCGATCGCCAAGCACTTCGGCTGCCCCGTCGCCGTCACGAGCCGCCACCAGTGGAAACTCGACCAAGCCAAAGAGCTGGGCGCCGACCTGTGCGTGCTGGACACCGGCGAGGACTGGTCGCGCCAGGTTCGGGCCTGGACCCACAAGCGCGGCGTGGACATGGCCGTGGACTCGGTCGGCAAGGCGACGCACCTGAGCTGCATCAAGTCCCTCGCCCGAGGGGGCGCCTACGTCACCCCGGGCTGCACCACCGGCCCCGACGCGACGACGGACCTGGCCCGCGTCTTCTGGAACCAGCTCCGCATCCTGGGCTCAACGATGGGCTCGAACGAGGAGTTTGCGGAGGTCGCCTCGCTCTTCCGCACCGGAAAGCTCACGCCCGTGGTGGACCGGACGTTCACGCCCGACCAGTGCGTGCAGGCCTACGAGCGTCTGGAGGCGGGCGAGCAGCTCGGGAAGATCATCATCGACTGGCGCTGACTAGGGACGCGACTTCATCCGCTCGATCGTCGCGGTGGTCGAGAGCCCCTCGACGAGGGGGATGATCTCGACCCGCCCGCCGCTGGCTTCGACGACGTCGGCGCCGACAACGCCATCGCGCGTGTAGTCCCCGCCCTTCACGAGCACGTCGGGCCGGATCGCCTCGATCAGCCGGATGGGCGTGTCCTCCTCGAAGAGCACGACCGCGTCCACGGACCCGAGGGCGCCGAGCACGCGGGCCCGATCCGTCTCGACGTTCAGCGGGCGCGACTCCCCCTTCAGACGCCGGACCGAGGCGTCGGAGTTGAGCCCGACGATCAGCAGATCCCCCAACGCCGCGGTCTGCTCAAGCAGGTGCACGTGCCCGGCGTGGATGACGTCGAAGCACCCGTTGGTGAAGACGATCCGCTTCCCCGCGCTGCGGGCGGCGCGGACCTGCACCAGGGCCTCGCCGAGCGTGCGGAGGGCCCCCCCCTTGCCCGCGTGCAGTTCGAGGACCTCGTGGTGGATCTGCTCGATCGGGATCGGCGCCACACCGAAGACCTCGACCTCGAGCCCCGCGGCGGCGTTGGCCAGTTCGACCGAGCCGACCCAATCGATCCGGTTGGCGCGGGCCGCGGCGAGGCCGGCGAGCATCATGTCGCCCGCGCCGGTCACGTCATACACGGCGCGGGCCACGGTGGGCACGGGGATCGGCGTCGGGTCCTCGCGCGTGAGCAGGAGCGCCCCGTGCCGGTCGAGCGTCAGGACGACCGCGTCGAGTCCGAGGGATTCCAGCAGCGTGCGTGCCAGCTTGACGTTGTGCTCGGGTGAGGCGTCCGCGTGGGTGGGCATCCCCGTCGCCCGCTCGGCCTCGGTCCGGTTGGGCGTGATCGCCGTCGCGCCGCGGTACTTGGCGTAGTCCGTGATCGAGGCGGGGTCCACGAACACCGGAACGCCGGCCTGCTTGGCCTTCTCGATCAACGCGGCGCACAGCGCCGGCGAGCAGACACCCTTGTTGTAGTCCTCCAGACAGACCACGTCGGCATCGGGCAGCGCCGCCTCGAACGCCGCGAGCAGCCTCGCCTCCGTCTGTTCGTCGGGCGCTTCGGTGGACTCCACGTCCACGCGGAACATCTTCTGCGGGTGGCGCGCCTGGGCAAGGCCGATGAGGTTCTGCTTGCTCGTGGTCGGACGCGAGGCGTCGGCCAGCAGGCCGGACGTCCGGACCCCGCGCTCCTCGAGCAGGCCCCGGAGGATCGCGCCCTCGGCGTCGTCCCCCACCAGCCCGATCGCCACGACCTCCCCCCTCATCGCCCGGAGGTTCATGCACAGGTTCGCGGCGCCCCCCGCCTGATCCTCACGGCGCTCCACCCGGAGCACGGGCACGGGAGCGTCCGCCGAGAGACGCGAGGCCTCGCCGTGCACCAGCCGGTCGAGCATGAAATCCCCCACCACGATCGCGCGGAAGGGCTTCCAGTGGTTGAGGGCGTCGAGGAGCTGGCGCATGACGAGCCTGATCCTAGGAACCGACGCCCCCGAGAACGAGGGCCCGCAGGGCCTCGCTCCCCCCGTCGAACTTCAGCTCGAGCCTTGGGCGGGCGACCGGGCAGGGCCACACATCCACCGGAGCGCGCGCCAGCTTCACCCAGTCCTTCTCCGTCGTCAGGATCACGTCCGCCCGCGCGTGCTCCGTCCGCCGGCGCAGCCGACGCACCGCGGAAACGCCGTACGAGTCGTGGTCACGCATCACGATCGAGTCCACCAGCCGGTCGCCCAGCAGGCGGCGCGCCTCGGCCAGGAACGCGTCCGGGTTCCCGATCGCGCAGACGGCGAGCACCCGTTGCCCGTCGAGCCAGTCCAGCTCGTGCCGCTCCTCCCCCGAGCGGCGCTGCACGTCCAGGCCCGTCCAGGCGTGGCGTGTCACCGCGACCGGCGACGGCCCCCCCGACTCGGCCACGCACCGCCCGATCCGCTCGATCGCCTCCGGGCTGGCCAGCTCCGCGTGGGTGAGGACCACCCCCCCCGCCCGGGCGAGCGACCCCGGCGGCTCGCGCAGCCACCCCGCGGGGAGCAAGCGGTCCTCGAAGGGTGAACGCGACGCGTCGAGCAGCACGATGTCCAGGTCGCGCGCGATCTTCCGGTGCTGGAACCCGTCGTCGAGCACGACGCAATCCACGAGGCGCCCCGCCCGCGTCGCGAACAGGTCGCGCAGCCCGGCGCCCCGGTCCGGCTGGGCGACGATGGGCAGGTCGAGGAACAGACGCTGATAGATCGCGGCCTCGTCCGAGATGCCCCCCTTGGCGCGGTACCCACGCATGGCGACGCAGGGACGTTTGCCGGCGTCCATCAGCGCACGCACGATCCAGGCGACCATCGGCGTCTTGCCCGTGCCCCCGACGCTCAGGTTGCCCACCGAGATCACCGGGCGGTCCAGGCGGGTGACCCCCTCCCCCTGGTCATACAGCGCGTTGCGCCGACCGATCTCCCGCGCGTACAGCGAGGCAAGCGCTCGTCCCAACGGTCCGGGCACGGGTCCGCGCCGTCGGCGCGGCGGGGCGTCGGTCTGTGCGGGGGGAGACGCCGATTCGTCAGCGGTCGGCGCTCTCGCCGGGCTCGTCATGGCCCAAGCGTAGCCGGTCCGCCGAACGCGCACGCGCCAGGGAGACCGTCTGCTCCAGCAACGCCCGGCGGGCCTGGCGGATCTGTCGCAGATCACGCCGACGCTGACCCCGCAGCAGACGCCAGGTGTTGAAGATGTCGATCGAGGCGAGCAGCAGGATGATCCCCAGCAGCCCCGTCACGCCTGTCCAGGCGAGCATGAACGCCCCCGGATGGGCGGGGGTGGCCACGCCGAAGGCGTACGCCGCGAGCGGCACGGTCAGGAGCATGATGACGCCGTTGCACGAACGGATGCGCCAGCGGCTGGCGGGCACCTCGCCGCGTCGGACCGCCTCACGCAGGGCCATGAGGTGTCCGCCGATCGTGACCGCCGCCAGCACCCCCATCGGGAGCACGATCCAGGGGGGCGCGATGGGCGAGGCGTTGATCACACCACAGCCTACCCCACGATCGGGCGGTCAACGAGCGGGTTTACGGATCCGTTGGGGTGGTTCTCGGACGCCTCACGCGGCGGCGTCACCCAGTCGCTCGCAGAACGCACGCACGCGCTCATCGAGCGTCGCCATCGGCAACCCCATGACGGAGGTCGGGTCCCCGAGACACTCGATCGGCCAGCCCGCGCGCTGACGCTCGGCGAGGTTGTACGCCCCCGCCTTGCCACGCCACTGCCCGGTCGCGAGATACTCGTCGATCCAAGCCTCCTCGATCACGCCCACCCGGACCACGCTCTGCTCCACGTAGATCTCGCGCCGGAGCGTGCCGGGGCAGATGAGCGCCACCCCCGTGAGTACCTCGTGTTCCCCATCGGAGAGCATCCGCACGATCTGTCGCGCGTGCGCTTCATCCTCCGGCTGCCCGATGATCTGACCATCCTTGACGCAGACGGTGTCGGCGCCGAGCACGACGATCCGACCGGAGGCGGCCAGCGGGTCCCCCACCGCCGCCGAGGCTTTCAGGAACGCGAGGGACATCACCCAGGCGCGTGCATCGGCGGCGTTGCCGGGGCGCAGGGCGCCATCGTCCACGCTGCAGGATGCCAGCTCGAACTCGAAGCCGTGCTCCCTGAGCAGTTCTCGACGTCTGGGCGAGCGGCTCGCCAGCAGGATGCGGGGCCGACCGATCGGCGCCGAATCCTCTCCCTCGTCCCGCCCGCCGGGCGTGATGACCATGGCACTCCAACCTTTCCGACACCCCGCCGGGCGCTGATACCCGCCCTGGAACGGGCGGTTGCAACACTCCCCCCCCCGGCCCCGCAGGCCGGCGAGCACTACTCTACGTTCTATGCGCGCGCACCTCGTCCAGTTTGACATCGTCTGGGAAGATCCCGACAAGAACTTCGCCCGGGTCCGGGAGCTTCTCGCTCACGCCCCCGTGGATCGGGGCGATCTGGTCCTGCTCCCCGAGATGTTCGGCGTCGGCTTCTCCCTCAACGTGCGCCAGACCGCGCAGACAAACGCCGAGACGGCGGCGTTTCTCGCCGCCACGGCGGTGGACCTTGGCGCCATCGTCCAGGGCGGGCTCCCAAGGCTTGAACCCGGCCGGTCGCACGGCACGAACCACATGACCGCGTACGCACCCGACGGATCCCTCCTGTGCGACTACGCCAAGATCCACCCGTTTTCTTACGGACGCGAGGGCGAGGCTTTCACCGGGGGCGAGACCCTCTCCCTCTATGACTGGCCCGCCCCCCGGGGTGACCCGCTCCGCGTCTGCCCGGCGGTCTGCTATGACCTTCGCTTTCCCGAACTCTTCCGGGTCGGGATGCTCCGGGGCGCCGAACTCTTTGCCCTGGGCGCCAACTGGCCCGACGCCCGGCAGACGCACTGGCGGACCCTGCTCCTCGCCCGGGCGATCGAGAACCAGGCCATTGTCCTGGGTGTCAACCGGACCGGGGCGGACCCCCACCTCAACTACATCGGGGGTTCGATGGCCGTCGGCCCGAAGGGAGAGGTGCTCGGCGAGCTGGGCGACGAGGAAGCGGTGCTCAGCGTCGAGATCGATCCCGCGTGGGTGCGTTCGTGGCGGGAAACCTTCCCGGCCCGGCGTGACATCCGCCTGATCACTGACGCCGGTCCGGACGCCTAGGGCTCGCGCAGCATCCTCTGGAGCGCCCACAGCAAGTCGTCGTGACGCCCAAGCTCCGAGGAGGCTCGCTCTCGCCAGGGCGACAACGCCGCCCGGACGCCGGCGACGCGGCGCACCCGATCCTCGACCTCCTTCAGCTCCGGCGCCCGGCGCTGCTCGAACGGGCGGGCGTACTCGAGTTCCAATGCCAGTCGGATCGCCTCCGGCGCCTGATCGATCTGGGCCAGGGCCACGTCCACGCTCTGGCGGGCCTCCGCCCACCGATCGCGGGCTCGCTTGACCCGCACGGTCAGCTCCATCAATCGCTTGCGCCAGGCCGCGGGGTCCTCCCCGGGCGCGGGGTACCGGTCGTGGGCGATGGTGAGCCCGGCGCCCTGGCGGGCGGCGTGCTCGCAGCGCGCGATCGCGTCCCCCGCCTGACGCTCGATCGACGCGAGCCCGTCGAGGATCTCCTGCAACCGGCGGGCGCGATCCCGTTCAGCCTCGATCATCCCTCGAACGGTCTCCGGCCCCATCGCGTGGTTTGGACGTCCGACCCGCTCCCACGGGGCGTCAAGCCCGAGTTCGGCCCAGAGCTGGACCACCCGGGTGGCCTCCCGGGCCAGTCCAAGCTCGATGAGCTGGTCGCCCGTGAGCGTCAGTCGGGCCGTCGTCGAGGCGTCCAGGGCCTCCCCGGGGGCCTCCCCCGAGAGCGTGGGGGCGTCACCGAGCCCGGCGCGGGCGTACAGGGTCGCCCCCGGGAGCGCCAACGCCCGGGCGAGCGCCTCGGATCGTCCGGTGGCTTGGGCGAGGCGCACCAGCTCCTCCGCCCGGTCCGCTTCATCCCCCGAGAGTTCGAGTGAGAGGACGGGGCGCCGGTCACCGGGCACGACGAACCACTGCTCGCAGGCCATCGCGATGAACAGGGCGGGGCCACGACACTCGCGGATGAAGGCGACCGTCTCGATGCGGTCGTTCTGTGCCAGGATCGCGTCGGCGACGAGGATCGCCTCGTCCGCGCTCCCCCGCCCCCCGTTGAACTCATACACCGCGTGCCCCACGCCCGCCCCAACCGCCTCGCGCAGCGCCGCCTCCACGCCCTCCGCCACGATGGTCGTCGGGTCGGGACGCTTGAGATCAAACCCGATATGGCGCCTGACCGGCGCCATGACGTACCGCTCGGGCGCGGCGCTCGCCAGCGGCGCGCCCAGAACCAGCGAACAAGCCATCAGAAACAGCTTCATCGCAATCCCCTTTGTCGTGGTTGTCTCGAGTCAGCCCATCCCGGTGACACGCTCAACCTCGTCGATCGACGTCGTCCCGTCGGCGGCGAGGCGGTATCCGTACTGCGTCAGTGTCGTGAAGAGTCCCTCGGCGATCACCTTCTTCATCGCCTGGATGCTCGGATTGGAAAGGATCAGATCGCGCAGCTCATCGTTGACGTCCAGCAGCTCAAAGAGAGCGCTGCGTCCGCGGTACCCCGTCCCCAGGCAACGCTTGCACCCCACCGATTGGTAGAGCGTCTTGCGGTTGCCCAGGAACCGGCCCATCCTCGTCGAGAGCCCGGGGGGGATCGGGGTCTCTCGCTTGCAGTTGTCGCACAGGCGCCGGACCAGCCGCTGGGCCAGCACCAGGTTCAGGCTGTTGGCCACCAGGTAGGGCTCGACCTTCAGGTCCAGCAGGCGGAAGACCGCCGAGATCGAGTCCTTCGAGTGGACCGTCGAGAAGACCAGGTGCCCGGTCATCGCGGCCTGCATCGCCGTGCGGGCCGTCTCCTCGTCGCGGATTTCCCCGAGCAGGATGACGTCCGGGTCCTGTCGGAGCACGGAGCGGAGCAGCGTGTTGAAGGTGTTGCCCTGGCGTTCGTCGATCGGGATCTGGGTGACGCCGTCGAGCTGGTACTCGACCGGGTCCTCGATGGTGATGACGTTCCGGGTGTCCCGGTCGATCTCGCGCAGGGCGTTGTAGAGGGTGGTCGTCTTGCCCGAGCCGGTGGGGCCGCAGACGAGAATCATGCCCGCGTCCATGTTGCAGACGCTGTCGATCCGCTGCTCCATGTAGTGGATGAGCCCGAGGTCGGAGAGGGCCATCGGGACGCCCCGCTGGTCCAGCACGCGGATCACGAGCTTCTGCCCGTGCACGCTGGGCGTGAAACTCACCCGGTACTCGCAGCGCCGATCGGGGAAGCGACAGGAGAAGTGCCCCTCCTGCACCGCGTCGCGCGCGGCGCCCTGCATGTGGCAGGCCGTCTTCACCAGGCCCCCCATCAGCTCCCCCGCCTTCGTGGGCAGCTCCACGATCCAGACCATCTGACCGTCCACGCGCATGCGCACGTTGAACGCGTCCCCCTTCGGCTCCACATGGATGTCCGTCGCCCGCGTGCGCGACGCCGCACGCAGGAGCAGACGCAGAGCCTGCGGGCCGTCCGCCGCGCCGGCGAGCGCGCTGGTGTTCTGCCCCCGAGCGTCCACGAGCTGGAGCGTCTCGTCGTCCACGCCCGGGGCCGCGAGCGCGTCGATCACCCCCCGGATCTCCTGGACCCACTCGGCGCTCTCCGGCTTGCCCTTCGTCTCCTTGGCGCCCGCGCCGTTCCCGTTCGTGTGCGTCCCCTCGGGCTGGCCCGCCGCGGCGCCGATCGGGGACTCCTTCCCCTCCACGATGAACTCGACCGCCCCGATGCGGATCGTGTCCCCCGGCGAGAGGACCGACTCGGTCACGCGCATGCCGTTGAGCTTGGTCCCATTGCGGCTGCCCAGATCCCGCAGGCGGTGCCCCCCCTTGCGGTCGGGCTCGATGACGCAGTGATGGCGTGAGGCCATGTCGTCCTTGAGACGCAGCCGGTTGTCCGGGTGACGCCCGATGGTGATCGGATCGTCCTTGAGGCGAATTGGTCGCCCCCTCCCGTCAGAGAGCCTGATCTGAAGCTTGCTCATCGTTCGCCGGTCCCCGCTTCCACCGCCCACACCATCGTAGCAGAGGATCGCGGGCGTCTAGACTCCTCTCCCATGATCGACCTCAAAGCCCTGCGAGACGACCCGGAACGCTTCAAGGACGGCTGCCGGAAGAAGAACACCCCGGTCGATATCGACCGGCTTCTCCGGCTGGACACCCAACGCCGCGATCTGATGTCCAAGGCCGAGAGCCTCCGCGCCGAGCAGAAGAAGCTCGCCAAGGAGTCCGGGCCCAAGATCGGCCAGCTCTCCGGGCGGCTCAAGAAGGCCGAGGGCGACGAACGGGCGGCGATCGAATCCGAGATCGCCCAGCTCAAGTCCGCCCCGGCCCGTCTCAAGGGTGAGATCCAGGCCCTCGAGGAGCAGATCAACGCGATCGGACCGGAACTCGACGCCCTCATCCTGAGCGTCCCCCTCCCCCCAGACCCGGACGTGCCTGTCGGCGCCTCGAGTGACGACAACGTCGAACTCCGACGCTGGGCGCCCGAGGGCTGGGCGTGGGAACGCTCGTTCGAGCAGAACCGGGGCTTCCGTCCCCGGACTCACATCGAGCTGTGCGGCGAACTCGGCCTGGTGGACTTCCCCCGCGGCGTCAAGCTCGCCGGGACGCGCTCCTACATCCTCACCGGCATGGGCATGCGCCTGCACCAGGCCATCCTGCGCTACGCCATCGACTTCATGGTCGATCGCAACGGCTTCACCCCCATGAGCGTGCCCGTCCTCGTTCGCGAGGAGGCGATGGTCGGCACCGGGTTCTTCCCCGGCGGGCGCGAGCAGGCCTACCACGTGGAAGAGACTTCCCGCGGCGGGGGGCACGACATGTTCCTCACCGGCACGGGTGAGGTCGGCCTGATGGGCCTGCACCAGAACGAGATCCTCGACGAGGCGGACCTCCCCCTCAAGTACGTCACTGTCTCGACCTGCTTCCGACGCGAGGCGGGCGCCGCGGGCAAGGACACCGCGGGCCTCTACCGCATCCACCAGTTCGACAAGGTGGAACAGGTCGTGATCTGCCGGGCGGACGAGCAGGAGTCCCGGCGTTGGCACCAGGAGATGCTCGGCTTCGTCGAGTCGTTCCTGCAGTCGCTCGGTCTCCCCTACCGCCTCCTGCAGTGCTGCACCGGGGATCTGGGCGTGAAGAACGCGGACATGATCGATGTCGAGTGCTGGATGCCCGGGCGCGGCGACCCCGCCGACCCGAGCGATGCGTCCTCCCCCCCCGCCGGCGAGTTCGGCGAGACCCACTCGGCCAGCCGCCTCTACGACTTCCAGTGCCGCCGACTCAACATGCGCTCCCGCCCGGGGGGCGCGGGGGGCAAGGGTGAGACGGTCTTCTGCCACTCGCTGAACAACACCGTCGCCGCGAGCCCGCGGATCCTGATCCCGATCCTGGAGATGTACCAGAACGAGGACGGGAGCGTGACGGTGCCGGAGGTGTTGCGCCCGTACATGGGCGGGGCCGATCGGATCACGCCCACCGGCGCATGACGCCTCCCCACCGCCCCGGAAACCGCCCGGGTATCGGGGGAACCGGCCGGGCTGGATCGCCCCCCGGATCTGACCGATAACCGGTCCGTGCGACGCCGCCTGCGATTCTGGTCCCACCCCCGCCTGGCGCATCTGCGGATCCCGCTGCTGGTCATCGCACTGGTGGCCTGCGTGGGCACGCTCGGCTACATGCGCCTCGAGGGCTGGAGCGCGTGGGACTCGTTCTACTTCACCCTCGTCACCATCACGACCGTCGGGTACGGCGACTACGGGATCTCCCCGTCGGGCGAGCGTCTCGCGGTGGTGCTGATGCTCACCGGAATCGGGTGCCTCGCCTACACCGCCGCCCAGATCGTCCAGACCAGCATCGAACTCTCCCTCAACACGGAGCGCCGGATGTTTGACCAGATCGAGCGCGTCAAGGACCATGTCATCGTCTGCGGGATGGGACGGATCGGTCGCATCGTCTGCCGCGAACTCTCCCATTCCGGCGTCCCCTTCGTCGTGATCGAACGAACCGAAGACCTCGTCGAGCAGGCTCGCGAGGCGGGGTGGCTGGTCATCCGGGGGGACATGACCGAGGACCGCACCCTCGAGCACGCCGGCCTGCACCGCGCCCGCACCGTCGTGTGCGCCGCCAGCAGCGACAACATCAACATCGTCACGACCCTCACGGCCCGGGACCTCTGCCCGGACGTCCGCATCATCAGCCGCGCCGACTGCCCCAGCGCGGTGCGCAAGATCCAGCGTGCCGGCGCCAGCGAGGTGATCTCACCCGTCTGGGTCGGCACGCAGCGCATCTCCGACGTCCTGCTCGACAAGGACCTCGGCGAGCCGGTGGCCACCCACGCCGGCGTGGTCACCCGATCCCTGCGCGTCACCCGCGACTCGCACCTGGTTGGGCGGCAGGTTCGCGACGCGGGGATCGACCACCCCGCCGTTGCGTTTGTGCGCGTCTGCCCGCAGGCCGGCCCCCCCGTCGAGCACCCGATCGCCCGTCACCGGTTCGGGGTGGGCGACACCCTGGTGATCGCCGGGGAGGCCGACGCCGTCGGCGCCTTCGAGATCGCCGAGAGCGCCCAGTTCGCGGCGTAGACAGGCGCAAAGAAACACCCCCGGGCGGTGGTGGACGCACCCGGGGGCTGGGAGGCGCAGAGCCGGAAGCAAGTGGGAGGCAGGGATGGGAGCCTCCGGCTCTGGCAGTGGTCTGCCGCTCTCACGGACAGACGAGGGCCCGGACGAATCCGAGCCCCGGGTTGTGTGCCTGTTGCACGGGTGAGGACCGGGGGAGGCGGGCGGCCCGTCGGGGCCGACCAGGCGAGAGTGCGGACGACGCGCAGACTCGGGCGCTCCTTGCCCACTCGGGGCGTTCGCCTCGTCCACGCGGAGCGAAGGGCGGGGACACCACCGTGCGTGCCCCGTCCCGGCGATAGTTCCATCCATCGCCGGCCCTTTTCGCCCGCTCTCTCGCAGGGCCGGCCGAGCGTTCGAACCGCCCGCCGCGTCCCTCCGGTTCTTCCTCGTTCGATCACCTCCTGCGCCGCTCGGGGCGTACCCTCATCCTTTCCCACGCCGCTTCAGCGTCGGGGCGTCCTCGCGTACCGGTTCAACTGCACCCCATCGACGCGCCGCAGTTGAGGCACTTGTAGCAGGTGCCCGACCGCACGGTGATCGTGCCGCAGACATCGCACGGCGGCGCATCTCCCGCCGACTCGAGCGCGATCGAGAGGGTCGAGTGCTGCGAGACGACGGTCTGCGTGACGATCACCTGGTCGCCCTGGGGCGTTGCCTCGTCGGACCCCGCGTCCGGCTGAGCGTGCGTCGTCCCCGGGGCGCCGACGGCGCCGATATCCCTTGCCTTTTTCCACCGTGACACTCCGTGCGATGCCGCGTCCCCCTCGGCCGGCAGCCGGGCGGGCGCGTCGTCCTTGCTCTCGCTGGGGCGCTGCGGGGCGTTCGCCTCGCGGAAGCCCGGGATGAACTCCATCCCGAGCCAGCGGAAGATGTAGTCCACCAGGCTCTTGGCGAACGGGATCTCCCGGTTCGCCGTCATCCCCGCCGGCTCGAAACGCTGGTGCGTGAACTTCCGCACGAGCGACTCGAGCGGCACACCGTACTGCAGCGACACCGACGTGGACGTCCCCAGCGAGTCCATGAGCCCGCCGATCGTCGAGCCCTCCTTCGCCATCGTGATGAACAGCTCGCCCGGCTTCCCGTCGTCGAACAGACCGACCGTGAGGTACCCCTCGTGCCCGGCGACATTGAACTTGTGCGTCAGCGAGCGTCGCGTGTCACTCAGCCGACGACGCACCGCCTGCGGACGCCCCGGCTTGGCCTCAACCACACCCGCGGCACTCCGGTCGCCACCCCGGCTCGCCGAGTCCGCCGGCTCGGCGACGGGCTCCCCCGGCGCGTCCTCTTCGCTGTCCGACTTGGTCGAGAGCGGCTGCGAGAGCTTGCACCCGTCGCGGTAGAGCGCGTTCGCCTTCAGCCCCAGCTCCCAGCTCAGGCGGTAGCACTCACCGATCGACTCCACGCCCGCGCTGTTGGGCAGGTTGATCGTCTTGGAGATCGCCCCGGAGATGAACGGCTGGGCCGCCGCCATCATCCGGATGTGCCCCTCCCCGGAGATCAGCCGCGTCCCGCGCGACCCGCACGTGCTCGCGCAATCAAAGACGGGCAGGTGCTCGCTCTTGAAGTGCGGCGCCCCCTCGATGGTCTGCGTCCCGCACACCAGCTCGTTCAGGGCCGCGATCTCGTCCCCGCTCAGCCCCAAGCGACGCAGCAGGCTGAACTTTCCGTCCGCCTTGGCCTTCTCCGGGTCCACCCCGACGCGCTCGAGCGCCTCGTCCCCCAGCGTCCAGGCGTTGAACGCGAAGCCAAGCTCGAAGACCCCCGGGAGCGCGTCCTTGACCTTCGCCAGGTCCTCACCCGTCAGCCCCTTCTCCAGGAGCCACTCGGCGAACGAGACGTCGTCACGCTCCGGCATCGGCACGTCCAGATCCAGCGTGCCCAGCAGGTACCGCATGATGTCGTCCGACTCCTCCTTGGTGTACCCCAGGGCCTTGAGGGCCGGGCGCACCGAGGCGTTGGCGATCTTGAAGTACCCCCCGCCCGCGAGCTTCTTGAACTTCACCAGGGCGAAGTCCGGCTCCACGCCCGTGGTGTCGCAGTCCATCAGCAGGCCGATCGTTCCCGTCGGCGCGATCACGGTCGTCTGCGCGTTGCGGAACCCGTGCCGCTCGCCCAGCGAGAGGGCGTCGTCCCACGCGTTCGTCGCGTGACGCAGCAGGTCCTCGCTGTTCTTCACGTTCACCCGGCCGCTCCGGATCAGCCCGTGATCGATCGGGACCGGGCGGATGCGCAGGCCCTCGTACTCGCTGCTCTCGCGGCTCACGCCCTGCGCCGCCCGCCGGTGGTTGCGGATCACGCGGAGCATGTTCTCCTTGTCGTCGGCGTACCCCGGGAAGGCGCCGTGCTCCTTGGCCATCAGCGCCGACTGGCGGTAGGCCCGCCCGGTCAGGATCGCCGTCAGGCAGGCGCACACCGCGCGTCCCTCCTCCGAGTCGTACGGGATCCCCGCCTGCATCAGCATCGCGCCCAGGTTCGCGTATCCGAGGCCCAGCGTCCGGAAGCGGTAGCTCAGCTCCGCGATCTCCTTGCTCGGGAACGCGGCCATCAGGACGCTGATCTCCAGCACCATCGTCCACAGGTCCACGCCGTGCTCGAACGCCTCAACGTCGAACGTGCGCGTCTCGCTGTTGTAGAACTTGAGCACGTTGAGGGAGGCGAGGTTGCACGCCGTGTTGTCGAGGAACATGTACTCGCTGCACGGGTTCGACGCGTTGATCCGCCCCGCGCTCGGGCACGTGTGCCACGCGTTGATCGTCGAGTCGAACTGCACGCCGGGGTCGGCACACCGCCACGCCGCGTAGCACATGTCGTCCCACAGCTTCTTCGCGTCGAAGACCCGCGCCTCCTCGCCCGTGACGCGGTAGCGGGTCCGCCACTCGCTCCCCGAGTCCACCGCGTCGAAGAACGAGTCCGGGATGCGCACCGAGTTGTTGCTGTTCTGACCCGAGACCGTCGCGTACGCCTCGCCGTTGAAGTCGTAGTCCAGCTTCAGGCCCAGACGCTCGGCCGTCTCCCCGATCGTCTCCGGGTCGTTGACGCTCGCCTTCTCGCCCGCGATCTTCCGCAGGCCCTCGACCATCGCCGCGACCTTGATCTCCTCGCGGACCTTCCAGTTGATGAAGCTCTCGATGTCCGGGTGGTCCATGTCCAGGCAGACCATCTTCGCCGCCCGGCGCGTCGTCCCGCCCGACTTGATCGCCCCCGCGGCCCGGTCACCGATCTTCAGCCAGCTCATCAGCCCCGAACTCTTCCCCCCGCCCGAGAGCTGCTCGTTGGCGGCACGCAGGTTCGAGAAGTTCGTCCCCGTCCCCGACCCGTACTTGAACAGACGCGCCTCACGCGTCCACAGGTCCATGATCCCGCCCTCGTTGACCAGGTCGTCCTCCACGCTCTGGATGAAGCAGGCGTGCGGCTGCGGGTGCGTGTACGCGTCCGGCGCCAGCTCCGCCTGCCCCGTCTTCGCGTTGACGATCCAGTGCCCCTGCGCCGGGCCGGAGATCCCGTAGGCGAAGTTCAGCCCCGTGTTGAACCACTGCGGGCTGTTGGGGGCGCACATCTGGTGCACCATCATGTAGACCAGCTCGTCGTAGAAGACCTGCGCGTCCTGCGCACTGTCGAAGTACTTGTGCTGCTCCCCCCACATCCGCCAGCACCCCGCCAGGCGATGGATCACCTGCCGAGCGCTCCGCTCCGGCCCGGTCACCACCTCCCCGGACTCATCGCGGATCGGCTGCCCGTCCTCCCCCATCTGCGGCACGCCCGCCTTGCGGAAGTACTTGGAGACCATGATGTCCGTCGCAAGCTGCGACCACGTCTCGGGCACCTCGGCGTCGTTCATCTCAAAGACGACCGAGCCATCGGGGTTGGTGATTCGGGAGGCCCGCTTCGTCCAGTTAACGGTCGCGAAGGGGTCCTGTCCGTCCTTGGTGAATCGCCGTTCAATCTTCATGCTGCTTTACGCCCCGAATGTGCTGGGCAATGGGCAATGGGCAATAGGCAATGGGCCTACCGCCAACGACCATCGCGGCAGTCAATGCTTCTCGATACTCCGAAGTAGCCCCGACAGCGGCCTTGCCGTCGAGTCGATGAGACCCTGCATGCGTTCGTGCTCGACACCCGTGATGTAACCGAGATCGAGCGCGAACTCGATCTGTGTCTCAATCTCGAACAGAGCGCCGCGTGCGATCCGAAGGAACCGTGCATAATCCGGCGCCGCGCCCCGCCCGTACCCCTCCGCGATGTTGCTCGCAACGCTCACCCCGCCCCGGCGAAGCTGTGAAATCAGCCCGAATCGCTCGTCCTCAGGGAATGATCTGGTCAGGGAGTAGATCGCCAATCCCAGTTCCTTTGCACACTGCCACGCGGCCAGATCCCGATAGCCCCTGATCTCACCCGACATCCGCGTCCCCCCGGATCGCGTCATCCCATTGCCTATTGCCCATTGCCCATTGCCTGCCGCCAACATCAATCCACCCTCGGCAGCGTCAGCCCCGCCTGATCCTGGTACTTCCCCGCCTTGTCCGCGTAGCTCACCTCGCAGACCTGGTCCCCCTTCAGGAAGACGAACTGCGCGATCCCCTCGCCCGCGTACACCTTCGCCGGCAGCGGCGTCGTGTTGCTGATCTCCAGCGTCACCTTCCCGCGCCACTCCGGCTCCAGCGGCGTCACGTTCACGATCAGACCGCACCGCGCGTACGTGCTCTTGCCCACGCACAGCACCAGGATGTCCCGCGGGATGTCGAAGTGCTCCATCGTCTCGCACAGCGCGAAGCTGTTGGGCGGGATCACGACGTGGTCCGTCCCCTGCTCCCGCGTGTCCACCGTCACCATCAGCTCATCGGTGAACCGCTTGGGATCGACCACGCAGACGCCGCCCGTCCGCGGCGTGGGGGTGAAGATCTTGAAGACCGGCCCGACGCGCACGTCGTACCCGTAGCTCGAGACGCCGTACGAGACGGTCCCCTCGCGCTTCTTCGCCTCCTCGAAGGGCTCGATGCCCACGAGTTCGCGGATCTGAGTGTCGCACAGCACGCCCATCGCGTGGACCCCGTTTCCTATGGACGCACCGATCGCCCTGGCCCCGGGCATGCAACCCACGGACCGATCACGGCACATCCCGTCGTGTGCTCGGGGGCGACGCCCCCAACCCATGCCCGGTGAACCCCGGACATCCCATCCGAGGGGGCCAACCCGCGACCCCCGCCTGTCTCCCGACAACGCCCACCGGCGTCCCCGGGCCTGCCTTCGTGGTTCTGGCCCCAAAGGGCCTTGCCCGCCTTCCCTGGCGGTCTTCTGCCTCTTGTCTTCTTGCGTTTCCGTCCACCCGACACTTTCGCTCGGTCGGACGGGCGGAGACTATACCACAACCAGTGGTGCTGTGAAGTCGGTCTTCACCAAAATGAAGTATGACGCCGTGAAAAACCTGTCGCTTGATCGCAAGCTCCCGTCCGTCCGACTCTTGCGCCTCGCCAGAAATTTCATCCACAATCTCGACGCCCCACATCTGGGTCCTTTTTGCGTTATTCATGCCCCCCACCACTACCCCTAGGGGCTCCCCCT